>MDSZ01027093.1_pt1 | contig 15697 bp, 11 predicted proteins | sample 811201 | NCBI WGS metagenome assembly MDSZ01 (sample SAMN05326647, study PRJNA326480) | marine metagenome | isolation source: seawater | place: Indian Ocean: North | collected 2010
AACTCGTGAGTAATATCCAATGCCCAGTCTGTATGGCTGAATGTAGAAGAAATTCCCTGTGCTGCAACCATGCCGGCTGGATTCCAGTAGTGAGCTGTACCGTCGTCCGCCAGAGCTACAAAACTGCCGCCCATACCCCGAGCCCTGGCACCTACACCCATCTTTAGAAATTGAGCTGTGGTGGTTCCAACCTTGTCAAACTCACCAAAAGCAACAGAAGAAAAAGACAGTAGTACAATCAGCAAGCGTCTCATTTAATCACCAGGAACCTTCCTAGTGCTTCGTCGCCATCTTGAGTTTCGGCGTGATAAAGATAGACACCCGGAGCGATGAATTGGTCATTCCTCGTCCGCATATCCCAAAACTCATAGCCCACGTCGGAGTCATGCTGCACTGTGGCGATATGTTCTCCTACAAGAGTGTAGATTTTGATTGTACACTCATCTGGGAGATTCTTGAATTTAAGCTTTTTGCCAAACTCACTCATCTCCCACACATTGGTTACCACATAAGGATCAGGCACCACACGGATACTATCCAAAGAGTTGCCCACATTGGTAAACTGACCTGCAGTGGTACTAAACGCATAGGAAATCTTCTGCTGGAACGGTTTGTACGTTGTGATAGTGAATTGATCGCCGTGTGATGGTGTGATAGCATCCTGAAAAACCGAATCTCCATCCGCATTAACATAAACATCGGGACTGTTGTTGGTTAGCAGATAGAGATAATTGCCGCTATTGTCTTCATCCGATAAAATGAGGATATCAATGTGTAATTCATACCATCCGGGACTGCCAGGGGTGAATCCAGCACCGCCGGGCTCCAGATCCCAGCCCAACGGACTGTAGTAGTACTTTCTGTATTCTTCCCACGGGGCATCCATGTAAAATTCGCCTAAGATGGTATGATCAGAGATATCTACGGGGTTCAGCGTATCGGTAATGATCTCCACCTTTAGGGGCAACTGAATAGTTGAATCGAACCCCAGTTCATTTCCCCATACACCCTGGAAGAGGTCCCACCAACCTGCTTCCAGCCCTCCGGAAGAAGTTGTGTCAATCGTGATACGAAAATCATCAAATGTTTCAATTACGTTCCCGTATGCTTGACCACTGGGGACTAGATCGGGTCGCCTACTCTCCGTCCGCCAGTCAAACGTTGAGGTGTCTTCCATAACATTTGTCCAGCCAATGAACTCTACACCGGTGGGCGTATTTTGCACGGTCAGGCGGAAACCATCCACCACTGGGAGATTATCACCTGAGTCATCTGAAAGCTGCTGATTGTGGTAGAGTGTATCGTTTTCTGTTGTATCCACAAGTGTAAAGCTGATGTCAAGAATTGTATCGCCTTCCGCTGTTACGGTCTCAATACTGTCTCCGAACGTGACCTTATATCCGTGCCCTGTAATAGCGGCAGGGTCCATCAGTTCCACACTCACAACACCACCACACAAACCTCCTATAGGCTCCAGCAGCCCTTCTGTTACAGTGGATTCTGTTAAATTGGTTGCTGCCTTCCCTGGCACTACAGATACAGTATGAGGCTCAAGATCAGAAGCACCCAAAGGATAGAGATACGACTGTTCCAGACTGTCAGGATTTTGGTTGCCGCGGTCAAAAGCGCTGACACAGTACCAGTACTCCAGGCCGTTGATGAGATTGGAATCCATAAACGTGTGTGCCAACCCAGAATTAGTGCCAAGGTACTGTGGGAAAGCGGGATCGAGACCCGAAACATCAACACCATAGCGTAGTGTATCATCGTTAAGAGAATAGTCAAATGTAGCAATGGGTTCCCAGCCAACAGGAATCCCGTGGGCATTAGTCACCACATCTCCCCACGTAACACCCTGATCTGTACTGCGGAAAACTTTATAGCCCTCAAAATCCATTTTTTCAGTGAGAACATCTACAGAACTTTCTGACGGCTCAGAAGTCCAGTAAAGTGTTACATGCTCATCTCCTGCCACAGCTTCAACCACCGGCGGATCTGGTGGCCCCGAGCCCTGGAAGTAGAGTTTATACATATCGTTGGCCATACGGACATTATTCATGAGGTCGGTGGTGTCAGCCTGATCTGGAACCTCGCCGCCATCACCCATTACCAGTCCTAAAGAGAGTGTCACCATAGAGTCCGCGTTCAATGTAAACGGCCCGGTGGAGACGATAAAATTGATACCGTCACCTTCCAGGTCAACGCCGCTTTCCTCATCATACCACTGCGGGTAAAACGAGCTTAGCGAGTCTTCGCCCGTGTAATCAATGCGAGGGTCATCACCATGAAAATACCAAGAGAGTGAATCAAGAACGCTCTCATCTTGGTTGCTAGTCATGAGAGCCCACATCTCTTCATCGGTAGTAGGAGACACTCCCCGGGCAAAGTGGTGAAAGTCTGTTATTCCAAGCTGCCCCGGAGTATCGTACACTTTCAGGCCCACAATCCCCAGAGGGTAATCCTCGTCAGCCCATGTCTTGTTGCGGATATTATTTAGGTCATAAACGTAGATGAGGTCTTTCTGTCCGTCCCCGTCTGAATCTATAAAATTGATATAGTCATGCATGTCGTAGTCAGGGCGAAACTTAGCGTAGTAGCCGATATAGATATTCTCCAAATCGTTACCACTATCATTATAGATTTTCATGTCCCAAAAGACAAAATCATCAGCATAAGGCCGTCCATAGCTGTAGGCTGTCTGCTCTACTTCCAGCCCCACCACTCCCTGAGGATTTTCGTCATCATTGTAGATGCAGAAAATATCCCTGTCAGAGGTAAATTCATTTTCACGATGTCGGAGGGTTACAGCAGGAGGATGAATTTCCAGTGTATCGGGATCAGTATTATTAACATCTACTCGAAAATAGCCGGGCCATACACGGTCTTCTGTGGAAGTCCACGTCCCATGTTCATCGTAATAACCATACGGCCACGTCTCCAGAAAGTCGCTGGAAGCCTGAAAAGGTGTTTGATCAGATTCGGCCTTGATATCACCGGAATAATGTCGTCCGGTAGCATCATCAGGCGGCAGCCAATCAGTGATTTTAGTCATAGCTTGCGATACCGTTTCTATGACGTTGTGCTCATCCACAGCCACAGCTAACCCCAGACCAAATAAATATTGTCGATCATAGTCAGCTGCCCTTGGCCAGTGCCCGGCATTGGTAAACCATACATGAAAATTGGCCAAATCACCAAAATTACTGGTATTATTCTGAAGCTGTCCCTTGTCCATTACACCCACAGCCTTTTCACTGGTGCCCATGCTCTTAAACATAGGAAGTTCAGACATACCGGTGTGGCACCGGCTGCAGTCTTGGCCCTGAATCAAACTCCAAGGTGACAAAAAGGTGATCAGTGAAATTATAGCTGGGCTTATAATCCTACCAGTCAACACTCACCCCCAATTTGATTTCTCTCCCCGGTCCTACGTGAGCTGGATTGTGGTTGGCGTCCGCTGACGTACCCACTCCTGCAAATCCCGGATCGAACGCCTTCCCGGTCCTGGAGTAGACGTAAAGAACATTTTGATGGTCGGTCAAGTTTGTAACTTCAAAAAATCCCGTAAGAGCAGCCAAACCTATAGAAAACCTCTTCTTCACTCTTAGATCAGCTGAATAGGTCCACGGCTTTCTTGCAGAGTTGATGTCCACACGGATGGTGGGATCGACATAGGGTGTATACGGCAAGCCGCTCCCAGCATTTACCAAGAGATTTGCATTTATGTTGGCAAAAGGGTGCCTTCCAAAAATAACCGACCCGGACTTTGGGGGTGTACGAAAATAGATATTCACTGACAGGTCGTGCCGCTGGTCAAAGTCAAGGAAAAATTCCCGGTGCGGAGCCTCCTCCTGCTCGTAAGCGGAGAAAAATCCACCCAACGGCTGAGAATTATTCCCCTTCGCCACAGACAGTGAGTAACTTAGCGAACCACCAAAACCACTGGTAAAGCGCTTGTCCACGGAAAAATCAACTCCTCGTACACTGGCATAGTCGGTGTTTGTGTAAACTACATACTGATTAGAAAGATATCGAATTTGCTGAGTGGACAAGAGGTCCCGTATATCTTTGGACCAAAGCGTTAGTTCTAGAGCCACATCCGTGGAAAGTGCCTGTTTAAGACCTGTTTCAAAGGCCACAGTCTTCTGTGGCTTTATTCTCGGGTTCCCCACCAGGGACAGAGTGGCAGTAATATCTTTCACGGCGTTGTATGTCATGGCATCAAATGTGGGGGTCTGAAAGAAATGACCATATGAAAAATGAAATACCGTGCGATCCGTGACAGGATAGGCCAAGCCAATCCGAGGACTCCATTTTGATTTGGGGTCCACCTCCACCATAGGAGCCGGCATCCATATGTTTTCCGTTGAATCCCACACGACAAATTCTTGGATATCGCCCCACATGGCTGCATTAGGAGCAACATAATCATAGCGCAGGCCTAGGTTGAAAATAAGAAAGTCATATTCAATTTTGTCTTGGATGTAGAAGGCCCCTTCTGTAGGGGTGAAGGTAGTATCATCTTTAAAATTAGTGCCGCCCTGCCACGGCTCTTCCTCAGTGTAAAGGCCCATATTGTGCTTCGTAAATGTGAAGCCGGATTTTAGGAGATGACGATGGTTAAGCTGGTAATTAACATCAAAATTGGCGGTACGGCTAGTCGTACTGTTATCTGAAAAAATACCTTCATCACCCTCATCATAAAAATAGACAAGACTGCCGGTCTGTGACCGTTCATACTCTTCAGGTGTCTTGTCCATAACCGCGGTTAGGGTAGAAGCCGTTTGCTCTGACAGTGATAGCGAATAGAATAGTTTGTGGCCGAGGGTATGAGTGAAAGATAAGGCCCAGCGGTCATTGGACTTAAACGTGTGGCTCTGATGTAAGGGGAGATACTTCCATTTGTGGGAATAACGCTGGTATAACCTGTTGGAGCTGTGAAGATGCCCGGAAAGCTTGATCTTTGAAGTCAGCCGCCGCGTCAACTTGATTTGCACATCCTGATTAACGTCGCTGCCGTGAGGAAGGTAGCTGTCATTTGACCCGTAGAACCCCGACATGAAAAAATCCGTGTTTATCACGGGTAGCCGCCCACCCATATTCAAGCTGACAGATCCATTCACATTGATGTTGCTCAGTGAAATCAGTGGGCTATGGGCTGAAGCCAGAAGATTTTCAGGCAGATAATCATGGAGGGCGGTTCCCAAATCCTGCCACACATAATTTGTGTCGGGCACCTCATCAAATGCTTCAACAGAGTGATAGGGTGATTCATTGAGCCGGCCAGTGATATGTTCAAGTTTCCCATGAAAATCACCGCCGCCTTCCTTGGTAACTATATTCACAACGCTGGACATTGCTTGCCCGTATTCAGCATTGAACGTCCCGCTGATAACCGTCATCTGTTGGATAGCATTTTGATTTACCGATCCGGAAAAGTCACCCAGAAGTGGATCTCTCACCACGATTCCGTCGATCATATAGAGAATTTCCTTGGTCCTGCCGCCGCGAACGTGAATACCGCCAGACGCATCAGTCGTGAATCCCGCTTGGGTGACCAGTACATCTTTAAAGTCAACCGCTGGCATGTCAACGATTGTTTCTGCATCAATAACTTTGACAGTAGACGTAGCATCCCTTTGGATTAAAGGTCTCTCTGCGGTAACCATCACCTCTTCCTCAGCATTAAGAGATATTTGTTCCAACACAACATCTACGGTAGTAGTAAAGTCAGCCACGATTACCACATCCTGTTGAACGTGTGTTTTGCGACCGATCATCATGTAACGGACAGTTAGGCGACCAGGGGGGATATTTAGAATAAAATACTCTCCCGACCCTCCCGATGCCGTCCCTAATTCGGTGCCATCAATGAGGATGTTGACACTGGGTAGGGGGCCACCCTCTGATGACACAATGGTGCCAGCCAATTTCCCTCCAATGCCGGCAAGCAGCAAAGAGCTTAAGAACAGTTGAAGAAGAATTAGTCGAAGGAATTTAAACATATAAGAACGTGAAAAGAGGCAAGGTGTTTATGGCCTCGCCTCTAATAAACGTTATTTTAAAAGAATCAACTTTTTACTTATCATCTGGCTCCCGCTTGTAATGGTGTAAGTATATACACCTGTGGGGATAGCTTTACCAAGCTCATCTTTTCCGTCCCAGATGAACGAATAGCCGCCAACATCCAGATGCCCCCGAATCAAGTTGCGTATTACCTGGCCATTTATGTTGTAAATCGTGAGAGCAGCATCTGCGGCCTCATTCATATCAAAGGAAATAGTTGTTCCTGCGTTGAACGGATTAGGATAATTTTGACTTAGGCTGAAAATCTTGGGAGCTGTACTCTCATCTTCATCAACGAATGACTCCTCCTGAGTGACTACAATATTATCAAAGTACCCGGGAATCCCATAGCCGTTTTGGAATGACCACAAGCCAAATTTTCCCTGACCATACTGGTCGTCACCATCATCAACAAATTGACCAAGTTCTAGGCCGTCGTACCAGCAGGTAAAGTGAGTTTCTTCTCCCACTGTTTCTACTTGCAGTTTCATGTGGTGCCACCCTTCTTCAGTATCGTAACCGGAAGCGTCAATATTCTCTACGAACGTGTAACTCCATCCGGAAAGCTGATTATTGTACAGCCTAAACCGATTGTCTGCGTCGAAGTCAGCTGCTAACTTGTAGTAAATGCCGTGACTTGCGCTTCCTTGGTGTGATGAGTCGGCGTAAACAATGATGCCAGTATAGGCGGAACCGTTAGGATGATTGTTGTAGCAATAGACATCTGCTTCAATTGTGTAGTTCTGCAGAGTTACTTCCCCGGCAATGGCATTAGCCGATCCAGCATAAGAAATATCCTCATCCCAAATCATACCGACATAACTACCACCATTATCAAGAGCGGTCGGTGCCTCAGCCATGGCCATCGCCTGGATGGGTTCCTCTCCAGGCCAGTAGATTTCCCAATCAGAGCTAGGGGCCCCCGATTCAAAATCTTCTGTAAATATCACCGTCTGCGCCAGAATGGGAGTTAAGCAAAAAACTACTATAAGCGAAATCATTAACATTTTTTTCATTGTTACTCCTTCTGGTTTAGTGTTCAGTTTAATTGTGTAAAAAATTTATTTCAGTCTTCATCTTGGCCTGATGATGTTACCAGTTAGAAAGGTAGTCAGCCTTTAACCGTGAAGCAATAATTTTTTCCCTTTATCTCTGCACAGCTTCCACAATTTTCGTTTTGCAATCTTTGCCCAAACCACATCTCAAGGCCAGTCTTCATTGGGGGTGAGCGGTTTAATCTGTAAATACATAGAGTTTTACAACTTATAGTCACCGTACTTCGAAAGGTAAGAAACAAGCCCGCCTGCTTCCAAAATATCAATCATCACTTTCGGCATTTTTGCTGACTGATATACTTTTTCTGAAGCTAAGTCCTTTACAATGCCTGACTGGAGATCTATATCGAGTTCGATACCGGGTGATATAGAATGGTCGGCAATCTCCAAAATGGGGAGTCCAACGTTGATGGCGTTTCGGTAGAATATTCTGGCGAACGATTTGGCAATTACGGCGTATATCCCCGCTACTTTAATGGCAACGGGAGCTTGTTCGCGAGATGAACCGCATCCAAAGTTTTCCCCCGCTACAAGAATGTCTCCCTTAGTCACTTTACTGTTGAAGCTTTCATCGAGATCTTCCAGACAGTGTTCAGCCAGCACCGACATGTCGAGTGTCTTGGTATATTTCCCGGGAATAATTCGGTCAGTGTCAATATTGTCTACATCATAAACATGTACTTTCCCTTTCATGATATAATCTCCTCCATTACTTCAGTCGGATCTGTAATTTCACCCTTAAGGGCAGAAGCAGCCACCGTTGCGGGCGACGAAAGAAACACCTGAGCCTTAGGATTCCCCATGCGACCGGGAAAATTCCGGTTCGCAGTGGATAGAATTGTTTCAGAGTCTGCCGGCACACCGAGATGAGTTCCAACACACGGTCCACATCCCGGTGGAATAAACATTGCACCTGCATCAGAAAGAATATTCATCGTTCCATCAGCCATTGCGGCATTCATCACTTTTCGGGAGGCGGGTGTCACTATCATCCGAACTCCAGGCGCCAATTTCTTTTTCTTTAAAATAGATGCCGCCGTGTGAAGGTCTTCCAGTCGCCCGTTTGTACATGTGCCGAGAAAAACCAAATCTATCTTTGTTCCCAATACTTCATCAATATCGGAAACATTTGCCGGTGAGTGAGGAGTGCTCACCTTCGGCCTCAACGCAGAGATATCAATTGAATATTCCGCAATATAATTGGCGTCAGAATCGGGATGGATATGTTCAAAATCATAGGGAAGTTCAAGTCCAGTTGTTTCGATGACACCGGCTTTCCCACCCATTTCTACTGCCATATTAGCGATGGTCATCCGTCCGCCGAGAGAAAGATACTCCAAGGCTGACCCTGAATATTCCAGCGCTTTGTATGTGGCGCCATCCATCCCAAGCTTCTCCACCACCGCTAGAATTATATCCTTGGACTGCACACCGGGATTCGGTCTGCCGTTCAACTCCACTCTAATAGTAGGGGGTACCTTCAGCCACGTCTTTCCGGTAAGCATTACGGCAGCCAAATCTGTCGCGCCAACACCGGTGGAAAAAGCACCGATGGCACCGTAAGTCACCGAGTGAGAGTCGGCGCCGATGATGAGCTCGCCTGGGTGTGCCTGTTCTTCGTCTATCATGATTTGATGACAGATACCGGAACCGGCATCGAAGAGAGTACTTCCGGTTTCCGTTGTAAATTCGCGAATAATCTTATGAAGGTTGGCAATGCGTTCATTGGGTGCCGGCGCTCCATGATCTATCACAAACACCATTCTTTCGGGATTCCACGGCTTTTTACCTCCCATCTCACGGAAAGCTTTTATAGCGAAGGGGGCGCTTGCATCTGTGGCCATGGCTGCATCTACGTTGACGATAGCAAGATCACTGGCTTCAACATCCTTGCCTGCGTGGCGGGAGAGAATTTTCTCTACAATGGTCTGTCCCATCAATTCTCCATTTTGTATAATTTTCCGGTAAAACAACTCTCGGGAACTGACTCCTGTAAAGCCTTTGATGTTTGAGCCACTTTGCTTAAATCAACCCCCGTATCAATTCCCATTTCGTTCATCAAATTTATTGTGTCCTCTGTCGCAATATTGCCTGTGGCTCCCTTTATAAATGGGCACCCTCCCAACCCACCTAGCGCTGTATCAAATTGGTTCACGCCCATTTCCATCGCAGCAACAACATTTGCTATTCCAAGTCCCCGGGTGTCGTGTAGATGAAGAACCACAGGAGTGTCTTGACAAAGTGGGAGGGTTTTTTCAAGGAGCTGTTTTATGGAATTCGGGTTAGCCATGCCCGTGGAATCAGCCAAGGAGAGAGCGATAACTCCCATGTCTATAACCTTGGAAACCATATCTACAATACGTTCATCGGGGGGATATCCATCATAAACACAACCCCATACGCTCTGCAGTCCAGCACGAACTTCCATACCAGCATCGTTAGCCAGTGCTACCATTTTCTTTAGATGCTTCAGGGCTTCGTCCAATCCCATGTTGGCATTTTTTCGGCTGTGTGTATCGCTGGTGGAAATGGACGCATCCACTCGTTTAAGTCCCGCAGCTGAAGCCCTCTCCACACCTTTAGCGTTCAAGACTAGACCGCTAAAAACCACGTCTTCGGTCGTTTCCGGCAAACCTGCACAGACCTCTTCCGCATCCGCCATTTGGGGTACCCACTTAGGATGTACAAAGGATGTAACTTGAACCTGCTTTAGTCCGGCGTCTACTAATTTTTGAATAGCATCAAGCTTTGCTTCCGAGGGTACCAACTCGGCAACGCTCTGCAGGCCATCTCGAAGGCCAACCTCTGTCAGAATAACTGTTTCAGGTAAGGACATGTGATCTTCAGTTGTGAATTGGGGGGAAATTTACGGACGAAGTTAATAGAAAAGTAGTTTTTGCCGACCTAGACACTGAGCCCTCATTTGATTCTTGGTTTCTGCCGGTGAAACTCTCAAATTTCTTTATTCAACCGACGGAGGAAAAGAATGGCTAACACAGATATGCTTCCCTTGAGATCTGTTAAGGTTTTAGAGTTCACCCACGCAGTTATGGGGCCGTCCTGTGGCGTAATACTCGCCGACATGGGCGCTGATGTAATCCGTATTGAACCTGTCACTGGTGATCCTACTAGACGCCTCCGGGGGTTCGGTATCGGCTACTACTCTTTCTACAATCGCAACAAAAGATGTATCGCTATAGATATCAAATCAGATAAAGGGAGAGAAATTCTTCACAAACTTGTGGGGCAGGTTGATGTTCTGGTGGAAAATTTTGGCCCTGGGACAATGGACCGGATAGGCTACGGATTTGATAAAATGAAGAAGATAAACTCTCAACTCATCTACGCATCACTGAAGGGATTCCTTAGCGGTCCATACGAAAAACGTCACGCCATGGACGAAGTTGTCCAGATGATGGGCGGTATGGCTTACATGACAGGCCCTCCAGGGCAGCCTACACGGGCAGGAGCATCCATCGTTGACATCTCTGGTGGTATGTTCGCCGTCATCGGCATTCTTACTGCACTTTACGAGCGTGAGCGCACAAGGAAAGGAAAATTCATTAAAAGTGCGCTTTTTGAGACCTGTGCCTTTCTTATGGGACAACACATGGCTTATGCCGCCCTTTCTGAAGACCCCATTCCACCCATGCCGGCCAGAATCAGCGCCTGGGCCGTTTATCGAATATTCGATACTTCAGACGATGAAAAATTGTTCATAGGTCTTATCAGTGATAAGCATTGGGAGCGGTTTTGTAAGGTATTTGATCGAAATGATTTGTTCAACGATAGCCGCCTAACCACTAACAATGACCGTATCACAGAACGTGAGTGGCTTCTACCGGATCTGGAGAAAATGATGTTGGGTCTCACCAAAAATGAAATTATTGGGCGGTGTCAGGAAGCGGGAATACCATTCGCACCCATAGCAACACCAGAAGACCTGTTTAATGACCCGCAACTCAACCAAGGATCAGGGCTGCTTGAGACTACGTTTCCAGATGGTACACAAACCAAAATGCCTCGCACTCCCATCGAATACGGGGAAAGTAATTTCAACTTAAAATCGAATCCACCAGATACAATTGGACAACACACACAGGAAATTCTTTCTGGTTTGGGGTACAGTGATGGAGAGATAGATTTGTTGATTAAAAACAAGATTGTGGTCGCTGGTTAAATGGTGCCCCACTATACTGCCTCTCATTTATCCGCCTAGCGACTTATTCCTATCATCGCCCCTGTAATGAAAGTTACCATCCACAGGAGGTATACATAGCCCATAGCGGTGTGAAATCTTTGAGATACGGGCTGATTTTGGCCGCTCACAGACAAAGTCTTCCAATAAAAGATGGTAATAAGAACCATCGCCCCCATTCCTGTATATCCCAAAATCCCGTGTAGGGTAAATGGTGAGCTTTTTGCGCCCAGTGACATAAGAGTTGTGGCTGTAACATCAAAAACAGTCCCGGCCATAAGTAACCTCGCTATCAAGTTCGTTAAAAGGCGCTTTTTCCTCTCCTTATAGACCGCCACACTAAAGGCGATCATTGCAAGTGTGATGAATACGGTGCCAGCCAAAATTCTTGGTTCCATTTGTTCCTCCTATTCCAAGATTGCCAGTTTATAAATTGCTCCATTATAATCCACAAAATAAAGTTCTCCATCGTTATCCTCGCCAAAGGAAGAAATGTAATTTATAAACTCGCCGCCACCCAGGTTGATCTCTGTTGTGCGATTACGAAAATCCGTAGCCACACCTTCAACTTCTCTAAACGTCCAAATATTACCAGAACAGTAGTCAGCGAAAAAATAAGTGCCCCATAAGCTTGGGAATTTATTCCCGCGATATACATAGCCGCCAGTAACTGAACATCCATCCACATTGGGTTCGTCCATACCGGTGAGAACTTTCATGTAGTTGGCATCATTGGGATATTCATAGATGGGTGGTTCCCCAATGTGTTCGCATTCTTCCGGGGGATTATAACAGTGTGTACCTTCCATCGCTCGCCACCCAAAATTCTGGCCGCCGGCGTTTCTTGCTGGTACGAAATCAATCTCTTCCCACATGTCCTGACCCACATCACCAACGTACATATCGCCCGTAACTCTATCAAAGGAAAAACGCCAGGCATTACGTAAACCATACAACCAGATTTCTCCTCTTCTGTTTGGATTGTTTCTGAATGGATTGTCTTCTGGTATGGCATAAGGGTCGCCAGTGTTTACATCAATGCGTAAAATTTTACCAAAAAGGTTCTCCAGGTTTTGTGAGTTATTATAGGGATCTCCCCACTTTCCACCATCACCAACAGAAATATAGAGATAACCATCGGGACCAAAAACCATGTGGCCGCCATTATGGTTGGAAAAGGGTTGTTTTAACTTTATTAATTCTTTTTCACTATTATTATCCAGGCGGTATGGATCATCAGTAACGTAAAACCTTGAAATGACGGTATTATCGTCTTCATCCACATAATTGAGATAGACATAGCCATTTGATTGGTAGTCCGGATGGAAGGCCATTCCCAAAAGACCGCGCTCATCGCCAGGGATAACAGGGTTGTGTACACGATCCCGTAGGTCAGCAAAGGGTTTTCGCGCCTTCCTGCCGTTTTTTATAAGTCTTATTACCCCCCTCTGCTCTAAAACAAAAAGCATGTCATTATCCCCGGGAGCTTGGCATATATAAACTGGTTTATTATATCCCTCTGCTATCATAACCGATGAAAGCATCGGTTCGTTGGCAAACAAAAGAGATGTAAAAAGAATAAAGGAAGCGTGCTTCACGATATAACTGATTTTTGCTCTCATTTTACCACGCATCAGACATGGTGGGCCAAGCTAAGGTAAAATTTTGATGATTAATAAACACAAATTGTGGGGTTGTATTAAAAGCGGAGGGATAAACAGCTTAGTCCACCGTCAATTTTTTGAAATTCTGACATATCAAGCTCTATGGTTTCATAGCCGGCGTCTTCAATGGTGTTTTTAGCCCTGGGGAACCCTTTCGGAACAAGTACAAAACCGTTAATCCAGACGCAATTTGAAGCATAGTGCTCATGTGTATCAATACTTAGAATGTTAAATTTTTTAAATTGTGGTAGAATCGCGTAATTCTCCAAAGCAACCAAACAGTTGTTATCTAAGTAGGCGGCGCTGGACTTAAGATGCAGACCATTTTCTACTTCCACTGTGGAGGCCGACATACCATGTGCATCTAATATTTTGGTAAGCTGTTTTGCGCCGCCCTCATTTGTGCGGGTAGACAGTCCTATATAGTAATGGTTTCCATGTGCGAGAATATCACCACCATCTAGGGTTCCAGGATATTTGATTATTTCTATTGATTGAAAAAAATCAGCCAACACAGATTTGATGTTTTTTGTTTCTCCCTTCCTGGTGGGAGCGCCCGGGTTGGTAATTATCGCCACATCAGGTGTTAATATGGCTGTATCTTCTACAAAAGTAGAGTCAGGAAAATCTTCGTCGGGGTCTAAAACAATCACGTCCAAACCACATTTTTTTAGTGCGTTTACGTATTCAGAGTGTTGCTCGATGGCTTGTTCGTAAACGGGTGGCCCAAAATTGTTGGAGCACAGCCCATTTACCACGCTTTTTGAAGGAATACGGACAATAGCCCTAGAAAACATCTGTGATTGCACCAGGACCATTATTTAGGTGCCATCAAAGCTTTGTTGTCTGATTTTTTTCATTTCTAATTGTATAGAGCTGAAACCCATTCAGCATCCTTCTTTTCCATACTATCTCCCAACACGGCAGCTGTTTCCACCTGTTGACTGTTCCGTTGCCCCAAAAGCACACAGCCTGTAGGGGCGTCTGCTAAAAGTGTGTCAATGAGTCCACGCATTACCGGTTGTGGGTGGTTCTTAAATCTTACCTCCAATTCCCTCCGATTTTCCCGCATCTTAGAAATTACCCCTGGATTATTAAAATCCTCCACATTCCTCCGGAAATCACCCTCAGGAAAAGTTGTGGGTTTCGTGTACTTCCCTGTCAATAGACCGTGTTTCAATGGTGAGAAGAAGCAGACTCCCGCGTTGTGTTCATCTATCCAAGATTTCAACCCGCTGGAGGCGTACGTATCATCCATCACGTTCCGGTACGGCTGCACCACATCAGGGTTAACGCGATCAATAAATTTCATGATCTTTGTCGAATCCCAGTCCGATAGGCCGATAAAACGCGTCTTTCCCTCTTCCCGAAACCTTTCCATAACTTCCATAGCACCATTCAAATACTCCTCATTTTTTCCAAAGTTACAGTGATGGAAGTAGATAAGATCAACACAGTCAGTTTGGAGATTGCGCAGTGACTGCTCCATCTGGCCCTTCATCTGGCCGGGGTGATAAAAATAGTCGTGCGGGCCGGGAGCCCAGCCTACTTTGGTGGCCAGAAAGATGTCATCCCGAGGGACTGTCCCCCACATGGAGCTAATTATTTTTTCGGAGTGGCCATCGCCATAGACATCCGCTGTATCCCAGTGATTGATCCCCAGTTCCCAAGCACGCGTCAGCGCAACCATTGAATCTTCATCCTCTTGATCATGCCAACCCACAGACTGCCCTCTTGTGACGTTGCTACTGCCGTAGGACCACGTTCCCAAACTCACAGCCGATACTTTAGCACCTGTTTTACCTAAGACTATCTTGCGCATAGCATTCTCAAATGAGAAGGAATTTACAGTTATCTCTATTAACCACTATAAGACAAAATACAAAAAGGCCCCCAGAACACGTCCGGAGGCCTTTTGTCAATCAGTTTGTGTGGTTCCCTATCCAGGTGTTTCCGTTTCTGGAATGGGGAATGTAACAATGCTGTCACCACGCTCTGGGCGATCAAGGGGCAGATCACCTGTTTTACCATAATGCCTCATGTCTACCAGCCTGTGTCCCTCAAGAAAGAGTGAATAGCGCTTTTCGTGAAGTACACGATCCACTGCGTTGCTGGCGTCTGTTCCAGAATACGCAGCAGCTCCAGCAGCAGCTCTAATGGTGTTCATGATTGTTTCAGCGTCTGAATAATCACCATTACCAATATGAACCTCAGCTTGCAAAAGCTGCAGTTCCTCTGCCCGCATAATGGGGACAGGATCGTAAGAGCCGCTGTATAGGTTGGGTGCTAGATAACTTTCCAACTCATCGTAGGTGATGGTATCCTCCCTGACAACAACGTTATCGCTCATGCGAGTATCACCTGTATCTGCTTCTGTATAGAATGTCGGATGAACCATCAATTTGATGGTAGTGGCTGTAGGATCTTCATACATTTCATTGCCCTGGTCATTGGAACCAGAACTGAACACATGATAGACACCTTCGTCAGGGTCGGAGGAGCCGGCCCAGGCGGCACAGTTATCTAGTGCTGTTTGAGCGTCGCTCCATTCATCCTGGTGGACAGCTACCCTGGCGCGTAAACCACGGTTGAACAGTGCAAAGGTTGCTGGGGTGTCGAAGCCGTCAAAACCGTCGGAAAGTGAAAACGAAAAAGCACTTCCTGCCGAGTTTAGATCACTATAACCACCATCTAAGAGACTCTCGATTTCAGCC
>MDSZ01029340.1_pt1 | contig 15695 bp, 10 predicted proteins | sample 811201 | NCBI WGS metagenome assembly MDSZ01 (sample SAMN05326647, study PRJNA326480) | marine metagenome | isolation source: seawater | place: Indian Ocean: North | collected 2010
ATACTCTTATCTGCCTTATTTATATTGAGTCCCTATTTAATCCAAAAAATAAGGATCGATATACTAAAATCAAGATTTTCTTTTTATTCAAAAGATGCTGTCTGGGAAACTAAAGATATCCCACAGAGTTTGATAATTCTTAACTCAATTAAATCCCCCTTTTATCATGGTTGGTTAATCCTTATACTCTATTTTTTGCCTTTTTCAACTACGAATGAAGTATTAACAGAATTAACTGAAATTTATAATACATCCGCTGAAAACCTAAAAAGCGCAACAATTGAAGCATTTGCAATAACTGGCGGTTTAATATTGGGATTATTATCATCTTATAAATCTATAAAAGTACGAGCAGAAATATCAAAAAACGATAAACGATACCGTAACTCAGGCGGTCTCACAGAAAGGCGTATTTATCCAATTATATTCGGGATCCAATCCGCATTGACTTGTTCGATCATATTTGCAATTTTCTTATCTATTTCTTTTTTTAATATTGGAAGTGCTTACAATATTGGAGTTTTTCTTTTCTTTTCATTAATAGGTGGTCTTATCGCTGGTATAATTCAAGATGAGGGTTTGCTATGGAATTTAGGTACCTATGCAATTTGTATATTTTTCTCCTCTCTATTATTGATTTTTCAAACTGGACAAGAATCAGCATTTGCATACATTGTTATCCTTCAATTATTTTTTATCCCCATTCCATTTGTATTGATGACCTCAATCCCATTTCAAAATTACTTAGAAAAAAATGGTATAAGGAATTTAGATTGGTTATTTGACATATTTCCCTTTTTCACTTTTGTGACGCTATATCTCAAAAATAAAAATAAACGTATCATAAAAAATCAATATGTGGATAGACTTAAACAAAATATTGAATTTGATTCCCTTTCAGATAAAAAAATACAATTTACTAAAGAGTTCTTATATGATGTAAATTCTAATTCTCACAAAATAATTCGTCATTATTTTGAATTAATTCTTTCATATACTGCATCATTTGATGAAAATCATTTTGTTATCTTTCCAACTGTTTCTCAAATGAATAATTGGTGGCATAATACTCAAAATCAAAAATTATCCTCTGATCAATATGAATTTTTATCATTTTCAGATAAATTGTTATGGGACCCTGAATATATCCCTGATGATGATACTTTATCATCAATAGAACAAATTGGCTTACAAATGGTGTTTTCTCTAAATTGAGGTGTTACTATGTCTGAAATTAATTTATTAAATAATCGAATAGAAGGTCTCTCGATCTTAGCCCGTCAAAAAGTATCAAGTTTTCTTTCAGGAAACCGTCGTTCATTATTTTTAGGTCATGGTACTGAATTCGCAGATTTAAGAGAGTATGTTTATGGTGATGATCAACGTCATGTAGATTGGCGTGCAACCGCAAAAAGATTAAATAAATTAATTGTACGTGATTATGAAGTAGAACGAAACACCAATGTCATCTTCGTACTTGACTCAAGTGCTTCCATGTTGTTAGGAGATACCCAAAGTAGAATAAAATCTGCTGTTATAGCTGTTGCCTCATTGACACATGCTAGTATTGCGAATAAAGATTTTTTTGGATTTGGTTACTTCTCAGATGACCAAGAAGTTTTCATTCCTCCAAAAAGTGGAAAACCACAAGAATATCTAATATATAAAAAATTATTAAATCTTATCCCAAAAGGTAAAACAAATTTAGGTATGTCATTATCAAAAATAAGTTCTTCCTTAAAACAAAGGAGTTTATTTATTGTATTGACTGATCTGCACGATGACCTTGATGAATTATATAAAGGTCTTCGTATTTCAAAAGGATTTAATCATGAAGTGAAAGTAATGCAATTTAGCAATCGAAATGAATTTGTTCTCCCTGAAAATTTAGGAAAGGTGAAATTTATCCACCCAATTTCAAAAAAAATGGTTCAAGTAAACTTGTCTGATCCCATCAGCTCAGGGTTATATTCATTTGAAATTGAGAAAGATAAAAACAAGTTAAAAGATTTTAAGAGAAAATTAAGAGGGATTAATGTTGATGTGATTGAATGTTTTACAGAAAATGTAATCGAACAAGTTTTGTTAACATATTTTTCAACCAAGAGGAAAGGTATTTGATATGAAATATAATGTATTGTTTTTTTTAATGCTATTGATTTGTAGCTTAATGCCCTTATCTGGAAATGCTTCAAGCGCAGGTGACGATGACAGTCCCCCTCCGGATGGTGGTGGCGGAGCTGGTGGTGGCGGAGGAGGTGGTTCTCCGCAGTATTTCGATTATTATGTCCCATTAGTTTTTAGCGAATCATCAAAATATGGTGAGTCACAAATTATTATATGGACCTATACCTCCTCAGCAGTTATCACCTCATTTTCACAAGATGGTTTTGGTCGAAATGTTGTTCAATATCAAGTACCTACAAAATTAATTTTTACACCGAGCTTTAATGAGGGTTTAACTAATGGCTCTTTAATCCGACTAACCGCGCCTGCACAGGTTGTTGGTCAACGATCAAGTCAAGATATATCTCAAGATAAATCATTTGCATATTCCATTCTTCCCAAAAGAATGATGGGTTTTGAATATATTTCTCCTTTTGATGGAAAAATATCTTTGTTTTCTCTAAATTCAGGGACAATAGTTAATATTCAAAATAGAGATGGTACAAATTTAATTCAATTAATTCCCGACGGTTCAACTTTAACAATAGATGTAAAAATTGGGTCTTATATTAATACCAGCTATCCTACCTTAGGTGTTTTCTTCTCTAGTAATGAAGGTTTTTCTGCTTCTATGGCCGTACCAAGGTATTTACATGGTCAATCATATCATTTCAGTGGTGATATTACATCCCCAAGACAAAATGAAATTGATATGAGTTATCTTAGAATAAATCCCGACTCACCAACAATTATACAATTTCAATATCGCACTGGATTATCAAAAAATGTCACAATATTCGATAAAACTGATTTTATTCTTTCCAATGATTTGGTAGGGTTTTATTCATATAATTCCAACGTCGAAGCAAATTTACGCGTAAAATTTGCATATGGTGGTATCATTAGATCAAGTACAATTCAATTAATGGCAATTGAAGAAATGAATTCCGCTGAATTATTTCTTAATCCTGCAAATTATTCGAGTTATTACAGTATGTATGAATCAACCACGAATTATAATTTTACCTCTTATGATTACGATAATAATAATTATATCTCAGAAACAAGAAGCAGTTTATCAGGTCTTAAATTTGAAACAATTTCTATAAATAATCTAATCGATCCTCAAATATTATTAACCACAAAACAAGTATTTGGGTTCTCCACGTTACCTGGTAAATCATCTCATCCCATGAGTCCATCCTTAGCATTTCTTAATCTCCCTTTAAACACCCAAAGTTTCCAAAATATAACTGGTTTGAAATCAACTTGGTATCGTTTCCCCAATCTTGCTGTTATTAATACTGAAATAATTCCTGGTCCTTTAGAAGAATATACCGGTCAATTGATTAGGGTTGAGATTAAAGCTAATGGTTCACTTCCAGTTAGTAAATTTAAATTAGAAATTACTATTGATGATGAATTGGAAATTGTGGAAACTTTTAATTTTCTACAAGTAAACAGATCATTAATATTTGAAATAAGAAAATTTATAGATTTAAATGTTGAGTCTCTTAATATTACCGTTGATGTTGATGTCGATGATGAAGTGTCTGAATTAAATGAAAATGATAACTACAAACAATATGATTTTTTAGTTTCCACAAATACAAGGCTTCGAACAACCATATACCTTATAATTTTGGCACTAATTGGATTATCCATAAAAATGATACGTGATAAATATTTACATAAATTAAAATTAGATCGATCCAGTGTGGATTTAATATTGGAGCAGGAGAATTAATATGTCAATTATTGAAAACATAGAAAATATCATTAAGGATAATCGAAAATTATTTCAAATAATACTTCCTATTTTTCTTTTTATCATAATTATGATCATCATCATGGAATTACAAAACTTTTCCATATTTTTGAGTTTATTTTTATCATTATTATTTTTATTTTCAATCTATGTTCTCTTTAATTTTATACTTTTTTTAAATGGTCCATCACGAACAAAACAAAGTTTTAATCGTTTTTATGCCTCACATTTTCTATCAATATTTTATAAAATATTTTTCCCTGTTATTATAGTATCCTCTATTTTTCAATTTATTTTTCAGTTGCTTTTAATACCCTCAAATTTTGGTGGTATCGGTATTTTAGACTACACGGTTATCTCTCCATCACTGATGATAACTTTTACGGTAGGTAGTTTGATTACGGCAATAGGCATTGTTGTTTTATCGGATCATGAAATGAAAAAGTACTCTCTATACTATAACTCAGTAACTAATAAAATGAGTAATGGGAAAAGTACTATTTTCTCCTTACCTATAATTGGACTATATATGGGTCTTATATTTTTAATTCAATTCATACTAACTCGACTTTATGGTCCAGGGATTTTAATTTCAAATCAAAGTGTATCTTTTGACTTAGATTATGGTGTCAATAGAGCTGCCAAATTTTGGGATTTGAGTACTTCAAATGAGCAAACAATGGTATTGTTTACCTATTTCTTAGTTTATATTGCATTAGAAATATTTTTACGGGGACATATCGCTCGACAGGCTGAAGGATACAATTTGGGTCCGTCTGCAATTATATTTATTCCTGCAATAATTCAAGCAACAGCATTTACTTCTGGTACCGCATTATTTTCTGGTGATTTTATTTATTATTTTTATAAGGTCTTAGATGCTCTATTACTAGGTATTGTATTAGGTATAATTTTGTATAGGACTGGGAATTTTTTTATAACTATCATTTCCGCACTAATAATTCGTATATTTGACTCAAGATCCGAATTTCAATCAGTTATTCTTAAGATGTTACCTGAGTCATTTGGCGAATATAATCCATTAGACTCTGTCACATCAACATCCGATAATATCAGTCAATTCATCAATTATTCTCAAATATTTCTTATTGTTGTTAGTCCATTTATTATAATCATAGGTTATCAAGAAGTGATAAAAATCATCAGTAAAATTAAAATAGACTTTAAAAAACAATGGTTTGGATATCTAGTCTTGGCATCCGCATTTATCATTATAGATATCGTGTTCTCATTCATGACTGGTTTAGATTTATTTTCTGCACTAATTGGATTTTTCATCGCACTTTTAGTTATTCGATTTGTACTCAGTTATTTTTTTCAAGTTCTACCAAATCCTACTTCGCCACCGATCTTGAATTCACAATCATCTGACATAGAGGGTGCTCTACCATTTAATATTAATGAAGATATCAAATTCACAAATAATAATCCTAAGTGGTTCAATAATCCACGAAATAATTCAGTTTTAGGAATTTTAATTTTCATTTATTTCTTATTTTTATCTGCAACTTATCGTCAAATTAATGATTTAACTACATTAGAAATTATGACATTCTTGATTTATTTAATAATATTGCCCTCCCTAATTATTGGGTTAAGTCTTTATTATATAACAAAGGCACAACAAAAAGGATTTTTCTTTCAAGAAAAATGGCGAGAAAATTTGTTTTACACATCCTACTTATTGATTTTTATTACTATTATTTCATGGACAAATCGAACTTCAACGCTCAATTTTAGTTGGCGATTGCTTCCAATAGCACTATTTACTTTATTATTTATTTGGGAAAAGCCAATTGAAGATGTTGTAAAAGAAGTAACATTTGGTTTAGTAAGTAAATCTAGATATGCTACAATGCGGTGGATACAATATAACCAAAAAATTTTCAAATCAATAATTAGTGATTTACTTCTTATTCAGAATGATAATCTTACTGTTGGAGTATATCTCGCAATGGCTCGTAATGATCTTATTGATGCCGAAATAATAAGTAAAAAATTGAATGACAATTCTAAAATATCAGAAATTATTGGCATTATTCTCGCCATTGGTATTTGTAATATTAAAAATTTAGAAAAACAAGTTTTGGATTTTATAGATCATGATAATCTTGATATTCAAATTGCAGTTTATTCAACATTAGGGAAAATAGGATCTACCTATTCTTTGCCAAAAATGGTTAAATTTTTGGAAGAAAATCCTAAAATCGCTTTATTCAAACATGCAAGAGATGCAATTCAATCAATCGATCCAAATTATCCTATTTTCTCTTTATTTTAATGAGTTCTCTAATATGAATTCATGATCATCTAAAATAAATTTAATCACCTTTATCTCAATGATCTCATATATACATAAATAATTTTGAATTGAAAATCAAAGATGGAGAAATATGTATTAGCCATTGATCAAGGCACAACTAGCACAAGGTCCATTTTATTTGATAAAAAATGTAATATAATTTCAAGATCTCAAATAGAACATGAGCAAATTTTCCCTAAACCTAGTTGGGTTGAACATGATCCAATTGAAATTTTGAATAATACTTACGAAACAATGTTAGAAGTAATCGAAAATAAACAAATTAATCCTGAACAAATAATGAGTATAGGCATCACAAACCAAAGAGAAACCACTATTTTATGGGATCGATTAACCGGTAAACCTATTTACAATGCCTTAGTGTGGCAAGATGATCGAACAAACAAATTAGTTAATGATTATATAAATTCAAAGGGTCATGAATATTTTCGATTAAAAACAGGTCTGCCATTGTCTAGTTATTTTTCAGCTCCAAAGATTAAATGGTTAATGGAAAATATAGCTGAAACTTATGATTTAATTCATAAAAACCGATTATTATTTGGTAATATTGACTCTTGGTTAATATGGAATTTAACGGGTGGTACACAAAATGGAGTGCATATTACAGACGTATCTAATGCAAGTCGAACATTATTAATGAATTTAGAAACACTTACTTGGGATAATGATATTCTTGATTTTTTTGATATTCCAAAATCTATCTTACCAACCATTCGCCCCTCTATTGATAGTAGTATATATGGATTTACCCAAATTAATAATCCTTATCCAATTAAACTCCCTATATGTGGTGCTATTGGAGATCAACAAGCTGCAACCTTAGGTCAAGCTTGTCTTGAGAAAGGCGACTCTAAAAATACATATGGTACAGGCTGTTTTATAATGTACAATACTGATGAAGAGATAATATATTCAAAATATGGTTTACTTACCACTGTATATTTCCAAATTAATAATGATCCTCCTAAATACGCTTTAGAAGGCTCTATTGCTAATACTGGCTCATTAGTTCAATGGTTGAGAGATAATCTAAATTTAATTGACTCATCTGAAGAAATTGAACTATTGGCGAATAAAGTTAAAGATAATGGGGATGTATACATTGTACCTGCTTTTTCTGGATTATTAGCTCCTCATTGGCGATCCGATGCAAGGGGTATTATTATGGGCATAACAAGGTATACCAATAAAAATCATCTTGCAAGAGCAGTATTGGAGTCTACCGCTTATCAAACCAAAGAAATCATTGATTCAATGAATAAAGAGGTAGGAACTGAATTAATCAATCTCAAAGTTGATGGAGGTATGGTTTCGAATGATTTATTAATGCAATTTCAAGCCGATATTTTGAATTGTAATGTTATTCGTCCAAAAATATCTGAAACTACTTCACTTGGAGCTGCTTTTGCGGCAGGTCTTGCAATAGGCTATTGGGAAGATATCGATGAAATAAAAAATATATGGTTAAAAGAAAAACAATGGTCTCCGACAATGCCAACTAACACAATCGAAACTTATTATTCCAAATGGAAACAAACTGTAGAAAAGTCACTTAATTGGATAACTTAATTTTTATTTATCTTCTTTGTTTAATGTTGCAATTGGGATTAAATATTTATTTATATCATTTGTTAATCTTCTTAATCCCGAAATAAAATCTTCAAATTCTAATGAATGCAGTGGTAGCTCAATTAAAGCATAAATTACTCCATTTTTTGTAATTCCAAACTTAGTCAATGTAGTTGAATAATTTAATTGTAATAATTTATAGTATATTTCTTTTTGATTTTTTGTTACAGACTCTAAAAATAAAGACGAAAAATATATCCAATGACTAGTTTCAGAAAACTTTATGTTTATTTTAATTTGTTTAATATCTAATTTAGCTATCAATGTTATGTTATATTGCCCATCTTTATCCTCTATAGACTCTGGTTTCCAATTAAATTCATCTAAAAACTCTAATATTTTTTCCTTATGAGAATTTGTTTCAAATGCCAAAGCTATCATATTCTAAAAAATTCCATATTTTTATATTTTATGTATGATTATACGAAGAAAAATTAGATTATCCATGTTAAGAAGTTTATAATATCTTAAATAAACTTTTGATAATTTTTTTCCAACTTTTCATTAATAATATATCTATTTTTTTTAATTTTTACATCACTCATTTTTAACTCAATGTCAATTTTTTTAAAAAGATTACAAATTATAGAAATAATGAAAGTCCTAATTATACTTGGACTACCACTAAGTGGTAAAACAACACATGCAATAAAAGTTAATGATTTATTAGATTTAAATCAAAATATTCCCTTAGTTGAGACTGGTCCATTTGTTTTCAAAGCAGTAGATGAATTAGGACTTGAGCCTAATCCCTCAAATGTAAAAAAAGTAGTCCAAAATTTGAAGGAAACTTACGGAGATGCTGTTTTCACAATAAGGGCATTAGACCATATAAAAGCAAACTTTTCTGACAGATCCGTAGTCATATTATCTGGTCCAAAAGCTAAATCTGAAATTGATGTAATTGCAGATGATATTGGTCGTGAAAATGTAGTTTTAGTTTCATTTCATGCTAGTTTTAAAACTCGACACTCAAGATTATTAAATACTGATCGTAAAAATGCTTCCAAAGGAGGTAAGTCAGTAGAAGATGAAGTTATGGCACGTGACCCTACTAAATTAGTATTAAGAGATACCAAAGAATTAAGTTATGGATTAGGAGAATTAATGGCATTGGCAGATTATGTCATAAATACCGAAAATCGAAACTGGCCTCATAAGACATTTGATGACACACTGACCGATTTTGCCAACGTCATCAAACAGATTATTTCTTAATTTCATTTTTCCTTTCACTCATTCCAAATCGACATTCCTTTATAATTTTTAGTTTTAATCAGAATTAGTATATGACTCAAGATAATGAAAATGGCATCAAGTCAACAAATTTTTCTTTAGATCTACTTCGAGTCACTCCAAATAAAATCGATACAACTCCTAACAAACATACTGATCGACTAACTGATTTTGTTTTGATCTTACTTATATTTTCCATATCATTATGGTTTCGATTTTATTCAAGAGAAATTTTCATTGAAGTCTATGGCATAAATACATTTCACTTGAAAATTGATAATGAAGATCCCTTAAATTTTGGTAACTTCTTGCGTGCAAATCCAGGGGATACCGTATTCACAGAAGGTTATTATGATTTTTATACATACTATATACCTTATGTCAATGCATATGAAGAGAGTTGGAACCCATATTCAGGTTCAAGAGTCGATGGTGATAATATTGGTGGTTATGTATATGGTCCATTTTATATGATCTCCATCTCAATCGGTAAACTTTGGTTTAATTTGTCTACTGTTGACTCTATAGTATATTCAAATTTAATCTTAGATTCTTTGACTTATGTCATGATATATGTTATATCTAAAAGATACACCGGTAATATTTTCGCATTTATAATCGCAATATTGGGCTCATTTTCTCCAATTTCATTATTTTATATTGCATATCGAGGGTTGAATGCTCCTATTATGAATTTTTCATTTTTAGTTTTTATTTGGGCTTACCTTGAACGAAAAGATAATCTTTCTATGTTTATGCTAGCATTTTCACTCCTAACAAAACAATTCCCATTATTCATGGCTATGCCAGCTGGTTTTTGGATGGTGCGAAGATATGGTTTCTTTAAAGGTGTCGGATATTATCTCCGATTTTTCATTTATGTTCTTTGTTTATCAATACCGTACATTCTATGGGATCCAAGATCATATGTTGTTCGTTTATTTATACCTGGTGGTGGTAAAGATGATATTTCATGTCCAAGTAATAGTGAAGCTACTAATTTATTTCATGGAACTATTCCATTAGATGCATGTTTTGATAATAATAATAGGATACCTATCGATTTAGACTTACTACCAATTTATTCAAATTTTATATTCTCTATAGTGAACTCACATTTTCTATTTTTCTTCTCATTATTTGTTATCGCTTGGGTAGGTTTCACAGGATATGATTATTTAGAAGAAAAGCCAAAATTATACTTAGTTTTCTTATCTGCTTATTATGGAATTGCTCATGCAACAATAGCCAGAGGTATATACAAATATTATCTTACTTTCATTGTCCCAATATTTATTCTTGGATTAATCTCAAATCACAACACAAAATCACTTAATCTAAAATTAGGCCAAACATTGAATCAGTCTATACGATTATTTTTTAATTCAAAATATATGACTCAAAAAGTATCTTTAATGTATTGGGCACATGCTGGGCTAATATTACTTTCCTTTATTGGTCTCTTTATTGTAATTGATTTTTCCATATCATTAGCCACATTTTACCAAACAAATTCAGGTCTCTACTATTTTCTTTTAACATTAACTTGCATATATTTCATTATTAACCCCACTCCAACCGAAATGAGTCTCTCTCAAAATAGTTCATTTAGGAATTCTAAAACTTATTTTTCTCAAGTTTTAATATATTCTATAATTTATTTCACTTTAATCTATTTTGCCTTCAATTTATCACAGTTATATTTTACATCAATTGAACATAGTGTTTATAATTTTATGCTTATACTATTCATCCCCCTAATCTTTATCTTATTGCCTTATTCACAATCTAAGATCACAAATACAGATGAAATTCAATCTCCAATAACTAAAATAGACGCAAAATTTCTCAACGAAATATTTTCAATCATAATCTTGTGTATATTTATGTTGTTTTTTAATTATCAAATACTTATCGTGCATAGGTTCTATTCTACTTTGACTGTATTTTTATTTTCATTTATCTACATGGCTTTACTTGGTTCAGATATTTGGCTGTCTTCTTATAAGGTTCCAATTAGTATTTTTAATCAGTACAAAAAAATGAAAAACTATCAAAAAATTGTATAAATCATAAATTCAATTATATTTTTACAAAATACTATTTACAATTTTCTAAAATATTATATCCTACAAATTGGTAGTAATAATATGTCAAAGTTAACTTTAAATTTCATATTCATATTTTTGATCTTAACTTTTTCATCTCACTCTTATGGTGCAGTAAATAATCTTTATGAAGAGGAGATTTCAGGATATTATGAAGTATCAAATGAAATACTAAGATTTGACACAAAAAGAGAATTTACAATCAGTCAATTTGATACATATAATTTAGAATTATCGGGTCAAAACATTCCTTATGTGAATATCTCCCTAATTGATGATACTACAAAAGGTAATTTAGAAAATAATATTCATCAAATAAAATATACTAATTTTATACCAAATGTCAACTATAATTCTGATGGCGCAATAAACTCTATAGAATGGGATATGAACTTATTTCGATTAAATAAATCTTCTCAAGCAAATCCATTTGATCCGCCTGTGGGCATGATTTTTAATAACGGCACTTTGGATCATCGAATGTTTGATTTAGTAGTGTCAAACAGTGAATTTACTGTTGCCCTAGAATATTTTGAGTTTCAATTAATAGGAGATCGTATTGAAAAATTAAAAGTAAATACAGAATTGAGTACTGATAATTACGATAGTGGTTTAGTATTTCGAACAAATATCTACATAATCAAAAGGGACTCTCAAAATGATATAATTTATGATTATAGCCATTCAATACAAGAAGCTAATCTATTATCTCGTAGTATAAACCTACTTGATATCCCTTTTCTTTGGGTACCTTTTCAATTTTTTATGATTATAGGTTTAGTTTATGTTTATATTAAAGTTAATGATTTATTGAAAAAATTAAAAATAGAATATCCAAAAGAGGATCATCATGAATGAACGTTTTCGCCCAAAAAAAGACACTTCTAAAGTTTCGGATGAAAGTTTCAAAGGGCCAACTATGAATTTAGTTATAATTAATGTGATATTCTTTATTTTATCATCTATATTAAGTCAAAATTTATTTTGGACATCTTCCCAAGTTATAGTCCTAACTGGATTTTCTCTATATACATTTTTTGAAATTGGATTAATTTGGACTCCTTTGACATCTGTTTTTACTCATTCAGGTATCGCTCATATTTCCGGAAATATGATTTTTCTTTTTATTTATGGGTATAGATTGGAAGAAATGAATATTAAACCAAGCTTTATTTATAGGGCCTATTTGGTTACTGGTATCTTGTCGACAATAATTGCAGCTCCAATTATAGGTTATAACAGTATTTCTTTAGGAGCATCGGGTTCAATTTTTGGATTGTTGGGTTTGGTTGGTGGCATTGAAATGAAAAAAAAGTCCTCAAATTTTAAGTCTATATTATTAGCTTCTTTTTTATTATTCATCATGTCAACCGGTCAAAATACTAATATTTTTGCACATTTATTTGGTTTATTAATTGGAATATTGATTGGGCGATATTATAATTTTAGCATAAAATTATAATTTTAATTAATTCTCATTCTTAATAATTAAAATCCAAGATGTCAGCATCCCTACTAAAAATATAAATGAAATCTGTTGAAGTTGACTCTGGCTCATATAATTTTTTAATTTTATACTCAATTCAAAATGTGTATCTGATGCAATACTGTCATTTGTCTTAAAATAATAATAAAAGTTCAAATCTATTTCTTGAGCAATCGCTCCATAATTAAATATCAAATCATAGGTGGATGTTCCGGGTTGAAAGATAAACGGATATGGTTTACTCAAATCCTCCTCTAAAGTGAAATTAATAAAATCTCCTAAAAATAGTTTACCACCTACTTGATCATAAAATTCAATTTTTATTGTAACTTGCTCATACATATCAATTTCAAATTCATGTCCTTCTATATCATTAACCATAATTTTGGTCTGTGATTGTTTAGGTTCGATTAACCAATCAATCCCTTCGTTTAATATATTTTCATTACTTTCTGCAGAATGAGGCCCAGAATAGTCATAAAGCACTCCAGTATTATCGAAGGGTAACTGACTTGAAAATACAATAATTCTCCCGTTATTATCAAATAAAGCTGATGCTGCTACTATTTTATCGCCAACCATTGCGACCTCTTGTGTATTAACATTTTCATTTTGTATTAATTTTAATTCAGGTCCATAATGTGCATAATTTATATTTTTTGAAAATATCTCCTGTTCCTCAGACATTACTGCTGTGTCCTTACATAAATCAATCCGCATATCATAGGATAAATATTCATAACTACATGGCTTCAGATTTATATCATTCTCTGTCTCACTAAAAATTGAGATGCCTGTATTTTCCAATATCTCATTTAGACTATTCTTTGAAAATCTGCCATAGCTCGGATCTCCTTCTGCACTCAATAAACCTCCACTAATAATCATAAATATTGAATTTCCATCCTTTTCAACAAAGTTTCTTATTGCCAATACTTCTTCTTCTTGATATCCCATATCTGGATTTGCTATCACTAATACATTGTATTCACTTAATAATTCTTCTGTGATTAATCTGTTTTCACTTTTATGTATCACATGTCCATTATACTCTAATGATTTGGCCATTTGTGAAAATTGTCCTTCTGGCCCATGGTTTCCAAAATAATTTCCAATCGTATCCAAATCATGACTGGTATCAAATAATACTTTAGATAATCTCAATCTAGCTTTACTATCAAAATATATTGTCATATTTGGTATTTTTGTGTTAGTATCTAAATCATAAAATTCTACTTCACCATATATGAATTCTATATTTTGTATATTAATTTCAAATACAATTTCAATTAAATTATGCCCTTTTTCTATTAAGATTTGATCTGGTAAATAAAAATTCACTCCATATGTCATATTATCGTTAATGACTGGTATTACAGTTAATTCCCTTGATGAGTAAGCGTAAAAAGGTAATGTTTTATTTTCTCCGATCAATCTATGATGGTATACATAATTTCTATCTTGAACAATATTAGGTGTTATTGACATTTCAAAATGGGAGTTGCTATTTATTGTTTCATTTAGAATGGAATATGCTACCCCTAAATTTATCTGGCCTCTTCCTTGTGCTTCAACTTGATCTATTAACCCGCCTGAATTTGATGATAATTCACAGCTTCCATATAGTGCCTCTAATATTTGTATATTTGTTGCATCAGGAAAAGCCTCTTTTAATAGGGCAACACCTCCTGATACATGTGGTGTTGCCATTGATGTACCTGATAATTCTGATATACTTCCATCCCTCGCATTGACCGATACTATTCTAGCTCCAGGAGCTATGAAATCTGCGCCAGAAAAGTTTATTGCAGGTCCTATGCCCGAATAAGTCCATAATTCCCATTCTGTTTCAGAATAAGGGAAAGATGCTCCGACTGATATAACATTATTTAATGCCGCAGGAATTCCTATCCCTGATCCAATTGGTCCTGTATTGCCCGATGCAGCAATTACAATGATGCCATTCTCTACTGCGAGGTCAATTATTGCTTGCATGGGATCATTTAACCCTTCATATATCACAGTCGACAAACTTAATGATATAATATCTACATTAAGTTCAATTGCTTTTTCTATTCCTTCTATAATCCAAGAATTATCTCCTGTCCCATTCTCATTTAATACTTTAATAGAATGTATTATTGAATTTGGTGCAATCCCATCGGAATCTGTAAGTTGAAAATTACCATTGATATTATAGCTTCCACTTGATCCTATTATTCCAGCTACGTGTGTTCCATGACCATCAAGATCATTTAACCCTTCAATCTCTAAATCACTCACTACATGAGTAAATATATTATCCCCAAATCCGCCTAACGAAAAATTTAATCCAGTATCTAGTACTGCAATTGATACTCCCTCTCCTGATAAATTATATTTATTTTTTAGAATATCTGCTCCGATCATTTTACTGGTTTCTCTCAAAGTGAATGCATTTCTTATTCCAAATTGATTTTTTAAAACTAATTGATTTTGACTTTCTGCTTTCGAGAATGCTATATCTTCGGTAATTGATTTCAACCCTTCCAAATCATACATGCTGTCGTCCAAGTAACTGACAACCAAAGATGGGATATATTTGAATTGTTTAATTATAATTTTCTCATCCAATAATTTTAATGCATTATCTTTGTAAGTATTATCTTCAAAATATAAAATAAAATTACCATTGCTATTCAAAATAGGAATGTGATTAATTGGGGCATTTTTGTCATTTTCGCTATTAAAATTGTATTCTTTATTATCTAATTCTATAATTTGATTTGTTTGTGCATCAAACGAATTGTGAAATGATGATATAGAACTTAATAATAAAAACAATATCACAAACATGTAAACTACATTATTTTTGTAGTATTTCCTCACATTTCGTCTTCTCTCCTCTAAAATTTAAGTGCTTTTTACAAACTTAGTGAAAATGATTAGAGATCAAATTTTTATTTAATTGAGAAC
>MDSZ01013410.1_pt1 | contig 15694 bp, 17 predicted proteins | sample 811201 | NCBI WGS metagenome assembly MDSZ01 (sample SAMN05326647, study PRJNA326480) | marine metagenome | isolation source: seawater | place: Indian Ocean: North | collected 2010
TAAGTTTTGAAAAAGGTTTTCGAAATTTAAATATTATTACTGGTAAAGGAAATAGATCTAAAAACAAGAATGATCCTTATCAATCTAAAGATTTATCAATATTAAAATATTCAGTACCCAATTTTATTATTAATAACCCAGAGTTAATGAGCAAGATTTTATATATAGATAAAGATTCAGTTAATGATCCAACATATGGAAGTTTTGATATTCTTTTAAAAAAGAAATAGTTATAAGATAAATTTAGAAAGGTCAGTGTCTTTAACAAGCTCACCGATGTTATCTTTGATGTATTGGGAATCTACAACAATTTTTTCACCTGATCGATCTGTTGCTGTAAAACTGATTTCATCTAATACTCTTTCAATAATGGTGTGTAGTCTTCTAGCTCCAATATTCTCAACTGTAGAATTAACTTCAGTTGCTATATTTGCAATTGCATCTATACCATCTTCTGAAAACTCTAAATCAACATTTTCAGTTTTAAGTAAAGCTTTGTATTGTTTTATTAAACTGTTATCTGGTTCTTTTAAAATTTTTTTAAAGTCATTACTTGTTAAAGCTTCAAGCTCAACTCTTATGGGAAGCCTACCTTGTAGTTCAGGTAGTAAATCAGATGGCTTTGCTAGTTGAAAAGCTCCAGATGCAATAAATAAAATGTGATCAGTTTTAATTGGACCATACTTAGTACTTACAGTTGTTCCCTCAATTAATGGTAACAAGTCTCTTTGAACACCCTCTCTTGAAACATCTCCTCCAACACGGTCAGTTCTTGCTGAAATTTTATCTATCTCATCCAAAAAGACAATTCCATTGTTCTCTGTGGAGTTCTTTGCAGATTTGATAATTTTATCTTGTTCGATAAGTTTATCAGACTCTTCATTAATCAAAATTTCATGAGACTCTTTTACAGTCATTTTCTTTTTCTTCTGCTGCTTGCCCATTCCTTTACCAAGCATTTCACCGATATTAATCATTCCGACATTTGCTCCAGGCATACCAGGAATCTCAAATGATGGCATTGATGAGTTACTTTCGTTTACAGCTATTTCAATTTCGTTATCGTCTAAATCGCCGTTTCTTAATCTTTTTCTAAAACTTTCTCTTGTGGCTACACTTGCTTTGCTTCCTACTATGGAGTCTAAAACCTTTTCTTCAGCCTGCTTCTGAGCTTGTGCGTAAACTTCTTTTCTTTTTTTAACTTTTTCCATTGCTATAGCAATTTCTAAAAGATCTCTAACAATTTGTTCAACATCTCTTCCTACATATCCTACTTCAGTAAATCTAGTCGCTTCAACTTTTACGAAAGGTGCTTCAGCGAGTTTAGATAGTCTTCTTGAAATTTCTGTTTTTCCAACTCCAGTTGGTCCAATCATAAGAATATTTTTTGGTAAAACCTCATCTTTCATTTCACCTTTTAAAGCCTGTCTTCTCCACCTATTTCTTAAGGCAATGGCAACAGCACGTTTAGCTTTATTCTGACCAATAACAAATCTATCTAATTCTGATACGATTTCCCTTGGAGAAAGGGAACTAATAAAAGTTTCACTATCTTTCTTTTCTCCCTTTGGTACTAGAGGTGTAACATTAGATTTTTCCATTATATTTTTTCCACAGTAATGTTGCTATTTGTAAAAACACAAATTTCAGATGCAACTTTAATCGCTTTTTTTGCAATTTCTTCTGCTGATAAATCTGTGTCCATTAAAACTTTCGCCGAAGCTAAAGCATAGTTTCCTCCTGATCCTATTCCTATAACATCACCTTCGGGCTCTAAGACATCACCTGTCCCAGAAATTATAAAACTCTTTTCCTTATCACCGATAGCCATTAATGCTTCAAGTCTTCTAAGATATTTATCGGTACGCCAATCTTTTGCTAATTCAACAGCTGCTCTAGTTAAATTTCCAGCATGCTTTTCTAGTTTTGACTCAAGTCTTTCGAATAAAGTTAAAGCATCGGCGGTTGATCCAGCAAACCCAGCGATCACATTTCTTTTCTCAATTTTTCTAACTTTGTTTGCAGTGCTTTTAATTACAGTATTTCCCATACTAACCTGTCCGTCACTAGCAACCACAACGTCTTTATTCTTTCTAACTAATACTATTGTTGTCATGATCATTAGGTGGATATTAATTTCCATAATTCAAGTTCTTGATTACTTTTATTGATATAAGCAAATAATGAATATATACGTATTCTAATAATGAAGAGAAAAGCTGATATTACAAGAAAAACGAAGGAAACATCAATTAAGGTTGAATTAAATATTGATGGAAAAGGTCAATACAAAATTGACACAGGAATTGGGTTTCTTGATCACATGCTAGAGCAATTATCTAAACACTCCTCAATAGATCTTAAAGTTAAAGCAAAAGGAGACACTCATATTGATTTACATCACACAACTGAAGATACAGGAATAGCTATTGGCGAATGTTTGAAAAAAGCATCAAAAAATTTTGTTGGTATTAAAAGATATGCACATGCACTTTTACCTATGGATGAGACGCTAACTAGAGTAGCGCTAGATGTATCCAACAGACCATATTTAATTTGGAATGTAAAATTAAAAGTTGAAAAGTTGGGAGAGATGGATACGGAGTTATTTAAAGAATGGTTTCAAGCTTTTGCACAATCTGCTGGAATTACTCTTCATATAGAAAATATTTACGGTGATAATAGTCACCATATAATCGAATCTTGCTATAAAGGACTTGCTAGATCACTTAGAGAAGCACTTGAACTAGATCCTAAAAACAAAAATACTGTGCCCTCTACAAAAGGTTCTTTATAAAAAAAGAATAAATGAAAGTCACAATTGTTGATTATAACTCGGGCAATATTAGCTCTGTAATAAATTCTTTTAAGGAAGTTGCACAAAATAAAGCAACAATAGAAGTAACCTCAGATTTAAACAAAATAAAATCTTCTGATAAAATTGTCTTACCAGGACAAGGGTCATTTAAAAGTTGTATTGATGCTTTAAAAAAAATCGATGGTTTAAACGATGCTTTAAATGAGTTTGCAAAAGAAAATAAAAAACCACTTCTTGGGATATGTGTAGGGCTACAAATGTTTGCAGATATCGGTTATGAAGATACTGAAACAAATGGATTAGGATGGATTTCAGGGAAAGTATCAAAAATAGATAATCAAAGGGGCAAATTCAAACTACCCCACATAGGCTGGAATCAAATAAGTATTTTAAAAAACAGTAAGATTTTTAAAGATGTACAAAATAATTCACATATGTACTTTGTTCATAGTTATGAATTTATTCCAACTGATAGAAATGTTATTTCAGCAACAACTGATTATTCAACAGAGGTAGTTTGTTCAGTCGAGAAGGAAAATTTATTTGGAACACAATTTCATCCAGAAAAAAGTGATAAGGCTGGATTAAAATTAATTGATAATTTTATAAATTTATAATTATGAAAATATTTCCAGCTATTGATATAAAAGATAAAAAGTGTGTAAGACTTGTTAGAGGGGATTTTGAAAAAAAAACAGAATATGAAATGTCTCCAATTGAGCAGGCAAAAAAATTTATCGATTATGGTTTTAAAAATTTACATATTGTTGATTTAGATGGAGCTTTGACAGGCAAACCAGTAAATCTTGATGTTATTCAGGAGATTATAACTAAATTTGATTTTGAGGTAGAGATAGGTGGAGGAGTGAGAGATTTTGAAAGTATTGAAAAATATGATGATATAGGTATTGACAAAGTTATTTTAGGAAGTGCAGCAGTAAAAGATAAAAATTTTTTAAAAAAAGCTTGTAAAAGATTCCCAAATAAAATCGCGCTTAGTTTAGATGCAAAAAATGAAAAACTTTCTGTATCAGGATGGAAAGAAAGTTCAGGTATATCAATTTTAGAATTTTTAAATGAAGTAAACGATTATGGAGTTAGCAGGTTAATTTTTACTGATATTAACAGAGATGGAACAAAACAAAGTCCTAATTTCGAGGAAACATCGAAAGTTGCAGAAATTTCAAATTGTCCAGTGATAATTTCTGGTGGAGTATCATCAATAGAAGATATTAAAATAGCTAAAACCTTAAAAAATATAGAAGGCATTATAGTTGGAAAAGCAATATATGATGGTGATATAAAATTAGAAGAGCTAGTAAAAGAAGATGTTAAAAAATAGAATTATACCTTGTTTGGATGTTAAAAACGGTCGTGTGGTAAAAGGTATTAACTTTGTTAATTTAATAGATGCTGGTGATCCAGTAGAGCAAGCAAAAATTTATAGTGATAGTGGTGCTGACGAAATTTGTTTTTTAGACATAACTGCTTCAAATGAAAATAGAAATACTATTTATGATGTTGTAGAAAAAACCTCAAAAAAATGTTTTGTTCCATTAACAGTTGGTGGAGGTGTTAGAAGTGTTGATGACATAAGAGAATTACTTAATTGTGGAGCTGATAAAGTTTCAATTAATACAGCAGCTGTAAATGATAAACAGGTTGTTATTAATAGTTCAAAAAAATTTGGTTCCCAATGTATCGTTGTCGCAATAGACGCAAAAAAAAATGGAGATATGTGGGAGATTTATACACATGGAGGGAGAAATAAAACTGGAATTGATGCAATTGGTTTTGCTAAGGAAATGGAAAAATATGGTGCAGGAGAGCTGCTAATTACCTCTATGGATAGAGATGGAACCCAGGAAGGCTATGATATTGATTTAATGTTTAAAATTTCATCAGCAGTAAATATTCCCGTTATTGCCTCCGGTGGGGTTGGTACTTTAGATCATTTAGTAGATGGTATAAAATTAGGTAACGCAAGTGCAGTGTTAGCAGCATCAATTTTCCATTATGGTAAATACTCTATAAGAGAGGCTAAAGATTATTTAAATTTAAAAGGTATACCTGTTAGAATTTAAAAATTGTGAAACACGAATATAGAAAAGATATTGATGGATTAAGAGCTTTAGCTGTTTTAGGAGTAATATTTTATCATGCCGAATTAGTTATTGGGGAAAATATTATCTTATCAGGTGGTTTTTTAGGTGTTGATATATTTTTTGTAATTTCAGGCTATCTAATAACAAAAATTATTTATAAAGATATCATTTACTATAAATCTTTTTCTCTTCTCAACTTTTATGAAAGGCGAATTAGACGAATTCTACCAGCTTTGATAATTGTAGTATTTTTTAGTTCAATTTTAGCATATTTTTTTTTATTACCCATAGAGTTTCAAGCTTTCTTAAAATCAATTATATCATCAGTTTTTTTTTACTCTAACTTCCATTTTCACTACTCAGGCCAAGCATATGGTGAAAGCATTTTATCTGCAAAACCATTATTACACACTTGGTCCTTGGCAGTAGAGGAGCAATTTTATATTTTATATCCTGTTCTTTTAATTGGATGTATTAAATTTTTAAGAAAAAATATAAACTTAATATTGATAATACTAACTTTATTATCAATATTATTTGCAACTTTTATAAGTAAAGATCACCAATCGTTTAATTTTTACATGCTTACTTCAAGGGCTTGGGAGTTACTTTGTGGAGGACTGATAGCAATAAAACATCTAAATAATAAGAATTATAAGTCAAATAATAGTTTGTTTGCTGCTTTAGGATTTATTGCAATTTTATTCTCATTCTTTTATTTTGATAATGTAAATAATCATCCTTCTTATTATACTTTATTACCGGTTTTAGGTTGTTGCTTAATAATTAATAACTCTAAAAATAATAATATAGTTGGTAGTATATTAAGTCATAAATTTCTTACAAATATAGGACTAATATCTTATTCACTTTATCTTTGGCACCATCCAATTTTATCGTTTGGAAAAATTTCAGGAATTACAAACGAAAACTTATTAATAAAATTTATTTTAATTTTAATTTCAATTCTTTTATCTACGTTGACTTATGTTTATGTAGAAAAAATATTTAGAAATAATATAAAAATAAAATTCAAAAATTTAATTCCATTAATCACAGTTTCGGTTTTTTTATTAATTTCAATTACTCAAGTAAGTCAACATAGTCAAAGTGAGAGATATCCTAAAATTGTAAGGAATTTATATGATAAAACTTGGTTTAAAACTAAACAATTTTTTATACCTTGTTTTCAAAGAGATAAATATTTTTGTTCGTTTAACAAAGGTGATAATAAACAGAAAGCTTTTTTGGTTGGTGACTCTGTTCTTGCATCGTTACAAGAGGAGTTAAAAATTAATTTATTAAAAAAAAATATCAATTTTATACCTATGACAAATGCAGGCTGTGACTTTATAGATGTTAATTTTAAAAAAAATAAAACAACCAACTGTACTTCTAGCATTTTTAATTTAAGAAATAAAAAAATTAGAGAAAGTAAAGATTCTTTGATTATAATTCATTTAAATTATATTAATAATTATCAATATTCAAATTCAGAAATAAAAAATAGTTTTGTTAAAAATATAAATTTATTACTTAATGAAAATAATAAGATTATTTTTTTATATCCCATACCACAATGGCAAATTAATGTTTCAAATTATTATGAAAAAAAATTTAAAGCAGATAAAAATACCTTTAAAAAAAAAAATAAGACAAAAGAAAATTTTATTACAATCAAATATAAAGATTTTAAAAATGATAGCTTATTAGTATTTAAAATATTTGACAACATTAAGCATAAAAATATCTATAGGTTTTATCCTCACAAATATTTTTGTAATACTATAATTGAAGGAAAGTGTGTTGCTAATTCTCTGGAAGATATTTATTTTATTGATAATTCTCATTTATCTAAAACTGGGTCAAAAATTATCAATATAGATTTAATTAAATTAATAGATAGTATTGCAAAAAAATAAAATGTTAAAAACGTTAGAAAATTTAATTATTTTAATAAGGGAAAGAAAAAATTCTACTATAAAAAATTCTTATACCTCAAAATTACTTAATAATAAAAAACTTAGTTTAGAAAAAGTAAAAGAAGAGATAAAAGAATTGGTTGATGCTGTAGAAAATAACTCAAACCAAGTTCATGAAGCTGCTGATGTGATGTATCATCTTTTGGTCTACTTAGAGGCAAATGGCGTTCGAATTGAGGATATTATGGAAGAATTAGATAAAAGAAAAAAAAAAGAGTCTTAAAAATACTATTTTAGTGCTAGTTTTCTGAAATTTAAAATTCACTATGAGCCATAAATTTTATAAACCTGCAAGAGCAAGACTTCATCGAAGTGAATTAGCAGTTCCAGGCTCATCCCCCAAAATGTTTGAGAAGGCATTAAATTCATCAGCTGATGTTGTTTTCTTAGATCTTGAAGATGCTGTCTCTCCAAATGATAAAGTGACTGCTAGAAAAAACGTAGTTAAAGCTTTGAATGAAATTAATTGGAGAGAAAAAGGTAAAACTATTTCAGTTAGAATTAATAGTTTAGATACTCATTATATGTATAGTGATATAATTGAATTAGTTGAACAAGCTGGAGAAAATATAGATACAATTTTAGTTCCTAAAGCAGGCACAGCTAGCGATGTTTACATGGTAGATTGTTTGATTACACAAATCGAAAATCACAAAAAGATTAAAAATAAAATTGGTATCGAATGTTTAATTGAAACTGCTTTAGGTATGGCAAATATAAAAGAAATTGGAAAGTCTAGTGAAAGACTAGAGGCATTACATTTTGGAGTTGCGGATTACGCAGCTAGCTTAAGAGCAAGAACAGTCGTTATCGGTGGATTAAATCCTGATTATCCTGGAGATCAGTGGCATCATGGTTTATCTGAGTTGGTTGTTACTTGTAGAGCTTATGGTCTGAGAGCAATTGATGGGCCATTTGGAGATTTCAATGATCCAGATTCTTACATTGAGTCAGCAAAAAGAGGAGCTGCCATTGGTATTGAAGGAAAATGGGCTATTCATCCATCTCAAATAGAGCTTGCTAATAAAGTATTTACACCACCAGAAGATGAAGTTGAAAAAGCAAAGAGAATTTTAGAAGAGCTTAATAAAGCGGCTAAAGAAGGTAAAGGCGCGGCACAACTTGATGGTAGAATGATTGATGCAGCTTCTGCTCGAATGGCAGAAAATATTGTTAATATAAACAAACTAATACATAGTAAGTAATTAAAATGGATATACACGAGTATCAGGCAAAAAAAATACTAGCAAGTTTTGGTGTTACAATACCCAGAGGTGGAATTGTATATAGTCCTGAGAATGCTGAAAATAAAGCTAGAGAAATTGGAGGATCTAAATGGGTTGCGAAAGCACAGATTCATTCTGGGGCAAGAGGAAAAGCTGGAGGAATAATAGTTTGTAATAGTCCTTTGGAAGTTGCTCAAGCCACAGATAAATTGTTGGGAAAAAAACTGGTTACTAATCAGACTGGACCTGAAGGAAAAATTGTCAACAGAGTTTACGTTGAGGAAGCAACAGATATTGAAAAAGAATTATATTTAGGTTTAGTGTTTGATAGAAGTTCAGAGAGTATTATGATTGTTGCCTCGACAGAAGGTGGAATGAGTGTTGAAGAAATCTCAAAAGAAAAACCTGAAACAATTATTAGATCAAAAATTGAGGTAGCAGTTGGAATACAAAATTTTCAAGCTCGAGAGCTTGCCTTTGGTCTTGGAATAGAACCAGCTTTAATATCAAGAGTATCAGATACAATTGTTGGATGTTATAAAGCGTTTAGTGAACTCGACGCAACAATGGTCGAGGTAAATCCATTAGTTATATCAAAGCAAAAACAAATACTAGCTCTAGATTGTAAAATGAGCTTTGATAATAATGCAATGTTTAGAAGAAGCCAGGTTTCAGAACTAAGGGATAAAACACAAGAAGAGACAAAAGAAGTGTATGCTTCGGATAGGGGTTTAAATTATGTTAGTTTAGACGGCAATATTGGGAACATTATAAATGGAGCAGGACTTGCAATGGCTTCAATGGATATGATTAAGCTTGCGGGCGGGTCACCAGCAAATTTTCTAGATGTTGGAGGTGGAGCTACTCCTGAAAAAATTGTGAAAGCTTTCAAACTCATCACTATGGATGAAAAAGTTAGAGTTATATTAGTAAATATTTTTGCAGGAATAAATAGATGTGATTGGGTTGCTGAAGGTATAGTGCAAGCTTTAGATAAAATAGAGGTCAAAGTACCTCTTGTTATAAGATTAGCAGGAACTAACGTTGAAAAAGGTAATGAAATATTAAAAAAAAGTAAAATTAAATACATCGAAGCGAAAACATTAGAGGATGCCGCAAACAAGGCAGTCAAAGCTTTAGGAAAGTAATTTATGGCAGTTATAATTGACAAAAACTCAAAAATACTAATTCAAGGTTTTACAGGAAAAATGGGAACTTTTCACGCAGACGAGATGATAAAGTATGGTTCTAATGTTGTTGGTGGAGTAACACCTGGTAAAGGTGGTACCAAACATTTAGATCGTCCCGTTTTTAATACTGTAAAGGAAGCGGTGAAAGAAACTGGTGCTTCAGCCTCTATATTATTTGTTCCACCAGCATTTGCAGCAGACTCAGCTATGGAAGCAGCTGATGCAGGAATTAAAACTTGTGTTGCTATTGTAGATGGGATCCCGTCTCATGATATGATTAAAATAAAAAGATATATGAGAAGATATTCGAAAAGTGGAAAAATGACTTTAGTAGGGCCTAACTGTGCAGGTATTATTAGCCCAGGTAAATCAATGCTCGGAATTATGCCTGGTCACATTTATAAAGAGGGAAGAATTGGTATTATAAGTAGATCTGGAACTTTAGGTTATGAAGCAGCACAACAGCTTAAAAATCTAAACATTGGTATTTCAACAAGTGTTGGAATAGGAGGTGACCCAATTAATGGGAGCTCTTTTAGAGATATAATAGAAAAATTTGAGACTGATGATGAAACAGATGCAATTTTAATGATAGGTGAAATTGGAGGACCACAAGAAGTTGCAGCAGGAAACTTTGCAAAAGAAAATATGAAAAAACCTGTTATTGCTTACATAGCAGGCCTAACAGCCCCAAAAGGTAGAGTGATGGGTCATGCAGGTGCGATTGTTTCCGCATATGGAGAAAGCGCAATTGAAAAAGTAGAAATTTTAAAAGAATGTGGAATCACAATTTCGAAAAATCCGTCCGTTATGGGTGATACTGTTAAGTCTGTTTTAGGTAAAAGCTAATATGAGTTACGATAATAATAATATTTTTGCAAAGATCTTAAGAGGCGAGATACCTTGCAAAAAGATTTTTGAAAATGATTATGTACTATCTTTTTATGATATCAATCCTCAAAAAAAAATTCATGCCCTTGTCATTCCAAAAGGAAAATATATAGACTTAGATGATTTTAATAATAAAGCATCTAAAGAGGAAATAGTCGAACTTCTTAAGGGTATTACAACCGTCGCAGATAAACTAGGAGTGTCAATTGCCAAAGGTAAAGGTTATAGAACACTTTCAAATTTAGGTGATTATGGAGGCCAAGAGGTACCACATTTGCATTTTCATATTTTTAGTGGTGAAAAAGTTGGTAGAATGGTCGAGTGATAGAAAAAATTGATCGTAATTATCTTGAGATATTATCGATAGAGGATTTAAAAGAAAAAAAAAAACCAAGTGAAAAACTCTTTATAGATTTATTAAAACCTAAAAATTTTGATTTAAATAAATTTTTCTATAAGCAAATCGGCAAAAAATATCAATGGATAGATAGGTTAATTTGGAGTGATAACACTTGGCAGAAATACACCTCTAATAATAATCTTCAAACATATGTTCTAAGAGAAAATGAGAATTTGGTTGGTTATTTTGAGTTAATTAAAAATAATGAGCTAAATGAATGTGAAATTGCGTATTTTGGACTCTTAGAGGAATATTTTAATAAAGGTTATGGAGGCTATTTTTTATCAGAAGCTATAAAAATTGGATTTAAATCTAATGTAAAAAGAGTCTGGGTTCATACATGTTCCTTAGATCACCCTAATGCTATTTTAAATTATAGAGCTAGAGGAATGAAAGTTTTTAAAAATGAAATTCTAGAGAGAAAAGTTGTCTAGTTAAGCTTTGGCAATTTAAATTGATTTTTTTTTATTTGAGAGTTTACTTTTAGATCGTAAAGATAGGTTATTACAAGATTTTGATAAATATCTATATTTTGCCAACCTATTAAATTTAAAGTTTTTCTATCAAAAAAAATATTAATTTGAAAATCTTTTTCAATAAATTTGAATCTGAAAAATTTATTATCGATTAGATCCATATTTGAATCTTTTATTTTTGAAATTAAAAAATTTTTATCTAATATTATGTTCAAGGCTGTTTTTTGAATAGGATATATATAGTATTGGTTACTATTTTGATTTTTAATAACAAGATGTTTGCCATCAGACACTAATAATTTTTTATTTTTACTATTGTATAAACAATATATTTTTTTTGGATATTCAATTATACAATTTCCCTCTTCTTCTTTATCATTTATATTTTGCTTAAAAGAGAAAGATAGGTTTTTTATATCTTGAAAATTATTTATTATTTTATCAACTTCTGATGCATTAATATTTTTTATAAATAAAAAAAAAAATACCAAAATAAATAAACTTTTTTTTATCATTACTTTAAAACATCTCTTTTACCAACATGATTGGCTTTACTTACAATCCCTTCTTGTTCCATCATATCTATTATCCTTGCAGCTCTATTGTAGCCAATTTGTAATTTTCTTTGTAAAAAAGATGTTGAAGCTTTTCTCTCGGATTTAATAATACCTACTGCTGTATTATAAAGTTCATCTTTATTATCACTTGATAAAGTTTCCTCATCTTTTTCATCAGCAAAATTTAGAATTTCATCTACATAATCAGGTTCTGCTTGTGATCTTATATAATTATTAATTTTATCTATTTCACTTTCTGATACAAAAGGCGCATGAATTCTTACAATTCTATTAGCTGACGACATATAAAGCATATCTCCTTTTCCAAGTAATTGCTCGGCTCCTTGCTCCCCTAATATTGTTCTGCTATCAATTTTAGATGTAACTTGAAAAGATATCCTTGTAGGAAAGTTAGCTTTAATTGTACCAGTTATTACATCAACACTTGGTCTCTGCGTCGCCATGATTATATGAATACCAGCAGCCCTAGCCATTTGAGAAAGCTTTTGAATATAATTTTCAATTTCTTTTCCTGCAACTAACATTAGATCTGACATCTCGTCGACAATTACGACTATATATGGCATTGAATGAGAGTGTTTTGAATTATATCCATCTATATTCTTAACTCCTTTTCTAGTCATTAGTTTATAACGATTTTCCATTTCCTTAACGACCCATCCTAATACTGAAGCTGCTTTTTTTGCTTCTGTAATCACAGGACACAGTAAGTGCGGGATCCCCTCGTATGTTGATAATTCTAACATTTTTGGATCAATTAATATAAACTTACATTTGTCTGGAGAATGTTTGTATAGGAGGGATAGTATTATTGTATTTATACAGACTGATTTTCCTGACCCGGTTGTACCAGCAATTAATAAGTGAGGCATTGAAGACAAATCTCCAGTTATTGGAATTCCAGAAATACTTTTCCCTAAGGCAATTGGTAATTTAATATCTTTATTTTTAAAATTTGGGGAACCAACAATCTCACTTAAATAAACATTTTCTCTCGACTGATTGGGCAACTCGATACCGATTGTATTTTGTCCTGGTATAGTTGAAATTCTTGCTGATTCAGAGCTGGTATTTCGGGCTATATCTTCAGAAAGATTTATTACTTTGGAAACTTTTACACCTGCTGCTGGTTCAAATTCATTAAGAGTCACTACGGGACCATGATTTATTTTTTTAATTTTTCCCTGAACACCAAAATCTAAAAGTATTTTTTCAAGTGAATTTTCATCTAAATTTTGATTATTATCTTTTTTTGATCTTTCATTTTTTGTAGGATATTTTAAAAATTCTAATCTAGGAAACTGATATTTAATTTTATTTTTAAACTGATCCCTACCTGTTTCAAAAGAAAAGTTTTCCTGAACAAGAGGAGAAAAATTATTTTCTAATTTTTCCTCTGAGGTATTTATATTAATTTTATCCTTATTAAGATTATTTAAACTTCTAAAAAAGATAATTTTTTTAAGAAAAGCTATAATTTTTTTTAAATTAAAATTTATACTAACAAAAAAAATTAGTAGTATTAGAGAAAAAAGCAAATAGTAAGAAATATTTTCATTATAAAATATTAAAGATCTAACAAAGTCTGTGACTAGAATACTTCCTATAAAACCACCGTTACCATTTATAGGCAACCAAAAGGACTCCGGATAATAAATATTTAAAAAAATACAGCAAAAAACTGTGTATAAAATTGTAAAAAAAAGATTTTCTAAAATTCTCAATAATTTTTTATTAATTATTAAATTCATACCGCTAAACATTAAAGAAAAACAAAATAGAAAAGACGTCAAGCCTATAGATTGTAAAAAAAAGTCTGAAATAACACTACCTTGATATCCAAGTATATTTTTAATTTCATTGTCATTTGAGAAAACAAAATTTGGATCTTCGGCTGAATAAGAGATTATTGAAATTAAAGTTAAAAAACCAAAAATAATGATGAAAAACCCCAATAATTCTATTATTCTTTTTAATAAAAAATTCGATGTATTTTTGATAATAGACTTAATTTGCATAAAAATTATAAACCTACCAATTTAACACTTTGTATCATTTAATAATTATTGTTAAAATTATTTTTTTATGAAAATAACTATAATTGGAAATAATTTAACTGGTTTAATTTTATCAAAAGCCTTGGTTAATAAAAACATTAATGTTGAACTTCTTTTCTTTCCAAAAAAAAGGAAAAAAACCATTAGAACTATTGGAATTACAAAGAAAAACGTTGATTATATTGAGTCCAATTTATTGAAAATTCCAAAAAGGTTTATTAACACTATTAACGAAATAGGAATCTACACAGAAAAATCTAATAAAACAGAGATAATAAATTTTAATAATAAAAAAGAGTTATTTAATCTTATAAAATTTGAAGATTTTTTTGAATTATTAGAAAAAGATCTTAAAAGGTCAAAAAAATTTAAGTATACAAAAATTAATAATATAAATTCATTAAAGAAAAAAATTTATTTTAAAACTCATGAGATAATAATTAACTGTGATAATATTAAATTTTTAAATCAAAAGTTGTCAGGCAATTTTACGAAAGACTACAAAACTGATGCATTTACTTTTATTTTAAATCATAGATCGATTAAAAATAATAAAGCGTGTCAAACCTTTACTAAATATGGCCCACTAGCTTTTTTGCCACTGTCTTCAATTCAGACATCAATAGTTTTTTCAATATATAAAAATAAAAAAGATTTAAATGAAAAGCAAATTATTGAATTAGTAAAGCTTTATAATAAAAAATATATAATAAAAAAATTTTCAAAAATTGAAAAAGTAAGTTTGAAATATTTTTCTGCAAGAAAATATTTCTATGGAAATATTTTAATGTTTGGAGATAACCTTCACAAGATACACCCTTTAGCTGGTCAAGGTTTTAATATTACATTAAGAGATTTAAAAATTTTAGTTAAGGAAATTCAAACATTAAAAGACCTTGGTTTAACTTTAAATAAAAGTTTTCTAGAAAAGTTTGAAAGTAATACTAGACCTTTTAACTTTTTATATTTAAATGGTATCAATATTATTGAGGAATTTTTTAGATTCGACTCTAAGTTTGATAATAGGTTTTCAAATTTTATACCAAAAATTATAAATAAAAATAAATCTATAAAAAATTTTTTTATGAAAGTAGCAGATGAAGGGTTTAGATTTTATTAGTTATTGAATTGTATTGTTTCCAAAATTATCCGCGGTATACGTTTTAAGTATTTTTTCGAGTTTCAATTTTCTTTCATTAACACTAGAACTTTCTAATAATGTTTGTTTCTCTTCCAGAGAAATTGGAGATGCCATTGAAAGAGTATTGATTGTATTATACATATCTTGATTTTTTAACTCAGACCAGTTAATAGCATATCCTTTTTTATTAAAAATATTTTTTAAATCTTTAAGAATAATTTCTAGGTTTGAAAATTCAATTTTTTCTTTCTCTTCACTACTATCGATTGAAAATTTTTCATAATTAACTTTACAAACCCTATAGAGTTTTTCTGAATTTAATTCATGTTCTATTTTAAATCTACTTACACCATTTATTACAATTAAATATCTCCCATCATCCGTTTCATTGAAACTTGTTATTTTTCCCAAGCATCCAACTTCGTAAAGGTCAGGTTTTTTTATATCACCAGTTTTTTTTGGTTGTATCATACCAATCATTCTGTGTGATTTCATACTATCGTCAATCATTTGAATATATCTGGGTTCAAATATATTTAATGGCACGGTAGTATCAGGAAAAATAATGAAGTTTGATAAAGGAAAAACTGGTATTTCAGGTGGTAATTTTTTTGAATTGGTCATAATTTTATATTTTTCATTCTTTAAATACTTAAAATTATATTAAAATAAGGTTAGTTGTCACATAAAATATAATAAAGCTTGATGAAAAATACCTGTCAAATATAATATTAATATAAGCGGGCGTAGCTCAGTGGTAGAGCGTCTCGTTGCCAACGAGAAGGTCGTGGGTTCAAGTCCCATTGCCCGCTCCAAAGAATTATGAATGA
>MDSZ01077026.1_pt1 | contig 15691 bp, 14 predicted proteins | sample 811201 | NCBI WGS metagenome assembly MDSZ01 (sample SAMN05326647, study PRJNA326480) | marine metagenome | isolation source: seawater | place: Indian Ocean: North | collected 2010
AAGTTTCGTAAAAATAGATTTTTGAGTAGCCAATATTGTTTTCTTTAAACTGTTTTAGAAAATAATCTTCACTGGAATTAATTTTTATAGTTTTAAAACCTGAAAATATATGCTGGATATCGTTTATTTTTCTTTCATAAAAAAATTTTCTCTGCTCACCCCATACTTTGACTTTAGATTTTAAAAACATATTCCAAAGTAAAAATATTAAAATTAGCATAGAAAATATTATCAATGAAACTCTAAAATCAATTAAAAAAATCATAAAAGATATTCCTACAACAGTCACAATTTCACTTAATAAAATAATATATTGCAATAATGTTGGTCCTAAAAAAATTGTTTCATTAATCAAATCAGAAATCATTTTATTTGATCTTTTTTTAAGAAATATTTCATAGCTATCGAATATATATTTTCTTATTAATTGTTGTGAAATACTTGATTGCACAGTTGAAGCAAATCTAGCGTTAATCATGTTAATCAAAATAATAATTGAACTTTTTAAATAGAAAATACCAATAAGTGTAAATGAAAAAATTATTATTAAGGTATTTTTTTCATATTTATTTATCCATGAGAGATAATCTTTTTCAAAAAAGCTATGCTCAAGAAAAGTTGGATCTATAATAAATTTAATAAATGGAAATATTATACCTATAGATAATGCCTCAAGCAGAATACCTATTAATGTTGATGCAGCTATAAAAAATATATGTAAATTGCTGACTGAAATTTTTAAAAGAAAATTAATTTTGGCTAATGTTCCCAAAACTTTTACCTTGAAACCAGATAGTTACTTTTGTACCAATCAATAAAGTTTTTTATTCCTGTTTCGACTTTTATTTTTGGTTTATATCCTAATAATTTTTTTGATTTTTTTATATTACAAAATGTTTTAACAATATCTCCTTTTTGTAAAGGTAAAAAGTTTATCTTTGCTTTTTTATTTAAAATTTTTTCGATTATTTTAATGTATTTCATTAATTTAACTGGGCTGTTTGAGCCTAAATTAAAAATTTGAAAAAATTTATTATTTGTATTATTTAATTTAGCTCTATCTGCAAGAATTATCCCATTTATTAGGTCATCTATATACGTAAAGTCTCTAGAATGAATTCCATTATTAAAAACATCAATTTTTTTTCCTGAAATAATATTTTTAGTAAATTTAAAAAGAGCCATATCTGGTCTTCCCCAAGGACCATAAACCGTAAAAAATCTTAATCCAACCATAGGTATCTTAAATAAAGAACTATATGAATATGCCATAACCTCATTAGATTTTTTTGTTGCAGCATAATATTGTATTGGCTGATCAGTGTTATGATCTTCAGCAAAAGGGCTTAATTTATTTGCTCCATAAACACTGCTTGTACTTGCAAAAATTAGTTTTTTTATTTTAGCTTCTCTTGAAAGTTGTAAAATATTAGCAAAACCAATTAAGTTAGTTTTTGTGTAAGCCTCTGGGTTATTTAAAGAATATCTTACACCTGCTTGTGCTGCTAAGTGAAAAATTTTAATGATTTTATATTTCTTTTTTAGTCCAATTAATTTTTTTTCATTTGAAATATCTATTTTTTCAAAGTGAAAGTTCAAATTTTTTTTTAAAATTTCTAATCTTCGTTTTTTTAATCTCACATCGTAATAAGGGTTTAGATTATCAATCCCTATGACTTTTACACCCTTTTTCAACAAAGCTTTGGATAAATGAAATCCAATAAATCCAGCTGCACCCGTTACGATTGTATATTTCATATCAATTTTATCCTTTTAAAAACAATCTCATGATTTCCAGATCCTTTACATTCGCGTGATTTTATAACTTTAAAACCTTTTGATATAAAATATTTTTTCAATAAATTAAATTTTATATATTCAAAAGGATATCCTCCTACCCAGTCCATTATGTCAACATCTGCATTCATCCCTCTTGGTCGTTTTGTTTTTTTATCCAAATATTTACTTAATTCTGAAAATTGTAGAGTAAAAAATAATCTAAAAATAACATAGCCATTTCTGACTACATTCATTATGAAATACGCATAAATTTTTCTTAAACTTGATGGAACAAAATTGTATAAATACTTTATGATCCACCAAATTTTTGATTTTAAACCCTCATCATTATAAATTGCTATAACTAAGTGAGAATTGATTTTACAAACATTAACTAAATTTTCGAAAGCCTTAAACATATCACCAGTGTGATGAGCAACTCCCCAGCAGTAAATAATATCATAGTTCTTACATTTTTTCGTGAAGCTATCTCTAATCAAAGAAACTTTTTCAATATTCCAATTCAAGTTTTTTCTATTAAAGTTTTCTCTCAATATTTTAGTACTCTTAATACTACTATCATCAACATCTACTGAATAGATTTTTTTACATCCAAGTGTACTTGCAGCTAAACTAAACAAACCTGAACCACAGCCTACATCGAGAAAGCTTTTATTCATATAACTGATGTTGTATTTTTTTAAACTATTTCTAGCTTGTAAAATTTTTTTACGATTAATTAATTTATTAAACCTTAGCCAGTTTTCACCAAATTTAAATTTAAGCATAAATCGTTGATAATTTAATACATTTTACAGAGTATGGCATTCTATATTGCTTTTGCAAAATAAAATCAATAAACATATTTAAATTAACTGTTAAAAAGTCAACGTAATGTCTGAAAACAATTTAATCTCAATTGCAATTCCTACCATGAATCATTCTAAATTATTAGCTGGAGCTATAACGTCAATTATTAATCAAAGTTATAAAAATTGGGAGCTTTTAATTTTAGATAATAACTCTTCTGACAATACAGAAGAGATTGTGAAAAATTTTAAAAATGAAAAAATTCATTATTTTAAATCAAATAAAACTCTTACTATGACTGAAAATTGGGAAAGGGCTTTCAAGTATGCAAAAGGTAAATACTTTATAAAAATAGATGATGACTGCACAATATTTCCTGATTTCTTGGAGCAAAGTTCAAAAATTTTTAATGAGAAAAAAACAACAGTAATTTTTTTTAATTATTATGTCCAGATGTTACCAAAGACTTTCTATAGTGTTATAGATAAAAAAAATAGTATAATAGAATTAGATTTTAAAAAGATTATTTTTCTTGAATTTTTAATGCTTTCAAGTTCAAATTTTTGTATTTTCGATTTAGATAAAATAAAAAAAAATTTTATAAATAAAGATATCTACTTCTCACCGATGCCAGATAGATGGATGATAATAAATTTGGCTGATATGCTAACTAAAAATAAAGAAATTAAATTTATATTTAATTACAATATTGGTGGAATTAATCGACACTTAATAAAACCTTCTTATGTATCTAGTTCTTTTATAAATTACAAATCAGTCAAAAATGATGATGTATTTTATAATAAGAATCCATTTACGAATGGAAGAATATATGTAAGTAGAATTTTTAATAAAATTTTAAAAGAAACAAAAAATAATGAATTTAAAAATTATTTTGAAAAAAATGTTACTTCAATATATCATTTAACTACTTTTGAATTTTTAGGGCATTATTATGAGCTTGGCAAAAAAGAGTTTTCAATTTCAAAAATGGGGAGTTTAACTATTTATTTCTTTTATATTTTTTTTAGACTTTTGAGAAAACCATTTGACAAAATAAGTTACCAGAATTCTATTGTTTTTTTATTTAAATTAACTAAAAATTATTTAGTAAATATTTTAAATTTAAAGAAATTAGAAAAAAATTTTTATAAAGGAGTCGAAAATTCTAATATTTTAAATAATTTAGAATTGATAAACTCAATTGAAAAATTAAATAATTCTAAATCAAATATTATTATAGATAAACAAATTGAAAAAATTAAAAAAAAAGTTGATCTTTAAATTAATTATTTAAATATTAAATTTAATTTTATATTTTCTTAATATCTTAATACACCCTTCCAACACAGCTCCATCACCTGATTTTTTTTTTGTAATATAGTCTGCAGATTTTTTTGCTTCAGCAGTGGCATTTTGGGGTGCAATACCAAAAGCACAACTCTTTAAAATTTTTGCATCAAATATACCATCACCGAAATAAATAATATTTTTTAATCCAAATTTTTTATCAAGGTAATCATACCTTTGTCCCTCTGAAATCAAAGTTAAAGATTGCTTCATATCATTTACTATTCTTTTTTTTGAAATTAAATAACCTCTTTTATCAGCAGTGATAAATTGGATTTTGAAAAATTTTTTAACTAATTTTATGCCATCATTATCATGAGCACCAAACTCTTTAAAAATTTTGCCTTTTGAGCTGTAAAGAAATTTGCCTGATGTCATAACGCCATCAACATCTAAAATTATTAAGCTTGGTTTTTTTATCATGAACTATTAGCTTAACTTACTATTTTTAATTGAGTTATGAAGATGTAATTTACCTAAATAGTAAAGAAAAATTGAATAAGGAAAATGGTGTAAACCAGAAATATTCAAAAAAATTAAGCCGGTTAGAATTTGTACTTTATACAGTGATAATTTTTCTTTTTTAATAAAATTAAATAATATTTTTTGACAGTTTTTGTTTGTTTTGGACTGATGATATTTAATATTGATTTTATTTTTCTGTTTTACAACATCGAAATTGGAGTTTTTAATTATATTATGGTCAATTATCAATCCATGATTAAGTTTTGCTAAATCATAATAAATATCACCATAATCTAAAATTCCATCAAAATCTTCTCTCCAGTCTAAAAGTGTAAATTTTTTTTTATTTTTAATTATATTTTCAAAATGAAGGTCTCCATGAAAATTAACCGGACTTCCAGAATTTAATTTTTTCCAATCTATTTTTTTAAAAATATCAGATATTTTTTGCACTTTTGTGTTGTTAATTAATTCATTATTATCTATTAAATTATTTTTTTCATACAGATAATTAATTCTACTCAAACTTTTTTCATAATAGAAATTATTACAACGCTGTAAAAATTCCTCATATTTAGTTTTATTTAATTGTTTTCTAATCCAAAATTTTTTATTTAACCAGGTAAGTAATTTTATAAAATTTTTTTCTTTATTTTCTATTTTTGAAAAAACTTTTCCTTCAATATAATTATAAACATAAAAAAAGTTTTTTTTATAAAGTAATTTTGGAACAAAAGTACTTAAAATTTTAGATCTATCGAATCTTTTTTTAATCATTTCTGGATTTGTGAAAAATTTGTAAACTTTTTTTTTTTTAAAAAAAATTCCTTGATCATATTTTGGTAATATGCTTTTTTTTAAAAAAAATTGCTCCGCTTTTTCTTTAGTCTCTTTACTGCCAATATCAAACCAATTTTTTACAAATTTATAATCTATTTTATTTGGATCTAAAGATTTAAAGTAAATTAGTTCGCCATTATTTTTTTTATCCTTTTTAATTAATTTTTTAAAAAGTTTAATATTTGAAATATATGCAACGCCAGTGTAATTGAAATAATCTTTTCTTAGATAATTTAGTTTATTGTGGATTTTTTTAGTAAAATTACCTATTTCAACTGTTGCATATTTCATCGTATCACAGTTAGTTCTTGATAAAAACATAGTGTCTTTATTTATATTTTTATAAAAATTTTTATCTGAAAATATTGTATCATTAGCGTGAAAGAAAAATGGTTGATCAATCAAATTAATTGTTTGCCTTAATGTATGAGACAATCCTGATCCAGGTCCCTCAAAAAGTTTAATATTTTTAATTTTAATATTCCTTTTTGGATAAACTATTTCTAAATATTCTTTTAAATGATTACCTTTGTAACCCGTGAGCACTATAAATTTTGTATTTAGTGGATATGACTCAATTATCTTAGAAATAACTGGAGTGTCTCCTAATTGTATCATTGATTTATTAAAATATTTTGTGTGCAAGTCTAATCGCGAACCTATACCTGCTGAGGGAATAATAACTAGCATGAGAATTGATATCATATATATTAATAAAAATTAAATTCAAATATTTTATGATCAAAAATACATTTTTAGGTTTAGGCCCAATGAGTATTGAGGTTATAAACTCATTAGACTCTTTTTCAAAAAAATATAAAAAAAAAATTATGCTTATCTGTTCTCGAAATCAAATAGAGGCAGCTAGTCTAGGTGGTGGATATGTTAATAATTTTTCCACACAACAATTTGGTAATTTTATTAAAAGAAAGAAAAATAAATTTTTAATAATGAGTAGAGATCACTGTGGGCCGTTTAAAAGGGATGATATAAAAAATAGTATTTCTCAAGAAATTGAAAACTGCAAAACTTCTTTATACCAAGATATAATTAATGACTTTAAAATACTTCACATTGATACTTCTGAGTGTGGCAAGGCAAAATATGAGGTTGCTGATGAACTGATGAGTTTCTGTAATCAAACCTCTAAAGATTTAAATAAAGAAATACATTTTGAATTTGGGTGTGAGGATCACGGAGTTTTAACTAATTTTACAAATTTTGAGAGAGATGCAAAATTTTTTAGTAAATATAAAAACAAACAATTTATAGTATGTCAAACAGGCTCATTGATTAAATCAATATTTCAAGTTGGTCAGTTTGATGTGGACTCCGTTCATATAATGAAAAAAATTGCAAATAACTATGGAATATTACTTAAAGAACATAACTGTGATTATTTAAACATCGATCAAATAAAACTAAGAAAAGATAATGGAATTAATGCAATAAACATTGCTCCCGAACTAGGAGTTATGCAAACACACTTGTTATATTACCTAAGTAAAAAAAATAAACTTGATAAGGAAATTTCAAAATTCAAAAAATATGTCCTTAAAAATGGAAAGTGGAAAAAATGGAATTATAATAATGAAAATGATTTAATTAAATTTTTTTCATCAGGCCATTATTATTATGGAACAGAAATTTATAAAGATTTAATTTTAAAACTTAACAAAAAGATTAAATTTCAAAAAATTTTAAATAAAAGTATAGAAGATTATTTAATAAGATTTTTTTAAATCACTCTCTTGTAATCATCACTTATTCTAATTACATCGTCCAGCTCTGGTGTACTCCCTTCAATATAAATTGAATCAGTTATAGCTTGCATCCTATGTATAATTTTTGGCTTTATTGTAATGTTTTCATGTGATTTAAAAATTTTTGATTTTAATTTTTTTTTATTTGTTCCAAAAAATATTTTAAGCTTACCTTCAACGATGTAAACAGTTTCAATTTTTTTTTGATGATACTGGAGACTGCATCTATGACCTTTTTTCATAAAAAGTTTTTTGAACATATATTTTTTATTTTTTTCAATTAAAAGCTCATATCCCCATGGCTTATTTATTTTTTTTGATTTCATCCTAAATATGCAATAATTTTTTTTATTTTAAATTTTTTATCAAAATAAATTATATCAACTACATCTATTTTTTTATTATCTAGTTTAATTTTTAATCTACAGGCAGCAGTCATTTTACTATTATCAAAAAAGCTTTCTTTTAGATTTACTTCAATTTTCTTAAATTTTTTGAATAAATTTGAATTAAATTTTTTAACCTTTTTTTTACCTTTTAACTTTGTTGTCCAATCTTGTAATATTATACCTGATGAAAATAAATTCGCTAATTCTTCTAACTTTTTTTTTGAAAAAAAAGAAAAATAATTTTTTATTTTTTTTTCTATTAAATTTTTATTTTTATTCATTTTTGTAATTACTATTATACTATTTTATTTAATTATATTTAATCATTAAAATAATATTCAAAACTAATATTGGTGACTAATATAAAATATAATATTTTAAATATATTTATTTTACTAAAATTCATTATGTATTATGTTTTTTTATCCAAGCTAAATAAACTAGATTATTCCAAATAAAAGAATCATTAATTTTATTATCTCCTCCTAAATACTTCTTCCATTCTTTTTTCAAATAATCAAAATTTATAAAATCAAGAGACTTATCGTTGTATTTCAATAATTCTTCTGCCCAATCTCTTAGGGATGTACTTAACCAATATCTTATTGGAATACCAAATCCCTGTTTAGGTCTTTTGAATAAATCTTTGGGAAGAAACTTGTAAAGCATTTGTCTTAATATTATTTTATTTTCCTTATCATTAAATTTAAAATTTTTTGGTAAATTGTATGAAAAATCTATTATTCTTCTATCTAAAAATGGAGCTCTCGCTTCTAAGCTACATAACATTGAACAAAAATCGACTTTTTTTAAGATATCATTCGGTAAATAATTATCAAAGTCAAATTGCATAATCGTTTCATTAAATGATAATTCTTTTTTTTCATTATTTAAATATTCTTTTATTTTTCTTGAAAAATTATCTTTAAAAATTAATTCAGGAATATTTTGGAACAAATATTGTTTGTATACATTTTCAATAGAATTATTTTTTGAAATAGAGGCTAATTTATGAATTTTGTGATTATTAAAATTTTTTTTTAAATTTAAATTATTTAAGAAAAAATTAGTTAAAAGAAACATAAACTTAGGTATTCTATTCAATCTATTCATAAAATTAATTGTTTGCGAGTATCTAGTATAACCGCCAAATAATTCATCTGCACCATCTCCGGTTAATACTACTTTTACACTTTCTTTTGCTAATCTTGATACTGCATAAGTGGGTATAATTGATCCATCAGCAAATGGTTCATCCATATTTGAAATTAATTTATCAACAATATTAGGTGCATCATTCTTATTTAAAACTAAAGATGTGTGATCTGTATTAAGAATTTTGGATACTTTTTCAGCATATTTAATTTCTGAATATTTGTCATCATCAAAGCCGATTGAAAATGTTTTTATCTTATTATTATTAAAATTTTTCATGAGACTTACAATCAGACTTGAGTCAACACCACCAGATAAAAATGCACCAAGTGGCACGTCTGATATCATTTGTTCTTTTACTGATTCTTTAATTAATAATTCAAATTTTTTTGAATAATCATTTTTAACTAGTTTATTGGAATTTTGAATATTAGGAATAGTCCAATATTTTCTTTTTGATATTATTTTGTAATTTTTTAAATCAAAAATAATCAGAGATGCTGGATTTAACTTATGCTGATCATGATAAATACAATCAGTTGTGTATCCAAATTGAAAATAATTTTTAATTTCAATGTCTCTACTTTTGAAATCTAAAAAATCTAATTTTTTTAATGCTTTTAATTCTGATGCAAAAAAAAATATTTTATTATTAAAACCATAGTAAAGAGGTTTTTCACCAGCAATATCTCGTGCAAGTATAATCTTATCATTTTTTAAATCATATAATGCAAAAGAGAACATGCCCCTAATCCTTTTGAGAGTTTCCTCTAATCCAAAATTTAAAATATAATACAGAAGTGTTTCAGTATCTGAAGTTCCTGACCACTTATGGTTTTTATCAACTTTAGATCTCAATTCTAAATGATTGTAAATTTCTCCATTAAATAAAATCAAATAATTTTTACAATCTGAAAACATTGGTTGACTACCCTCTTTTGTTAAATCTATTATTGACAATCGATTATGTGTTAAAACAATTCCTTTATCCTGATCTATATAAGATCCATTAGAATCTGGTCCTCTATGATTCAAAGTATCTTTAAAATTATTTGAAAAATTTTCTAAATTTTCATTTTTGATTGTATTTGAAACTATCCCTGCAAAACCACACATATTTTTTATCTAATCAATTTATTCCATTTTCGGATAATATTTTTTTTATTAAGTTTATTTTTTATTATCTCAGTATTTTTGCTAAATTTAATTCTTAAATCTTTATTTTTAAGAAGCAGATTAAGTTTTCTCTCGTATTCAACTTCGTTATTATTCTTAATAAGATAGCCAGATTTGTTATTAATAATTAATTGACTTGGTCCAGTTTTACAATCAAATGAGATGGTTGGCAGCCGAAAAAAAACTGCCTGTTGAAGTGAATTTGGAAAACCCTCCAGTTTAGAGGTAAAAGCAAAAGCTTGGCTTTTTTTAAACCACTTTTTTGTATTTGAAACCCAACCAATAAGGAAAATTTTATTTTGAAGTTTAAGTTTTATAATCTGTTTTCTCAAATTATTCTTTTCTGGACCATTTCCTAAAATTGCTAAAATCCAATCTTTATTTTTAAATGAAATTTTAGCAAAAATTTTGATTAAAACTGAAAATTGTTTTGTATGAGTAAGTCTTCCAATTGATAAAAGTAGTTTTTTTTTATTAAATCTTTTTGGTAATTTCTTATTAATTTTTTCTTTATTTTCGTAAAAATTTATAAAATTCGGTATAGTTAGAATTTTTTTAATACTATGACAATTATTTTTAATCCAATTACTATTATATTTATCTTGAGTAACAATAATATCGAAGTTTCTGTAAAAAAATTTTCTTAAAAATTTCCAAAAAAAATTTTTTTCCTCTGTAACAACTGTACGCTCACAGCCAATACTATTTACATTTTTTAAATTATAAATTGCTATAGATGACAAAACATTAACTCTATTTTTTAAACTAATAAACGTTGATGGATTATATTTTTTAATTATTTTTCTAATTTTAGAAATAGCTAAAAAAAAAAAATAAATCCTATCAAAAAAATTTTTCTTTTTTCGTAAGTTTAATGAAAAATATTTAATATTTTTTTGTTTTTTAAATCTCTTATCAAATTTTGTAAGTGAAATAATAATAATATTCTTAATATTAAGTTCTTTAATAAGATTTTGGACAAAATTTTCAGTTCCTCCAAAATTATCAAAAAACGATAAAATGACTAATCTTGATTTAATCATTGAACCCACAACCATATTTCAGTTTACTTAAAAACATATTTATTTCTTTATTTATTTAGCCTTATTTTAAAATATAAGACTAGTTCTCTAAAAAAAAACCAAACCGATCTTAAATGATACTTAATAAAATTATTAATATTATATTTTGATCTGATGTGCTCCCACTCTTTAATAACTTGTAAAACATTTGCAGTTGTTGAAATATTTGATTTATTATAAGTATAGTATCTTTTATTTACTTTATGAACATTAACTTTACCATAAATTGCTATTAAAAATTCTGTATCGTAAACAATAGTACATTTCTCATCAAAAATTTTATTTTTAAAATACTTCTTTAAAAATCTAATTTTAATTATCATAGTACCTATACCTATAGAGTGCCAATACAAGAGTCTTGGGTATTCATAAGTACTATTAAATTTTATTTTTTTGTTTGGTAATTGCATGTATCCATTGCAATAAATAATATCTCTAGAAAAAATATCTTTTGAGATCAAGCTTTGTAACCAATTAGGATGCCACCAATCATCAGAATCACAAAATGCTAAAAAATCGTTTTGCTTTGCTTTTGATAAAACAAATTGAACAGCAAGATTTCTGCATTGTACTAAACTTTTATTTTTATTGGCGTATAAAAATTTATAATTTTTAACATCGTATTTTCTGATCAAATTAATTAAAATTTGTTTGCTATTATCTGAACTACTGTGATCAAATAAAACAAAATAAATATTTTTGTAATTTTGTAATATCAAAGTTTCGAAACATTTTTTTAGTGTTTTAGAAGAGTTTCTAAAATTTATTATTAAGTAAACTTTACTTTTCTTATTCATTTTTTAGGTGTCTATATAAATATTTAATGTAAGCAAAGCTAATTTTAAATTTTTTTTTTGTTAATTTTTTAATAAGTAAATTTTATTTTTACAATCGCTATTTAAAATTTAAAATTTTTTTATAAATATTATTATTTTGAGTTGTTTGATGAAAGTTTATATATTTATATGGGTTATATAATTTATTATTAATGCTTTTGATGATAACATCATATCCATTAATTGCATAATAGAAACCAGCGTTAGTTAAAGAACAGGAAATTAAGAGTGAATTTTTTTTATTTTTAAGCAACCTGTTTATAACAATGTCGTGCTGGTGAGAAAATTTTTTATTTTCATGATGATACTTGGTGTAAACTTTTAAACCTTCTTTGCTTAAAAATATCTCTAAATTTGAGAAAAAATTATTTGAAAAATCATAAAAAGAAGGAAATAAAATTATGTTTTTTTTATTATAGTCGTGGGGAAATTTTTGAGTGAATTCTTTTCTTTTAGAAAGGATACTATATTTTATTTTCTTTAAATTAAAATTTTTTTTAAAAGCTAAATATTTTTCCTGATACAAAAAATACAGTTCAGATGGCATGTTAATGCAATTTTTAATTCTATATACATTTCCTCTATTTAAATTAAAAATTGGTGAATGAATAATTCCAACAACATCTATTTCATTTTTAAAATTTTTAATAACAATATTTTCTCTTGGTAAGTTTTCATAAGTCGTGAATATTTTTAATATTTCAGAATTATTTTTTTTTATTTGAAAAATTAACAAAAAAATAAAAAATTTCTCAGCTGATAGAAACTCATTTAAAGAATGTAATAAATTTTTTAATGTTGGTTTTTTTTGAAAAATCAAAAAAGACGAGAAAAAAAAATATTTATAGCCTTTAAAATAATAATGTATGGGTATTTTGCCAATTTTTTTTCTTTCATTAATAGATGGGTATGGAGACGAAAAAAATATACAAAATTTTTCTTTTACATCTACTTTTTTCAATATTTCTTTTAATATTTTTTTTTTACTAAATAGAATAAATAAGTTTGTTTTTTTACTTTTGTATAAAAAGTCTTTTCTAAAAAAATTAAAAATTAATTCTTGACTTAAAATTGTTAAATGTAATTTAATAATTTGGATAATCTTTATAAATATTTGACTAAATAATTTGGTCTTAGAAATTTTAGAATTAAAGAGAATTAAATAATCAAATTTTTTATCATTCATTCCAGAAAAATAATTAGTATAAAAAATATATTCATTTTTTATATTTTTATTTAAAAAACTTAAAAATTTTTTATTCTGATTTTTAATTTCTAAATAAGTTAGCATAGTAGAATTTGTTAGAATAATTTTTATAAATAATACTAAATACTTTTAAATTAATTGTTTCACTGCTTCAATACTTCTAAATATTCTAAATTTCTTTCAAAAGACAATATTTAACTTTCTCTCTGATTTGAAAAATTTAAGTATAATTTTTTTTAAAGTATTTTCTTATTATTTTAGGTCTTTGCTTTGATTCAAATTTTTCACTTTTTAATCCAATTTTTCTAATTTGTGATTTTTGAAAATAACTAATGAATTTTGATAAATGTTTTTTGATGTATGCTGATGTTAGATAGTCATAGTCCCAACCTACAATAGGAAGTGGATAAGATTGAGATCTTATTATCAATCTTTTTCCAGAAGAAATATTTCCACCTTTATGAAAACCATCCGAGTCAAATATAAACAAATCTCTAGGTCCCCCTTTAAAAACTGTTTTCATTGATAGTCTCTCTTTATTAACATCATTTTTAAGGTATCTTAGTGTTGCTCCAGACAATATGTGATTATTGGCTCTATATCTTCCTTCCCATTGGGTGCTAGGAGAATACTCCATTGCACCATTTTTCTTATTTGTTTTACTGAGATATATCCAAAATTTTAATGATTGTATTCTATCAAAATGCCAAGGTAGTATTTCTTTTTTATCTTTATTTAAACTTACCAACATAATATCTTTATTGTGACTAAATTCATTTGGACTGTAATAGTTTTTTGTAATGTCTCTTAAATATTTACAGTTAAAAATTTTATTAAGCAACTTGGAGCTTTTAGATAAAATATTTGGATTAATATTTATGTTTATGCCGTCTTTATTATTTTCATGATCGTGAATACTTGTAACAGAAGGATCATTATTTGACAGCAAAAATGATGAGGTATCTTTTAATTTTTTACAATCACTATAATTCAAAAAATTTTTTATTTTTACCAGTCCAAATTTAGCTAAACATTCAATTATAAGATTTGTGTCTTTTTTATTGAAAGTAAATTTTTCAATCGGAATTTCGATTATTTTATAGTTAGCTTTATTTTTTCTCATGATTAATTTAACAAACTAATTAATTAATTTTTTTATTAATTTAAAGTCTTCTTCTGTATCTAAATCAAAACACTCGCTTTTGGGTATTATTATGGGAGAAGCTTTTTGATAAATAGATTTAGTATTATTATTTAATGTTTTTACAAACAAACAATTAATTACTCCATTTGGGTGATAGTATTTTTTCTGACTCTGGCTTTGTGTATTTCCAGTGATCATGGGTGAATTTTTAAAAACAGGTTTCCAATTTCCTCTATTTAGTGAAAAACTAAAAGAAATATGAAAATCATAATCACTAGCTGAAAAACAATTTTTATTATTTGTGATCGAATAATGGACAGCCTTCTTTATATATTTTATAGTCCTTAAAGGAGAAGTGGGGAGCATTTGTACAATCAGATCATTTTTTTTTAAATCAAACTTTTTAATTAAATCAAATTTTAAATAATCAAATATTTTTGATTTTTTTTGAGAATATTTAATTTCTCTTTTATCAAAAAGTAAATTTTTATAATTCAACTTATCTTTTTTTAAATATTTAAGTAAGATATTATAATATTTCTTACTATCAGAGCTAAATACGATTTTATCAAATTGCTTTGAATTTAAAGCCTTGGAAACCGTCCAATAAATTAGAGGTCTGTTTTTAATTAACCTTATATTTTTGTTCTTTACTCTTGTTGACCCACTTCGTGCAGGAATAAATGCAATAATTTTATTTATTTTCATTTCAGATAATTTTTAATTTGATTTGTTTTTATTTTTTTAAATACAGTTTTTATTTTGGTCATTTCTTTATTTGAAAGTTCTTTTAGAGGTGATCTTTCATACCTTTTGAAGTTTCTATTAAGTTCTAAAAAAGCTTTGATTGTTAAATGCCAACCATATTTATTTTTAATTTTAAAAAATGGATCTTCAATCCTCTGAATTATCCTCATAATTTCTTTTTTATTGTTATTTTTATAGTAATCATGAAAATCTAAAGCAATCTTAGGATTTAAATTTGATATACCAGAAAGCCAAGATGTACATCCATATTTTGCAGCTTTTAACCACTGCCTTTTTCCACCGCCAGATGTTATAATAATCATGTTGTTTGAAATTTGCTTACATATCATTTTAGTATAAAAATCATTTTTAGCGTCCTCTTTCATTGCAACAAATCTTTTTAATTTAGAAATTCTTTTTAATATACTTAGACTATAATGAACGTTTAAAGGTTTGGTTGATATTCCATTCTCCAAAGGTTGCTGATGTAATAAAAGCAAACAACTAGTTTTGTCATGAATTAATTTAAAGTGATTATACAATTGTAAATCTGAATAAAATTTTTCTCCAAAAATTACACTAACTAAATCAGCACCTTTTTTACTAAAAAAATTTATATACTTTATGGATTGTTCTGTAGAACAATGATATGGCTCAGCACAAATTATCAAATTTTTTTTATTTAACTTTTTAACTTGTTTGATGCAGAAAAGATTAATTTCTAAAATTTCTCTTTCTGTTAAAAGAGTTAATCTAGAATTATATGCCATTACATAAAAATTTGTTGCTCCCTTAGAGTAAAGATATTTTAAATAGTTTTTTAAAGACAAATAGTCAATTGCACCTTTTTTATCAAACGGTGTAATTATTGAAAATATTGGACCTTTTAATTTATTTCTAATATACAAATATTTATTCATGAATTTTTTCAAAAAAAAAACAATTAAT
>MDSZ01090830.1_pt1 | contig 15691 bp, 14 predicted proteins | sample 811201 | NCBI WGS metagenome assembly MDSZ01 (sample SAMN05326647, study PRJNA326480) | marine metagenome | isolation source: seawater | place: Indian Ocean: North | collected 2010
CTCACTTTTTCAGAGAGCTTTTCTTGGCTAAGATATATAATTTTTTTTTTCAAAAAATAAAACGATTAGAATAGACTTATACAATCAATGCATAAAGTTCTACCACGAGCTTCGACCACCATCCACAAATAGATTTTGTCCAGTTACATATGAGGATGCATCAGATGCAAGATATAGTATAGCGCCTATTATCTCCTCTTTATCCGCCATTCGTCCCAAAGGCACTGTCTTTGAATAGTTATCTCTAAATACTTTATTTTGACCACTATAAATGCCTCCAGGTGATAATGTATTTACTCTTATTTTTTTTGATGCCCAATATGATGCTAAGTGCAAAGTTAATCCAACAATTCCAGCTTTGGATACCGAATACACGGTTGGTGTATTTATCGTAGTTTTTAGATACCTAGAACCCTTATAAATTCTTTGATCTGCTGCCATTTTAGAACTATACATTGACGATATTTGTATGATTGTACCTTTTTTTCTCTTAGCCATTCTGGCTCCTATTTCTTTGGCAACCAAATACATTCCATCAAGATTGACACTTATTATTTCTCTCCAAGTATCGTAGTTATAGCTTTCAACTGGTTTAAAATATTCTTTAAGGTTATTTCCTTTTGTAGCCGCATTATTAAGTAGTATTTGAATTGGCCCTAACTCCTTTTCTATTTTTTTCGTCATATTCTCTACGTCTATACAATTACTAACGTCACATTTAATTGAAAGGCATTTAGCTCCATATTTAGTTTTTAAATGTTTTGCAAGTTTATTTATGCCCTTCTCATCAACATCAATTAAGGCTAGTTTTGCTCCATATTGAGCCATTGCAATTGCAGTCTCAGTACCTATCATTCCTGCTGCTCCTGTTATGACTGCAACTCGATTATTAATATCAAAAATTTTCTTATAATTCATATCAGTTGTACCTCCTAAAAACGGGCTTGATAACATCCCCATTTAAATACTTTGATATTGAAGTATTCAATGCTTTTTTATAAATTTTGAGACTCTGTTTTACAGCTTTCTCAGTAAGACTCAATTCTTTTTTTTGATGTCTATAACAAAGAGCAATAAAAGGCATCAAGACTTTATTTTTTATCATTTCTTGTGAAAATAGTGTTCTAAACTTTAAACAACTTTTCATATCATTATTTTTTGTATCGTAGACTGGAGAACAACTCGGTCCAGATACAATAAATTTATCATCAATCCCAAAATCATAAGAGATATTATTCATCATATTTTTTAATTTATCTCCATAGCTCCACATATAATTACTTACATCATGTTCTTTCATAAATTTAATTGTCCGAATGAATGCAGCTAGACTAGACATTTCCGCTCCATGAGTAGTTGATAATAGAAAAGTTCTTTCTTTATTCTCAAATTCTATAGAGCCGTTTTGCATTATTTCGCGCTTACCTGCCACACATGAAACCGAAAATCCATTTGCCATAGCTTTTCCAAATGTTGAGATATCAGGACGTACACCATATACATGTTGCGCTCCTTTCAAATGCCATCTAAATCCGGTAATCATTTCGTCTAAAATGAAAACAATATTATTTTTATTACATAAGTCCTGAACCTCTTTAAGAAAATTATTTTTTTCTTTACATTTAGTAAATGGAGAACACAAACATTTTTCATTGCAATTTACATAATCAAACGGACAAGTAGCATAAGCTGCTGGCTCTAGTACAACACATGCAAACTTATTAGGATATCTTTTTATTAATTTCTTTAAAGATTCAATATTATTGTAATCAAAGATTTTTGTTAATTTTATAGTAGAATTTGGAATACCCTTTGTTATTGAGGTAGAACCTATAAACCAATCATCATAAGAAAAAAATGGGTGTTGCCTACATCTCGCAACTAACTCTCTTCCTGTATGAGCTCTAGATAGTTTTACAGCGGCCGATACAGCTGTTGATCCATTTTTAGTAAACTTAACCATATCAACTGAATCTATAGTATTTATTAATAATTCTGCAGCTTGAAGCTCTACTAAGGATGGACGAGTCAAATTATTCCCTTTCTTTATGAGATCTATTGCCGCACTATCAATAACTTTTTCAGAATAACCTATATTAATTGCTCTTAAAGCCATGCCATAGTCTAAATATTTATTTTTATTCGCATCAAATACATATGCTCCCTTACCATGAGTTAAGATTTGCGGTGCATTAGAGGGAAATTGATCATATCCCCTAGAGTAAGTATGTGCTCCACCAGGTATTGCTTTGAGCAATCGCTTTTGAAAATTATTTTTTTTCATTAGATAATATGTTTTGAATATTTTTCATTGTAGCTTTTGCATGAATATAATCAATATAATCATCAATTTCAATTGATTTCCACTTGGGCATAATCTTTGCTAGTGTTTTTTTATGAAAAAATGTCTTATTTTTTTTAAATGAGGAAGTGCTTGATATGTATAAACTGCCATCACAAAAAAATAATTTTGATATATCTTGCCTTCTAGGTTGTGACTTTTTATCTGTCAAAGTGTATGGAGTGATTGCTTTTTTTTTATTCAGTTTATAACAAAAATCAGGATGGGATTCTACTACTTGAGAAACAGAAATGATTGAGTCAAAATTTTTAGATTTTTTATTTAATTCAACAATTGCCTCGTCTACATCATTGCTGGTAGTAAAAGGTGATGTTGGCTCAAGTAATACAAAATAATCATATTCCTTTTCAAGAAAGTTTAATGCATGAAGGATTACGTCCTCTGATTTACTCGAATCTCTCGCTAATTTTTTTGGTCTCAAAAAAGGGACATGTGCTCCATATTTAGTGCCTATTTTTGCTATTTTTTCACAGTCAGTACTTAAAATAACATCATCAATATATTTTGACTTGAGTGCAGTTTGAATGCTTATTCCTACAAGAGGAATACTATTAAGTTTCTTTATATTTTTATTAGGCAAACCTTTACTTTTACTTCTTGCAGGAATTAAACATAAAATATTTTTATTTTTGATCATTTTATTCTTAATCCTTATAAAGTCATTTTTTTTATTCTAGCTATGTCGTCTATTTCAATAGAGTCAATAAATTCAGCTATCAAATTACCAGCACCACCCATTCCATATGGGTTATTAGTCTTTAGGCAATAATTTTTAAAGGATTTATCAAATAGGGCTTTTTGTATTCCATTATAGATCTCAGTTTCGTCATAAGGAACATCTATTATATTCGAACCCCTGAGTCTACCTTCTTGCCTAGATCCTATATTAACTGTAGGGCACTTAAATGTTGCGGTTTCTTTGATTCCTGATGATGAATTACCTACGCAAATTATATTGGCAATACCCTCTTTAGCAAGATTCAATAGACCCCAATAATTTTTTCTACCAAGTGATTTTGTAAGTACAATATTTTTTGAGTCTATTAATTGAGAGTCTAAATACTCATATATTTTACTCCCACCTGCATCATTATTAGGGTAAGTTATAATACATTTGATTCCCTCATCTGCACATCTATTTAAAGCATTAATTGATGGCGTTAATTGAGAGATTACATCTTTAAATTGTGTTGTAACAGAATGCTGTGTAAAAACTAGAATTGGCTGACTAAAGTCTAAATTTAATCTCGATTTTAAATCTTCAGGATTAGAAAAATCGCTCTTTGAGATTAAATCGATCGCTGGATATCCTACCAGTTTTATTCTCCATTCTTCCTCACCCATTGCTTTCACCCTATCAAAGGCCTCTTGATTTGTTACACAATGAAAATGGCTCAATTTTGTCATTGCATGTCTCACATTGTCATCTAGAGCACCGCCTTTTGTAATATCTCCACCTTCCACATGAACAGTAACCGTATTAGTTTGTGTAGCTGATATAGCAGCAGCAAAACTCTCATATCTATCACCGTAAACTATAAATATATCAGGAGAATGCTTTTCAATACATTTTGTTATTTCTAAAATACCTTTACTTATAGTGCGTGATGTCGAAAACAGATCAGTATCACCTCTTCCTATATTGATGTGTTCGTGAATCTTATATCCATCAGATTCTATCTCTTTATGCGTATCTCCATATTTCGGATCAAGATGAGCACCAGAAACAAAAAGAAGATAATCAAGATTAGGATGATTTTTAGTTGCCTCTAATATCGGAATCTGCAAGCCGTATTCTGCTCTATTTCCAGTAAATAATGCGATTTTTTTCATGATGTTTGATAATTAAATTTTAATTTTTTATATCAGTTGGTTTTAATTGGGAGTTATTTTTAATATCATTTTTAGCAACTTTCCCTAAAATTGAATCAAAATCCTTTGCTAATAATGGACCGTCACCAGGTCTTTTGACCCAAATATTTTGATTTGTAAAAATTTCTCCTTTTTTGATGTCGCTTATAGTTACAACTGATGCATATGCAAAATCGATAACAGGCTTCTCTTCAGTTAAAATTGTTTTTGTACCACCCCTAGACTCCCAAATTATTCTTGAGTCTCTGATAAGGTCAGATAGCTCATCTGGTTCAATTGATATTCCAGTATCTGGTCCGGGCCATGAGCGACTTATTGTAAAATGCTTTTCAAGAACACAAGCGCCTAATGCAGAACCGCCTAAGCACGTTGCAATCCCTAATGAATGATCAGACAGACCGATTGGTATTTTAGGAAATTCTTTTTGTAAATGAGTTATAGCTCCTAATCTAACTTTAGAGTAAGGAGTTGGATACATGCTTGTACAATGCATAATAATTAATGGGCAATTATATGATTTGATAATATTAACTGACTCTCTTATGCTTGAAAGATCATTCATCCCAGTTGATAAAATAATCGGTTTACCCTTTTTAGCAATATGTTTGATTAGCGGATAGTTATTACATTCTCCAGAACCAATTTTATATCCTTCTACTCCAAGTGTTTCTAATCTATCAGATGCTTCTCGAGAGAAAGGTGTTGAAAGGAATAGAATATCTTTTTGTCTACAATATTGGAATAATGATGATTCTTCTTTTTCCGTGAGTTCACATCGTTTAATAATATCCCAGAGTCTCTCATTAGAAATATCACCTGGTTTCATATCAGTTTCCAGCATTTCATGATGCGTAATGTGAGTTTGAAACTTTATCGCCTCAGCGCCACTTGCTTTTGCGGCATCAATTAATTGTATTGCCTTTTCATAGCTGCCCTCATGATTAATGCCAACTTCAGCTAACACAAGAGGTGGATGATCTATTCCGATAAGTCTTTTTCCAATTTTAACTTCGGTCATTTATTTTTTTGATGTATTTTCATACATTATACTATATTTTTTATTTCTTTTATCAATGTTTTATTACTCAACCTATATATACTATCGCAAAACTTTAGTAAAGAATTTCTATGTGTAATTAAAATCATTGTAATATTTGGAAAATTTTTTTTAATATTATTTATAATTTTATTTTCTAAATTTACGTCAAGTGCATTAGTAGATTCATCTAATATTAAAAGTTCGGGGTTATTATAAAGGGCTCTAGCAATCAGTATTCTTTGTTTTTGTCCACCACTTATATTTAAGCCTCTTTCAGACAAAATAGATGAAGATTTATTAATTGATTGTGAAACAAAGTTTTCAAGCTCAACTATTTTGAGCAAGTTTTTTATTTTTGTTGAATTAATTTCACTTTTATTAACACTAAATGCTATATTCTCCTCTATTGTCATATTAATCAGGTTCATGTCTTGAGAAACATAGCCTGTAATAGATCTCATATTAAGTAAATCGTTACCATTCATTTTATTATTATCAATTATTATGTCTCCATTATAATTTGAGTGGAATCCTAAAAGTATATCAACTAATGTTGTTTTCCCTTGGCCACTCTCACCAATAATTCCTATAGTTTTTGATTTTTCGATTAGCATACTGACATCTTTGAGTATCTCTTTGGAATTATGAGAAAAACAAACTTCATTAAGGTCAATTTTTTTAGTAAAATTGATTTTGTGAATTTTAGGAGATGGCATGTCTGGGAGTGCATATATATCATTAATTATCTTAGTCACTGGTGAGTTGAATGTAAAAATTGTGTAGTTTTGATATACATGCTGAAGCAATGGTAACATTCGATATGCCGCAATAATGAAAACACCTACCATAGGCGACTGAAGTAATATATTATAATCCTTCGAAAGATAATATATGAGTATACTCAAGATTCCACCAAATGCTAAGATCTCTAAGATATATCTGGGTAATACAGATAATAAGTTCGTTTTTGCTGTAAGAAAGGAAAATTTTTTAGTTGGCTCATTTAATAAATTAACATATTTATTCTCAATATTATAAAATTTAACATTTTTAATGTCTGAGAAAGCATCATTGACGTACTTATATTTAGCCTTATTCATAATTACTTTCTCATTGCCATATGATTCAATTTTTTTCTTGATATTATAATATATAAGGAAATAAACTATTCCAAGAATGAGTACAGTACTCAGAAAAACTTCGTGATTAACAATTAATAAAAATATAGAAACTGAAATCAAGATTATTAATTTAGATATAAATTGCAAGGCAGGCAATATAACAAGATCACATATTATACCAGTTTCATGAAGTATATTTTTACTTATTAGTGACGAATTGGTATTTAGATAAAAATCATACGGTTGATATAAATATTTTTTTATTATATTCATAGATATTTTATGTTGTTGAATAGCAGTAAATTTAACACTGCTCCACAAAGAATATGCTGTTACTATGTTACTTAAAGCAAATAAAAATACTACAAGAATTCCTATAATAACTAATGCATTCATGGAATCTAAATTTAAATAATTTATCATATAATTATAAAACTTATTATCAACAACCATTTCGGGTTTAGTTAGAAGTGCAATGAACGGCGCAATAGATGCTATACCTAAAACTTCTATAAATCCAGAAAGAACAAAGAGTACTATCAATAAATAAAGATGTAATTTATCACCTTTATTCAGGATTTGAATAAAATCAAACATGAAAAAATTTATATATAAATATTATCTTCTAAGATGTAAAATTAATAAATAAAAAAAACTAAATAGAATTCCAAAAAATAACCCGAGTAAAAGTATCAATGACCTTCTAGGTGAGTATTTTTTCTTAGGTTCAATTGCAGATTGATCTACTTCGGCAACTCTTACATCTTCATAATTCACACGAACAAGAGATGTCGTGTTAAGTTCTTCCTCTAGCTGTCTAAGATTTGGAATGAATGGATCATCCGAGGTCCTATTCTGCAAAATTTTAATTTGAGAGGCTAATGCATCAGTTCCAAATAAATATAATGGCATTTCAGTTATTTGTGTTGGCCCAGTAGTGCCACCATCATCCATAAAAATAGTTTGAGAAGTCATATTAGAGTTTGAAGGATTTTTGATATTAAGTTTTTCAGCAATATCATAAGCCTCTTGTAATTGAATTATTTTATCTTGTTTTATCTGTTTAGCTAACTCTCTTTTACTATCAATTGATGACTTAATTTTTCGTTTATAATTATTAATAGATGCATTAACTCCATCAACTATATTTTTAGTCGTTTCTTTTTCGACCATAGCAACGAATTCATTAAGCCATTTAGCAGCAGTTGCTGGATCTGTATGCAGATATGAAACAGTTAGAAAGTCTTCTTGTCTTATATCTCTTGATACTGACTTTGACTCCAATCTAAATCTTAAGTTTTGATGGAAATATTCATCAAATATTTCTTCTTTGTCATCTCCTTCAAAATAATCATGTATATTATTTTCATAAAAAAATTTTCTCTGAAATTTACGCGATTGAACATTTTTCATAAAATCAAAATAGATAAATTTTTGCTCTAATACTAAAAGACTATCTTTTGCAATTTGAGTAGCAAAATAGTTGAGTGGTTGTACATATTTGTCTTGTGGTGGAACAATAAAAATCTCTGCTTTATATGTATTCGGTAGCATTAACGCATAAATCAGTGATGACATAATGAAAACTAAGATTATCGACAAAACATTCCTTTTTTTCTCTTTGAAAGTATCAAGCAACCATTTAATATCCAGATTCTCACTCATAGTTATTATCCTTTACGTCAAATTTATCAATGTTTTTAATATCTTTTTCTAGCTCCGCGATTTCACGTTTTATTGTATCATACTCATCTAACTTTCTTTGAAAAAATTTAATAGTAAGTAACGTTTTTTCTTTTATGCCAGCTGGAGTAAGATAATATGCATATGCTAACTTATTATTATTATTTTTAAAATTACGTACCTTAATCGATCCTTTCTTGATAAGAGCGTTAAGGATAAAATTTATTTTACCAAGACTTATACCCATTTTTTTAGCAAGTTCACGTTGACTGATATTTTGCTTGTCTTGTAGATGTCTTAATAGCTCAAGATCTTCGTACTTATATTCATTTTTACTATTTTTCATAATGATAGATTGATTTTCGATATATCGAAATTATTTTTTTTCCATATAGAAATATATTTATTTTTATCAATTTCACTCAAATCATTAGTATCAGATAAATTAAAATCCGGTGATGGTAGGTTGTATGGATAAATGGAGAAATTTATAGGTCTCCATTTATCACCTAATCTCAAATAATCTCCAAATAATCGTTTTTTGTGGGAGATAATCTTTGGATAATTTGTAATTCCAATAAATTTGAAATCACTATCGTCTAGGTTGGTCAAACATTTAATTATATCAATGTGATCTAGGTGAACTAGTAAGTCTCGTATAATTATTAAATCTGATTTTGGTAATTTTTCGTTGACTAAGTTTTTGACATCAAATGTAATATTCTTTTTTTTATATTTACGTTGATTTTCTAAAATTAAATCATCAACAACATCATATCCAAAATATTCTAGATCTGATAAATCAAATTCTGACATCCATTTCCAATCTCCACATGGAATATCAATGATGGATTTTATATTATTATATTTAATAAATTCACTAAGACTTTTTTTTATATTATATGTAGAAATATCATTTGAACCACCCCCTGATAGTGATCCGTCTGTAATGCATTGCCAGTATTTTGATTTATAAATATAAAGGAATTTTTTATTTTTATTCATTAATGAAATTCTTAGAAACTTATAATAATCTATAATTAATAAAAATAACCTTTTTATTTTTCTAGCAATCATAATTAAGCTTATTACTAAAAAATAATTTATGGATATATAAATAGCTAATTACTCTAGAAGCATCTATCATTAAACCTGTAAGAGGTAAAGTTAATAATACGGGAATATTAAATAATAGTTTGGGTGATGATTTAAATATGGGTATTAAAAATCCCCTTAGAAAGATATATAATAAAAGAAATAACATACCAAAATTCATGAATATTGATAAAATAAATAAAATAGTAAATATAATATAAAGATATGGTTTCTTATCGCTTTTGACCTTCCATGCGCCCTCTGAATATTTAATAATTTTAAAAATACCCGATTTAAAAGAATTGCAGTAATTTATTCCAAAGTATTTTATTATTACATTGGGATTAATAGATCTTTTTATTCTATTTTTTTTTAATTTAGCATAAAAATCAATATCATAATTTGCTCTAACATTTGGCAAAAAGTATCCGATTTGTTCAATAACTGATTTATACATTAAGGAACCTGTCAATAATGAAGAAAACGACTTGTATCCATAAGTTTGAGCAACAAAAGATTCATCAATTATACCTTCACCGCTTGTATAGAATTTTATTGATACAATTTGAGAATTATTTTTTTTCATTGAATCCAGATTACTTTTTAACCAATTTTCAGGGATCTTCAAGTCACAATCTGTGTATGCTATTAATTCGAATTTCGAGTTTTTAATACCCATATTTATTGATGTGCTTGGACTCATTTTTCCTGAATAAAGTACTTTAATGTTTAATTCTTGATGTAGCTTAGAATATTCATTGATTATTTTTTTAGAGTTATCTGTAGATCCCGAATCAACAAATATCACCTCGTCTGCTTTATGCGTTTGACTGTTTATTGCGCATAAAGTTTTTAATAATGATTTTTCTTCATTAAAAAATGGAATGATTAGTGATATTCTCATTTTTTCTGATGACAAATTATCTTTATTATTCAGTATTGACTCTTTCTTTATCATTTAAGGAGAATCAAATATAGGATTCTTTTATTTTGGGCAGGCTACCGCACGTGTATGTTCACGTAATGAACATTATATAGATAATTTCTAAGATGTCAAAAAAATTAATAAACAAGCTGTATATCGGATTTATTAACTATTACTTCTCTATATGATTTAAGTATATTAATCAATAACTTAGAACGTTTATTAGAAATATCTTCAAGGAAGATTCCTTTTAATTCATTATGAATCCCAGATGTAACCTCAACAATGTCATTCTTGGATATTATAGATTTGCCGGAATGATAAGCTTTTAGACGATCCGTTATTTCCTCAATAATGTGATTTTGCAAAAGAAAGGGCTTAAATGTCTCAAAGTCAATAAGGACTTTAGATATTCCATAAGTATTGTTAATTTTCTGGTATTTACCATGTGCATCACCCTCATTAATAAAGATATAACCACTAAATAGATAATTTTTAATAGTAACCCACTGATTTTTATGGAATTTTTTACGATGAATTATAGGCAAGAATGTAGTAAAGCCTTGATTTAAAAGATTTATATTCGCTTTTTGCTCTTGATTAGGCTTTGTTTTAGCTATAATCCACATATATGTTCGACCCCTGAACATATAATACTATACAAATATCATTGAATTACAAGCATTTATTGAGAACCGCGGCCTATAGCGTAATAATATATATCATTACGCATCATAGAACTTGGCGAATAAATGTTCCTTCCATCAAATATTACAGGTTCATTCATTTTTTCTATAAAAGACATTGGGTCTACTGACCAAAATTCCTTCCATTCAGTACAGATTATTAAAGCATCAGCATTATTTATAGCTTCTTTGGATGTTTTTACTTCCTTATAATTTTTAATATTACAATTCACCGCATCTTTGATTGATGATATTGGATCATATGCTCTCACAAGCGCCCCTTTGCTTAATAAGAAATTCACAATCTCAATACTAGGCGCGGATCTTGTATCGTTAGTTTGAGGTTTAAAAGAAAGACCCCAAATTGCAAATTTGAGTTTTTTAATATTATTTTTGAAATGCTTCATTATCTTTCTACAAATTATCAATTTCTGTTTATTGTTAATTTTCTCAACAGCTGATAAAAGATATGGGTGATATGATTTTGATTTAGCAGTATGAATAAGCGCATTCACATCTTTAGGAAAACAAGACCCACCATAACCACATCCTGGATATAAAAATTCGTACCCTATTCTTTTATCTGCACCCATTCCTTTACGAATATCTTCAATATCAACACGCAAAAGATCAGCAATATTTGCAAGCTCATTTATAAAACTTATTTTTGTAGCTAGCATTGCATTAGCAGCATATTTAGTAAGCTCGGAAGACTTGATATTCATAAAATGAATTTTATTAAATTTTCTATCAAGTGGGAGATAAAGTGATTTAAATGTATCAATTAAATCATTATTCTCCAATCCTATTATTATTCGGTCAGGCTTCATAAAATCATTTACTGCTGAACCCTCTTTAAGAAATTCTGGATTTGACACCATTGAAAAGTTTATATTCTTCTTTGATTTAGGAAGATTTTTAATAATTAGATTTTTGACCAAATCAGAAGTTCCAACTGGAACAGTTGATTTTTGAATTAAGATACTATTTGGTAAAATATATTTAGATATTTCTTTGCATACTTCTTTTATTGATGATAGATCTGAAGCGCCATTTAATTTTTGCGGAGTATCGACAGCTATAAATATTATATTAGTAAAATCAAATGCATCTTTCCATGAAGTTGTGAATTTTAATCTTTTTTCCTTAAGATTAAATTTTACAATACGCTCTAAACCAGGTTCATAAATTGGAATAATGCCTTTTTTGAGTTTTGAAATTTTATTTTTATCTTTGTCTAGACATAAAACATCATGACCAATATCTGAAAAACAAGCACCCGTTACTAGTCCAACATATCCAGTCCCTACTATAACTATCTTCATGATTGCAGATCTCTCAGTCGTTTACTAATAATACCAGAAAATATTATAAGTAAAATAGACATAAATAAAATAGATTGTTGATGAGAAAAAACACAATGAAATAACATATATGAAGAATAACCTACAATTGATGTTATACCAAAAAGAGAGATATATTTTATATCTTTATCTTCTCTAGCTTGTGAATACGCATGGTAGAAAAAAAATATATGGAAAGATATAAAAATTAGCAGAGATATTAGACCAAATACGCCTGTTTTAGCAAATATATCCAAATACTGATTATGCGCATGATTCATTCCTGCGGTAGGATTATCAGAGAAACTTCGAATTGGTTGGATAGTTTTAAGCATTATTTCTCTTGCAAGAAAATGATTAAAATTATCAAGACCTATACCAGTGTAATAATTTTTTTCTATCATCAATAGAGAAGCTTTCCAGATATTAAATCTTGGCACAATACTGTCAGAATGTTTCCAGTAATGCCCGCTTCCATCTATAAAATAATTATATGTAGATTCATAAGCATTTGAAAAACGTGTAAATGTTGATGAATTAAAAAAAGTAATTGTTATTAACAATAAAACGGAAAAAACAATTTTTTTTGATAAGACTAAGTTTCTACGGAAATGACTTGATAGTAGTAATACGACAAAAATTAAAACAAAAAGCAATGATCCTCTCGAACCTGAAAGAATCCATCCATAAAATGCAAGCATTGACGCAATTATTGGTAAAAGTTTAGAACCATGATTATCCATAAATTTCTGTATGGTTAGAAAAGAAAAAAATGAAAACAATAGTGAAATATTACCAAAAATTACTGCTGAACTGGTGAACCCTTTGACTCTTATCTCGCCAATCAAATATGCGCAGTATATTGCAAATAAACCTATTAGAATTGAAGCAATATTGATAGATAAATATAGATGCCATGGAGTAAACTCAATTTCACGAATTATAAGATAAATTGGTATAACTAAAAAAAAGCGTAGATAATTATCAATTTCAGAAAATGATGTTGTGTGCATTAAAGATGACCAGAAAGGAATTATAAACATTATTATATATGTAGAAATCAGGAGAATCTCAAGATTTGTTAATACAATTTTTCTATATAAAATTAAATATATGAATGATAATAATGCTAGCAATACTGCTATATAATTATAAATATCATCTGTAACTAAAATTGAGATTAAAAATGCAAGAATTAGAAAAGAAGTTATATACGAAATACTAGATGGTTTTTTATAATTTATATGTTTTGAATATATTATTAAAAAAAAAAATACTAAAGATAGTAAAAAAAAAGCAAAACGCAGTAATGAGTCTGGCATTCTATAAATACTCTCTGCATTAGTAAAGATATCATATAATAATGAAATGTCTAAAGATAAGATAGCGCCTTTTATTGGTACGCTTGGCGGCCCGATCATTGAAATGTTAAGTGAAAATATAAAAAGAATGAATAAAATTATTCGATTATTTAAAAAAGGCCATATAGAAGTCACTTTATCAGAAAAGACCTATAATATTTCCATCGGAGTCTATATCGATTTTCTCAGCAGCAGGTTTTTTAGGTAATCCTGGCATAGTCATTATGTCTCCGCACACCATCACAATAAATTCAGCCCCAGCAGCTAATCTAACTTCTCTGATTGGTATAATATGATCAGATGGTGCGCCTCTAAGTGATGGATCTGTTGAAAATGAATATTGTGTTTTAGCTACACAAACAGGATATTTTCCATAACCATTTTTTTGTAAATCATCAATTTGATTTTTAATATTCGACGGTGCAGATATACCTGATGCGCCATAGATTTTTTTAGCGACTGTCTCCATTTTTTCCCATAAACTTAAATCGTCATCATAAAGATACTTGAAATTATTTTCTTTATTATCAATTGTATCTACTACAACCTCTGCAAGCTCTTTTGCTCCTTTTCCTCCATCGGCCCAATGAGTTGATGAAACTATAGGGACATCTAACTCCTTTGATTTTTCTTGTAATAATTCTCTCTCCTTATCAGTATCAAAGGTGAAACCATTTATACCTACGACTACAGGTAAACCATAATGATTTTTTAAGTTGTTGACATGTCTTTCCAAATTGACTATACCTTTCTTTAAATAATCTACGCTCTCTTTATTTAAATTTTCTAATTCACAACCGCCATGATATTTAAGCGCTCTTATTGTCGCAACTAACACAACAACTGAAGGTTTCAAGCCAGCTTTTCTACACTTAATGTCTAAAAATTTTTCAGCGCCTAAATCTGCACCAAATCCAGCCTCAGTAACAACATAATCAGCCAGTTTAAGAGATGCTTTAGTTGCAATAACAGAATTACAGCCGTGCGCTATATTTGCAAATGGACCGCCATGAATGATTGCTGGGTTATTCTCTAATGTCTGGACAAGATTTGGTTTGATTGCATCTTTTAATAAAACGGTCATAGCGCCATGCGCGTTCAGCTGTTCGGCTAAAATTGGTTCTTTGGTTCTTGTGTAACCTACGACAATTTTTCCAAGTCTTTCCTTTAAGTCCTTTAATGAAGTAGCCAAACAAAAAATTGCCATAATTTCTGACGCAACAACAATATCAAAACCATCCTCTCTTGGAAAACCATTGCCAATTGAACCGAGCGAGCAAACTGTTTTCCTTAATGCTCTATCATTCATATCCAGCACTCGCTTCCAAGAAACTCTTCGTACATCTATTTCTAGAGAATTTCCATGATGAATATGATTATCGAGCATTGCTGCTAACAGATTATTGGCTAACTGAATAGCATTAAAATCACCAGTGAAATGGAGATTAATATCCTCCATAGGAATTACCTGTGCCATTCCTCCACCCGCTGCTCCGCCTTTCATACCAAAGACCGGGCCCAGCGAGGGTTCTCTGATTGTTACAAGTGCTTTTTTCCCAATATGATTTAGCGCATCACCAAGACCTACAGATGTTGTCGTTTTTCCCTCACCAGCTGGTGTGGGGCTTATTGCAGTCACTAAAATTAATTTTCCATCTTTCTTTGACTCAAGCGAATTAATAAAATCCATTGAGATTTTAGCCTTATAGTGACCATATGGCTCAAGGCTGTCTTGCGGGATATCAAGCTTATTAGCTACAGAGGATATCTTCTCCAGTTTAGCTGCTTGTGCTATTTCAATATCAGATTTCATGATTTATAAATATAATAGCAAAACATAAAACATGCAAGCGTAAGGGATTGTTGTTTTAAAATTTTCTTGAGTCAAGGAGCTTGCACATACCTGGTTGTGGCCTAACATTGTCTATGGTTGAGGTAATTTCACCAGAAACTCTATTAATCAGAATTTCCTCATTTTCTAACTCTCCATAGATATGCGTTGATGAGTATTTAATTTTTTCAAGCATAATTTCCTCTATCCCTACTGATTCTGAGAATATATCTTGAGTCTCATTGAATAAAAATGTTCTACTCTTCTCTTTGAATTCACAGAGTATATATGTTATTTGCTCCTCTGAAATTGTTGGTCTCTTTTCTACCTCAATTTTATCCATATTATCAATTGTGATTTCTTGATCACTATC
>MDSZ01184736.1_pt1 | contig 15689 bp, 17 predicted proteins | sample 811201 | NCBI WGS metagenome assembly MDSZ01 (sample SAMN05326647, study PRJNA326480) | marine metagenome | isolation source: seawater | place: Indian Ocean: North | collected 2010
AATTTTTAATTATTTTTTCTACTCCACCTTTTTCAAACGAAGGATAATAAATAATTAAATTTTTTAATTTCATTAATATAAATCAAAATTTAGGAACTGTTTCTGTCGCACAATACAATATAAATTTTCCAATATTAATATTTTCAAGCAAAAATTCATATTTATTTTGACATTTCTCATTAAATTTAACTAAATTGAATATACGTTTTCTATTTCCATATTTATTCGGATTTATATTTGACAATTCCCAATTATGATCTGATTGAAAGACAACAATCGCCTCTTCATCATATTTAGATATAGTATTTATGGTTTCAAAAATAAGCTTATTATTACAATCTAAAACTTTTTTAATTCCAACCATATTATTTTTCCCATAATTTTTTTCATACTCACATTTGCTATTAGCAAGATAAGGCCAATGAGATATAGTGTGATGAATAAGAATAAATGTTGGTACTTTTGGCTTGCCATTTTGATTTAATAGTTGATTAAATTTTTTTATTCCATTATTAGACTCAAATAATATTTTCTTTTCATAGTTGAAACCGATAACTTTTGAAATATAAAAAGCTAATGGTTCAAAAGGTGTTTTTTTTAAAAAACTTAAAATTTCATAATTAAAAAATAAATTAGGATCTTCTATTTCATCTAAACAATATGCTCTATTATATCCGTGGCAGTTGAAAAAGTGATTTCCTATCCATTTTATTTTATATCCTAAATTCTTTAAATTAAATTCGAGATTAGACATATTTTTATTTCTTAAAAAAGTAGGAAAAGCTAATTGTGGATATTTCATTTCATCGAGGCTATAAGCGATCTTTTTATTTTTTCCCTCAAATGCTTTAAAATTAAAAATAGAACCAATAGCAAAAAAAGTATTTCCATAATAAGAATTAGAATTTTTTATATATTTGTAACCTTTTGTGCTTAAATCATTTAAGAATTCACTAGAATTAGTTTCAAATATTTTATCCGATATTTCAATAGGTGGCATTGCATCTAGAATAAAAAAATAAATATTTTTTCTATCTGTATTAGTAATTTCTAATTTTTCATAGTTAAAACTATTGTTAGGAACTTTATTAGGAGAATAGTTGCTGATCAAAATACTACCTGTTAGTAAAAAAAAGTTTAAAAGAAAATATATTGAAAGAAAATTATTAATAAAAATTTTTTTTTTATTATATAATTTTGAAAATATTAAAATAATTAAAATTATAAATATAAATGAAATATGTCCATCATATTGATTAAAATTTTTAAAAATCTCAAAGTTAAATATTTTTTTTAGGTCGTTATATTTAAAAATTAACCAATAAAAAAATGATACGGATATAACTAAATCAAATATATTTAAATTAGAAATTTTGCTTAAAAAAAATAAAATTAATATAAATAAAATCAATAAAAATAAATAAAATCCAAATAATCTTTTTAATGTTAAAAAATTAATCTGAAGATCATAATTATTATTAATATTATTATAATTAAATTGAAAAAATTCTAAGAATGGTATTGAGGTTACTATAATGATAAGAAAAGTAATTTTTATGATATTTTTATTCATAATTAATTCTGTTCAAATTTTATTACAAATAATCTTGGCAAAATATAAAAAAATTTAATTTTCAGATTTATTTTTTTTATCTTTTTTTTTAAAAAATATTTTTATTTTCGTATTAATTTTTTTCCAGTAGAAAGAAGATGTTGCGCCTATAGCTGCAATTAAGCCTAATAATGCTTGCAAAATCATAGACCCTGTTCCTGGATCCAAGTATGCATGAGCTTTAACAGAAGTTAGAAAATAAAAAAAAATAAAATACTTTATTATTTTTAACATCATTAAACACTTCATAATAATTTTTACCATATCATCACTTTGGGGAAAAATGTTAGCCATTTTCCTTTTTTTTTCTTATAATTTTTTTCTTTTTTTACAATTTCGTTCTTATGATTCCATGCGAAAAGAACAGCTATATCAGGTTTATTTTCGATAAAATATCTATGACTTTTAATTGGTATATGCATTCCAGGTGAATATCTGCCTATTTTCTCAGGTGTAGTATCGCATATATACTCAATAAGTTCTGTTCCAATTCCACAATAATTTAAAATTGTTGTACTTTTTGAAGTAGCTGCGTAACCACAAACTTTTTTATTTCTCTTTTTTAATTCTATTAATTTATTTTTTAAGTTTTTTTTAATTAATGAGCATTTTTTTTTAAACTCAATACAAGACTTTATGTTATGTAAATTTTTTATTTTTTCTTTCTTAATTATTCTTTTAACCCTTTCTGATATTTTTCTGGTGCTTGTTTTCTTGGCAAGCACATATCTCATTGAACCACCATGAGTTTTCTGAGGAATTAAATCAATTAATTTTAAACCACATTTTGCAGACATTTTATCAATTGAAATTGCTGAGAATATGAAGATATGTTCATCATAAATCTGATCGAATGAAGTTTTATCAAATACTGATCCTAAATAAGGTTCTTCAAAAACAAATACTCCGTCTTTAGATAAAAGAGTTTTCACTGATTTAAATACGTCTTTAATATCGGGAATATGACAAATTACATTTGCAGCACAAATTAGGTCAGTATTTTTAAAATATGATTTAATTTGAGATATTGTCTTTGAGTTAAAAAATTTATTAATAGACTTTATTCCTCTTTTTTTTGCAAAATCACTTACATTTTTTGAAGGTTCAAAACCAACAGGGTTAATTTTTTTTCCTTTAAAATTACTCAAAAATGTTCCATCGTTTGAACCAATTTCAATTACATTTGAATTTTGTTTTATAAATTTTTTGCACCAGTTAGAATAACTTTTAAAATGTTCTATCATAGATTTTGAGCTGCTTGTGTAAAAAGGATAATTTTTGTGAAACATTTGCATTGGCTTTGGATGATTGGCAATTTGTAAAAGACATACATCTTTTGAAAAACCAACATCTAAATCATAGAAAAATTCCTTTTTAAAATATTTTTTTTTTAAAAATCCATTTGCAATTGGCATTTTTCCAAATGACATGAATGGCTTAATTTTTTTTTTGGTAAATTTACATTTCATTTATTTATTTATTTTAAGTAATTCTAAAGTTTTTTTTATTTGTTTATCTATATTTCCTGAGAATTTAAAACCTAATTTTAAAATTTTCGAACAACTAGTTCGGTAAGATAACTGATTCATAATTCTATTTGAAACATACTTAATTTTTATTTTTTTATATTTTTTAATATAATCCAAGAGTTCTTTAATGCTCAAGTTTATTGTAACTACATTATAAATTTCGTTAGTAAAAATATTTTTTTTAATAATAAATTTAATACATTTTATTGCGTCATTTAAATCTAAATACGGTCTTTGCTGATAATAAGCAGTCTTCCAAACAGTCAGAGGATTGTTGAGTGATGCTTGATAACAAAATTTATTTACAGCTGTATGAAACCTCATACCTTTAGAGACTCCAAAAATTGTACCTAATCTCAAAATTGTAAATTTAGATTTAGATTTTTTTGCATTTTTTTTTATATAATTTTCTTCTTTAATTTTACAGTCTGCATAAGGACTTTGTGGATTAAGATTATTATTATCATCTTCGAACATTACAGAGTCGTTAGAGCCGTAAACGCTTGTTGAGGAAACAAATATACACTTGGCTTTAATTTTCTTACATGCATCTACCACAATTTTTGTTGACAAAAAATTATTTTTGAATATTTTTTTTTTTATTTTAAAGCTTTCGGCAGCATTAGTTATCGCAGCTAAATGGATTATTACATCATTATTTTTTAAATTTTTTTTTAAATTAAAATCTATAATATTTTTATCAACAAATCTTATAGGTACTTGTGATTTCAAATTAAAAATCAAGTTTACTTTATTCGAAATTAAATTATCTATTACAATAATTTCTTTAAATGACTTTAAATCTTTAGTTTTAGCCAAAAAACCTGTCCCTATATGTCCTAATCCACCTGTAATAAATAATCTCATTTAAATTTATTATTTAAAATTAAAAAAAAGTATATAAGTTTTTTTAAATATCTTATTATTCAAACATTTAAAACACCTTAATATGAAGTCAATTAAATATATAAAAGAATTTATAATTTTATGTATTTTGTTATTTAAATATGATTTCAAAAAAATTAAAAGTATCACCCCGAACCATAATTTAAAAAAAAGACTAATTATTTCACTTACATCAAAAAAAGCCCGTTTTAGATTTCTTAAACTTGTTATTTCATCCATATTTAATCAAACAATTAATCCTGATGAAATAATTTTATGGATAGATAAAAATGAGAAAAAATTTCTTAATGAAGAAATATTAAGTTATAAAAAAAAAGGACTTAAAATTAAATTTTGCAACAACCTTAAATCATACAACAAAATATTTTACCTACTGAAAGAAAAAAATAAGTTTATTATAACGTTAGATGATGATGTAATTTATAATAAACATACAGTGAGTTCACTTATAAATAAATATAACAAAACAAAGAATGACTTAATAATATCAAACAGAATTCATAAAATTAAATTAAAAAACAAGTTACCAATTGCATATAAAAATTGGGAATGGAACTCTACCAATACCAAAGCTGATATTTTAAACTTTCAAACTGGAGTGTATGGTGTTCTTTACCCACCAAATTGTTTTTATAAAGATGTAAAAAAAAAGCAGATTTTTCAAAAATTATCACCATATGCTGATGATATATGGCTTTATTGGATGATCAGATTAAATAAGAAAAAAGTAATTTGGTCTGAGTTTAGATATTATAATTATAATTTATTAAATTTTGATAGATCTCAATTAAGAAAACTTAATGTTGGTGAAGACAAAAATGACAAACAAATAATGAATATGATAAAAAATTATGGTTTTCCTCAAAAGTAAGTTTGAATAATTTTATGTATAAAAATTTAAAATTATTATCAAAAGAAAAAAAATTTATTGCACATGGTGGAAAAAGATTAAAAAAATTATCTAGAAGTGAATTCACAATCATTACAGTAGTAAAAGATTCTGAGTTAACTATTGAGAAAACTATTAAAAGTGTTTTAAGTCAAAAAAAAGTAAAAGTTGAATATATTATTATAGACGGCAAGTCTAAAGATAAAACACTCAATAGAATTAAGAAATATAGTAATAAACTTAATTACTGGTGTTGCATAGATGACGGAGGCCTTTATCAAGCAATGAATTATGGGTTAAGATTATCAAGATCAAAATATATTTGTATTATAAATTCAGACGATGTATTTTTTAATGATCTTTCTTTGTATAAAATAAAAAATTATTTTAAAAAAAATAATAAATTAAGTTATATGTTTGGAACTGTAAAAAGGCATTATCTTAAAAATAATTTAATTTTAAAGACTGGCTTTGATAAAAGAAGATTTATGTATAATTTTGATTCACAAACTAGCCATTCAACAGGTTTTTTTATTAAGAACAAAATACAAAAAAAAATTGGTTTATATGATACTAAATTTAAATGTTCTGCTGATTATGATTTATTTTTTAGAATATATTTAGATAATAAATTAGTAGGTGGAAGTACAAAAAAAAATGAGATAATAGGCGAAGTATCAAGTGGAGGGTTTTCAAGCCGTTATGGATTCTGGAATCATTTGATTGAGGAAAGCAAAATAAGAATTAAAAATAAACAAAATAAACTTCTTATTTTAATCATTTTTTTTAATGCAATTATTAAGCATTATATTAAAAAAATTTTCTTATAATTTAAGATTTTTTTAATGTGCTTAAATAGTTAAAAATTATTTATAATTATTAACTAATCTAATAATTTTATTTAATTCTGAATTTTTAAGTTCAGGATATAAAGGAAGACTTACAGTTTTTTTCGTAAACTCTCTAGCATTCTTTAAATTATTAAGATTAAATTTACATTTCTTTCGATAGCCTTTATTCAAAAAAGTTAAGTTTTCATAATGAATTGTTAATTTAATTTTATTTTTTAACATATAGGAAAGGAAAAATTTTCTATTTTTTACTTGTATGGCAAAAATATGATAAGCATGTGTTGAATGTTTTCTAGTAGCAGGAAGGGTTATTTTGTTATTTTTAATTTTATTTAGGTATTGATTGGCAATATAATTTCTTCTGGAATTGTCTTTTTTTATATTTTTAAGTTTAGTCAACAATATGGCTGCTTGAACTTCATCTAATCTTGAATTTATACCAGTAATATTTGCATTTCTTTTTTCATCCCATCCATACTGCCTTAATTTTTTTAGTTTATTATAAATTTTTGAACTATTTGTTAGTATCATACCTCCATCACCTATCGCTCCAAGATTTTTAGTTGGATAAAAACTAAAACACGAAACAATTCCAAATCCACCAACTTTTTTTCCATAAAATTCAGAACCAATAGATTGTGCACAATCTTCAACAATCGGAATTTTAAATTTTTTAGAGATAATTTGAATTTTATTCATCTCGCAAGCTTGACCATAAATATGAACTGGAATAATTGCTTTTGTTTTTTTTGAAATTGATTTTAAAATCTTTTTGAAATCTATAGTATAATATTTTTCTTCTATATCAATTATGACAGGTTTAGCACCAATTGATACAATTGAGGCTATGGTTGCTAATGCGGTGTGAGCAGTAGTCAAGACTTCATCACCTTCTTTTACACCAATTGATTTTAATGCAAGTATTAAACTATCAGTTCCATTTTTTGTAGAAATTGCATATTTGTTATTATTATATTTAGCAAAATCTTTTTCAAATTTTTGAACCTGTTTACCTAATATATAATTTCCGCTCTCTAATACCTTAATAACATTTTTTATAATGTTTTTTCTTTGAGACTGATATTGCAATTTGGGTGCAAATGTATAAATCACTTTTGAGATAAGATTAATTACTATATTAAATTATATTAAGTATATAATTGATTTTGGCAACAAATGAAAACTAAAAAAAATAAAATAATTGTTATAACTGGAGGTTCAGGAAGATTTGGTAAAATTTTAAGAAAAATAGATACTCCATATAAAATTTTGTATCCTTCAAAAAAAGATTTAAATATTAATGATTATATTAATATAAAAAAGTACTTAAAAAAAATTAAACCCAACTATTTAGTACACATGGGTGGTCTATCAAGGCCTCTAGCTTTACATGAAAAAAATATTTCTAAAAGTATTGAATTGAATATTATTGGAACAAGCAATATAGCAAAAGCTTGCTCAGAAAATAACATTAAACTAATTTATTTTTCAACACATTATGTTTATCCAGGATTAAAAGGTAATTACAAAGAGAACGATGCCATTAAACCATATAATAACTACGCGTGGTCAAAACTTGGTGGTGAGTGCGCAGTTAACATGCTGAAAAATTCTTTAATTCTAAGAATTTGTATGACCGAAAAACCTTTTGTTCATAAAAAAGCTTTCGCAGATGTAAAGTTAAATTATTTATTCCATAATGAATTTGCAGAAATATTATTTAAATTAATAGATGAGAGAGGGATTTTAAACATTGGAGGTAATAAAAGATCAGTTTACTCTTTTGCCAAAGAACATAATTATAAAGTTGAAAAAGTATTTGCAAAAAAAGTTTTTGGAAAAGATTATCCTATTAAGCAAGATATGAATTTAAAAAAATTAGAAAAAATAATTAAGAAATATGAAAAGAAATAAAATTTTAGCTGCTGGACCTTCTATTACTAATTTAGAGATAAAAACTGTGAATAAAATGATGAAATCAGGGTGGGAAGATTATTCGTACGTTGAAAAATTTGAGAGACAATTTTCAAAATTTCATAATAGAAAATTTGGATTAATGACACCATCATGTACTCTCGCAATTCATTTGATACTTAAAACTTTAAAAATTGGTAAAGGTGATGAAGTGATTGTTCCTGTAACGACTTGGACAGCAACAATTGCTCCTGTAATTGAAGTTGGTGCAAAGCCAGTATTTATAGATGTAAAGTTTGATGACTGGTGTATCGATGAAAGACTAGTTGAAAAAAAAATAAATAAAAAAACTAAAGCAATTATTGTAGTTGATTTATATGGAAACATGCCAAAAATTGACAAACTATTAAAAATAGCAAAAAAATATAAAATTTTTTTAATAGAGGATGCGGCTGAAGCCCTTGGATCAAAATTCAATAATATTCGTGCTGGAAAATTTGGAATAGCAAGTGTTCATAGTTTTCATAGAACTAAAACTATAACTTCTGGTGAAGGTGGATTTTTATTAACTGATGACCGAAAATTTTATAAAAGAGCAAAATTTTTAAGAGATCTTGGGCGATCAAAAATCGAACCATATATAGCAAATGAAATTAGTTTAAAATATATGCCATCAAATTTTCAGGCTTCTCTAGCTTTTTCTCAATTTAAAAGAATAAATAAATTATTACTGATAAAGAAAAATATATTTAATTTATATAAATATTATCTTAATAAATACGAAATTGAGTGCAAAATGAATGTTGATAAGAAACCAGTTGTTAATGGTTATTGGGCAACTTCTATTGTTTTAAATAAAAAATATAAGACAAATATCAAAAAGATACAAAAACAAATGATGGCTAAAGGTGTACCAATTAGAAGATTTTTTGCACCTCTAACCTCACAGAAAGGATATTTTAATTTTAAAAGAAAAAAAAAATTTGTTGTTGCTGAAAATTTATATAAACAAGGGATTACTTTACCTAGTCATTACAATTTAACTGAAAAACAAATAAAATTTGTTTGTTATAATTTATCTAAAATTATTCTCTAAAAACTTACTTTAACGCAAATAAATAACCTTTGGGCTGAGTAGAAAATAACATTTTATTATATATTTCCATATCAACTCTAAATTTACTTGGATTTTTTTTCATAAATTCATCTAAGGCGGTTTGGGGGTTTCTGGATGAACTCCAAACTCTTTTTCTATGTTTTTGTGTTGGGATTTCATTAACAATTGTATCACCACAAATTAAATAAAATCCTTTTTTAACAATCTTAGAATACAAATTTAGCTCATCTAAAACATGTTCATGAGTATGATTAGAGTCTAATATCACCATTACTTTTTTTGAGTCTTTTATAATTTTTTTTATCTCTAAAAAAACTTTCTGATCTGTGCTACTACCCTTAATTAAATTTATTTTATCCTTTATATATTTGTTCTTTTTAACAGCTTTTTCAACATGTTTAGGTATATAGGTATCAATACCAATAAATTTTTTTCCACCATTTATATATAATAAGGTGGCATAGAATAAAGCGCTACCTCCCCAAGCAACTCCTGTTTCAACTATATAATCAGGTTTTGTTTTGAAGATTATTTCCTGTATCTGAAATAAATCTTCTGACAAATTCAATATTGGTTCACCTAACCAAGTAGATTTATGAACCCATCTGTATTTATCAGCTCTAATTAAAACATCTTTTGCTTTATTGCAAAGAAAGTTATCATTTCTCATTTTTTTATATGATTTGTTATTTAAATTTATAAATTGTTTTTTAGTTAGAATTTTTTTTATCATTATTTTTTATTTTTAAAAATTTTTCGAATTTTCTTATATAATCATCTTCAGAATAATTTTGATCACAAATAACTAATAAAACTGAATTAGACAATAAAAACTTTTGACTTGCCCAAATCATAGGTTTTATATGCAAAGCTTTACTGCTACTGTTTAATATAATTTTCTTCTTTAATTTTCCATCTGTTAAATTAACTTCAATCTTTCCCTGGGGAACTATCAGTATTTGATTACATTTTTTGTGAGCGTGTTGACCTCTTAAAGAATTTTTTTTGGCAGTTATTGAAAAAATTCTTTTGATATTAAATTTTTTGTATTTTTCAAATACTAGCAGTAAACCGTTAACATTTTTGACCTTTTTTAGTTTAATGAAATTAATTTTTTTCATTTGAAAATTATTTTCAATATATATCTAAAAATTTTCAAAATAATAATAAAATTAAACTTTAGATTATATCCAGCAAACAAATTTCTTTTTAAATTTCCAATAATAATAATTTTATATATCAATGATCTTTCATTATCTCTTTGTAAAACTTCATAAATAGAATTTATAAACCAATTATTGTAATGAAAAATATTAGTTAAATATTCATTTAGAGGCAAATATTTTTTTAAATTTTTATAATTTTTCAGAAAGTCAGATTTTGCAGAATAGTATGCTGGATAATCATTATTAATACTTAATGAATCATTGTGTATTCTAAAATAAACTAATTTTGAATTTATATAACCAATTTTACCAAATCTAGATAATTTTAATGGAATTAATGTGTCACTGTAAGGGCCATAAGAGTCTCCTAATGTTTTAATGCCTTTAATCTTAATTAATAATTTTTTTTTTATGACCCCATATACCCCTATTAGATTCATTTTTCTGCTTAAAAATAAATTATGGAAATCTGACAAATTAATTTTCATAATTTCAGGATTAATTTTTTTTTTTTTAATTTTTTTATTTTCGTATAGCCTGTAATAATTTGTGTATATAGCTGCACAATCATTAATATTTTTTAATTCATTTATTGTTTTAAAAAAGTCTTTGTGTAAATAATCATCGTCAGCTAGCCACATAAACCATTTGGTTTTTGCTTTTACCAATAGATCATTCATATTTTTTTCTTCCCCTAAATTCTTTTTTCTATTTATTATTTTAATATTCTTGTTTGATCTGATTCCAATTTGGCTTAAATGAAATGGATAATCTGGATTGTCATTACCAATAATTACAAAAATATTCTTTGAAAATTTTTGACTTAGAATTGACTTAATTGCTTTTTTTATAAATTTAGTTCTTAATTTATAATTTTTTTGATCTCTAAAAATTGTGATACCAATCGTAAGACTGATCATCTACTTCTTTCTAGAAAATTCATATATTTTAGTTTGGGAATAACCTTTGATCAAGTTGGAGTCTAACATCCAGCCAACTTTGTTTATGCTATCGTTATATTTTAATTGTTTTGCTGTAATTTTTTTTTCAAGTGCATTGATCACTCTAGATATAAAATAAAATGCAGAGGAAAAATCATGCATTTTTATTAATTTGACACTTTTGAAGTTAAAATTACTTATTATTTTATCAGAAAAATATAAGTTATGCCATGGTGGGTTTATTTCTTTTAATCCATATCTCTTTCTAATCTTATTTAAATTTATCTGGTCATCTCTTGAACACTCACATGAAAGTATTTTTCCACTTTTTTTTAAAAAATTACCCAAGTCATCTATAACTTTTAATTGTTTTTTTCTTGATAAAACATTTATGATAGATCTTTTTGTTAAAATATAATCAAATTTTTCATTGTATAAGTTATGCAATTGACTAATTTTAGTCATGTCTAATTCAAAATAATTAACATCTTTAAACTTATTAGTTTTTTTTGCTTTCAAAATCATTTCTTTACTAAAATCTATTCCAATTCCTTTTTTTATTTTTTTTTCTTTTTTAATATTTTGTAATAAATTTCCACTTCCACACCCGACATCTAGAATTTTTAAGTTAGATTTATTTTTTAATAAAGATAATATTTTTTTTGTTTCAAAATAATCTAGATAAGGATCATTTGAACCTGGAACTTTATTTTTTAAAGCTCTTTTGTTCCAAAAATTATTTGAATTTTTTTTCATTTTGAAAAGACTTTTTAGCTTATAAAAAAAATTATTACAGCCCTTTTTATGTATTTTTTTTACAAACCAAACCAAATAATCTCTGAACAAACATAGGTATTTTATTAATTATTTAATGAAAAAAATTTTAAATTTCTAAATTTAAAAGAATATATTGAAAAATAATAAAAACTAATTAGCATTAAATAAAATATAATTCTTAAACTTATTTTATGCCACAATCTATAAGCTCAATAATTCACAAAAATTTACTTTTTGCTTTAATTATCAAAAAAAAGAGAAAATTTATTAAAAATGGTGTTGACTTTATAAGTAAAAATAAAGATTTACTGCAACTGGGATTTATTAGTCATAAAAAAGGTCATAAAATAAAGGCTCATATACATTTAAAAAAACCTCGAGTGATAAATTATTGTACCGAAGTTCTTTTAATTGAAAAAGGGAAAGTAAAGGTAAAATTTTATGATTTAAAAGAAAAAGATATTAAAAAAGATAAAATTCTTAATGAAGGAGATATTATAATTTTATTTCAGGGAGGACATGAGTTTAAAATTCTTAATAAAACACAAATTATCGAAATTAAACAAGGACCTTATATTGAAGGTAAAGATAAAAAAATTATAAAATAAAAAAAAATTGTATAAATATAAAAAATATATTCCAGTTAATACTCCACTTCTTAACAAGGAGGACGCTATAGCAGTATCAAATACTATCAAGTCAGGCTGGATATCATCTGAAGGTCCAAATGTTAAAAAGTTTGAAAATAAAATTGCTAATTTTTTAGGACGTAAATATGGATGTGCAGTTACCAGCGGTACAGCTGCACTTGAAGTTGCAATTAAATCCCTTGGACTAAAAAAAAATGATGAAGTAATTTTACCTTCTTTTACTATAATATCGAATGCTCTAGCAATAATAAAAAATTCAGTCAAACCAGTTTTGATAGATGTTGATTTGAGAACCTGGAACATTAAAGTTGAGGATATAGAAAAAAGAATCAACAAAAATACAAAATGTATAATGCTTCCACATATCTATGGTCTTTCAAATGATATGGACAAAATTTTAAAGATAGTAAAAAAACATAAATTATATTTAATAGAAGATGCTGCAGAAGTTTTTGGCCTTAAATATAAAAAAAAATATTGTGGAAGTTTTGGAGATATTAGTATTTTTAGTTTTTATGCAAATAAACACATTACAACCGGAGAAGGTGGTATGCTGGTTACAAATAATAAAAGATTATATAATAAACTTAAGGATTATAGTAATTTGTGTTTTGGTAAAAAATTAAACAGATTTAATCATCATGATATTGGATGGAATTATAGGTTTACAAACCTTCAAGCATCAATTGGACTGAGTCAATTAAAACGAATAAAAAAAATAGTTAAAAAAAAATTTGAAATAGGCAATTATTATTTTAAACATTTTAGGCATTTAAATAATATTATATTACAACCCAATGAACTTTCTTATTGTAAAAATATTTATTGGGTCTTTGGAATAGTAATTAAAAAAAATAGTAAAATTAAACTCAATCAAGTAATAAAAAAACTTCAGAATAAAAATATTGGTACAAGACCTTTCTTTTGGCCAATACATATGCAAGACGCATTTAAGAATAAAAAATTTTTTTTTAAAGAAAATTTACCTAATTCAGAGTATATTGCTAAGAATGGTTTTTACATTCCTTCAGGATTAGGATTAAATTCAAAAGAGTTGAAATTTATAAAAGATTCAGTAATTGATATATTTAGTTAGCCATCAAATAAATTAAATGAAAATAGGTATTTTTTTAGAAGGTTCGCCAAAAATGGGTGGGGGTTTTTTTCAATCTTTAAAATCCTCTCATTTAATTTTTGATATTAAAAAATATCAGTCATCTTTAGAATTAATTGCAACAGATGCGAATACAAGCTTTTATTTTTCAAAAAAAAATTTTAATAAAAAATTGTATATACCAAATATTTTAAATCGATATTTTTCTGAATTATTTGAAATAGATAGTATAAGAGATATATTTTATAAATTAAAAATAATTCATCCATTTACAAGATTTATCAAGAAAAATAGATATGATTTAATCATTTTTTTAGGGCCTTCTAAAATGGCAAAATATTGCGGGGAAACTAATTTTGTTGCAAATATATGGGATCTTGATCATAAAAAAAATAGTCAATTTCCAGAACATAATTTTAATTATAATTATGAAAATAAAGAAAAACTTATTAAAGAAATTGTTTATAGAGCTTTTAAAATTGTTGTAGCACATAAAAATAATAAAAAAGATATTATTGATTTTTATAAAGTACCTGAAGAAAATATCTTGGTACAAAATTTTATACCTATGCTACCAACAATTTATGAGAGAGATGGTATAAGTAAACAAACTTTTACTGAGATATTTAATAATTTTAATTTACCTAAAGATAAAAAAATTATTTTTTACCCAGCACAATTTTGGCCACATAAAAATCATAAATACATAATTGATACTGCAAAAAAACTAATTGAAAAAAACGAATTTAGATATCATTTTGTATTTTGTGGCGGTAAAAAAGGTAATTTTAATTTCATTAACGATCTTATAAAAAAAGAAGGGTTACAAAAATATATAAGTATATTTAATTTTCTTAAAGATGAAGAAATTATTTCATTATACCTGAACTCGAATGCTGTTGTTATGCCAACTTATTGTGGTCCAACAAATCTACCAATATATGAATCTTTTTATTTTAAAAAGATAATTTTTTATACAAAAAATTTGATTAAAGACGACTCAATTAATGATCATTTAATTCAAATCGACCTTTCTTCTCCAGAAGATTTTTGTAAAAAATTAAAAATTTGTTTTGATTTACAAAAAATTAAAGAGATAACTGAAATTAATTTTAAATACTATAATTCAATATGTTCTGAAGATACTTTTAAGGATAATTATCAAAACATATTAGATAATTTTTTTTATTTGACTAAACGTTGGAAAAATTAAAAGTTTAAATGATAATTTAGCTTGAGTAATTATCTAAAATAATTATTTATTTAAGAAGAAAAAATTTTATTTTATAAAGAAAATTTTTTAGTTCATAAAAAACATTTTTTTTTGCTCTTTTATCAACTTTTTTTACATATTTATCGAAAAAAAATTGATCATTTTCAGGTAAATAATTAATTTTTTTTGGATGTATTAATTTCAATGAATTATAACTTTTTATCTTTTCCGTAGCCTTAAATGAAGTATATCTTTTTGTAGTACCGGAGCCATCAAAACCAATGTTTGTTATAAGATTTTTGAATGGAGATATACATAGACCATTATTTTTAAGTATAGTAAATGACCAATAAATTGACCATATATTGTCTTTATTTTCTAAGGTTTTTTGAAAATAGGTATTCATCCAGTTATAAATATTTTTGTTTTTATAATATTTGCTGATTAAAGAATTTTTTTTCATTTTTTGATAATTTAACATTTTTATATCTAGTTTTTTCCATGCTCTTCTCCAAGTAGCCCACCCCCATGTAGAATTTAATTTTGAAAAATAATAACTTTCTTTTTTTTGAGGAAAATTAATGCTATGGCCATTTATTTGAAATATATTTTTTTGATTTTGATATTTTTTTAATAAAATTTTGCAAAATATAAAAAATGATTTTGAAGGTATGCAATCATCTTCCAAAATAATCCCCATTTTTTCATTTTTAAAAAACCAGCTAACAGAATTTATAACGTTAGTTTTCATACCATTATTTTTGTTTGAATACTTTTTTTTAATCTCACAATTCCAATTAATACTCTGAAATTTTTTTTTAATTTTTTTAATTTGAATTTTGTCTTTGATATTTTTTTTTCTAGGTCCGTCAATAGATAAATATAATTTTCTTGGTTTTACAAGTCTTAAAATATTTAATATTTTTTCTGTCTTATCTGGTCGGTTGAAATTAATTATTAAAACAGGTGTATCAAACATTAATATCTATTTTTTCTTGTAAGTGTTTTGG
>MDSZ01177374.1_pt1 | contig 15685 bp, 11 predicted proteins | sample 811201 | NCBI WGS metagenome assembly MDSZ01 (sample SAMN05326647, study PRJNA326480) | marine metagenome | isolation source: seawater | place: Indian Ocean: North | collected 2010
GCGAAACCTTCCTCAAGAGCGATACGATAATCAGTTATTTGCGCATAAACTTCTGCATAAGTACCTGAAAGTGTAGTAGCTAACTTAATTTTGCCTGCAAAGAGCACAGTACCTGCAGTAGTTTCAGCATCAAGCAATCTTTGGAATTGAGCTGAAGTTAGCTTAAGTGTATCTCCAGAAAGTACGTCAATAGATCTAATGTTTGCATGAACAGCACTTCCAAGCAATGTAAGAATATTTGTATGAGTATCAACAATATCTGTGTTTGCGGAAGGTGAAGCTCCTGCTTCAGAGACAGTTACTTTTTCAGTAGCTCTTGCCGTTGAAAGTGCTGCAATTTCAGTTGATAGAGTAGATTGATGAGCAGCAGCTTCATCATCTGTATTTTTAACAATCGTTGACTGCGCTGTTGATATAGATGTAGATAGGGCAGATGCTTCATCATCTGTATTTTTAACAATCGTTGACTGTGCTGTTGATATAGATGTAGATAGAGCAGATGCTTCATCATCTGTATTTTTAACGATGGTTGATCGTGCTGTTGAGATTGTTCCTTCTAATGATGTTGTCTGAGCAGAAACTTCATCATCTGTATTTTTAACAATCGTTGACTGCGCGGTTGAGATTGCTCCTGATAATGTTGTTGTCTGAGCAGAAACTTCAGCATCAGTATTTGCGACAATAGTAGACTGCGCTGTTGAGATTGCTCCTGATAATGTTGTTGTCTGAGCAGCAACTTCAGCATCAGTATTTGCAACAATAGTTGACTGCGCTGTTGATAAAGATGTTGAAAGGGCCGTGATAGATGAAGCTATCGTACTTAAGTTAATACTTGCTAATGCAGGTGTAGTAGTTAGAGAAGATTTAAGTATTCCTGAAGGGATAGCTTGATAAGCTAAATTTTGGTTGTAAGTTAAAGTTATTGAACCACCATCTTTTTCTACAAAATCAATTGAACCAGTTACGTCAGCAGCAGAACTAGTACCTGGGAAGGAAGCAGTTTCTATGAAATTAGCAATGGCTGATCCTCTATCAACAATACTTATATCCATATAGGAAGTAGTATTGCCTGCGTCATAATTGACTTGTGAATATACTTTTTTGCTTAAAATATTCTTTGCCGCAGCTGCTGTTACTGTTAGTGCAGAATCCGCCGTAGAAGTAGATCCACCAGTAGTAGTCGCCTTACCAAGAGAGGTTGAATCAGTACCAGTCTTAATCACTAAGGTTGTGACTCTATCATCTAATAAATCTTCGTTAAGAGCAGCAACAATATTATCCTCAGAATCCGTAATTACAACATCTCCAGAAAAGTAATTAGGTAGGTTCCTAAATTGATCGAAAGTAATTGCTAGATCAGTAGAATTGCCCGAACTATCGACTGGAGTAATTTGTTGAACAGATTCTGGGATAGCATTATTTAAAAGAGTTGCAATACCTGAACTAGTATCACTAACTACTACAACTCCCTCAATTCTTGCATCAAGTTGATCTAGCTGGGACTGAGTTAAGGTTAGTGAATTTCCGTCTAAAATTTTGAAAGTTAACCCTGAAGGAAAACTTGTAAGTGCTGTTGAGTAAGAATCAACAATATTTTTTATCTCTGCAGCAGTTCCAGTAACTATCAATTCTACATTTTGTAAATTCTGGAAAGCAATAACACTTACGGGATACTTGGATGTAGAAGAACTTGCAAAACTTCCTCCATCTAGTGCACCAACATATTCATCCCAAGTTAAAATTATTTTTTCTGTAGTATCAGTGGTGCTTGTTAAACCACTAATATTAGCTTTTGCAGCAACTACTGAAGCTGTTGTATTTGTTATCAGAGTCCTAATATTATCTGAAGAGTCTGTAATGGTAACTCCAGATGTAAAATTATCTGATATTAAATTCTCAGAAGTTAAGGCATCTAATATAGCTAGGTTAGTAAATGCATCAGCCGTTACAGCAGAACTTGTAAAAGAACTTGAAAAATTTAGGTTAGTAGTAACAGTTGCACCAGAATCACTAAATGCTTGAGCTACAGCTTTATGATTCGCAAGTTCTGTAGCTGAACTTATCGTTCCTGATAATTCGTAGCTACTAACTTGAGATACTAAATTCGCTGCATCTGTTGCTGTGGTTAAAGTAGTTGCTAAAGCTGATCCGCTCCATAAACCTGAACTAACGAAGTCTGCATAAGAGCCTTTTATTTGGATAGAAGCGTTACCACCAGATTTTTTTAGAACTGTTGTTCCGTCATGAATACTCCAAGTTGCGTCAATATTTGCTGTGTCTAATCTTTTAAAAGTTGTTGGATCTAAAACTAATGTTGCATTATCACTAATAAGAACTTCATTAAATGATGCAATTTGACCATCAGTGAATGCTTTGAGACCAACTGCTAAGTTCTCTGCTGTATCTTCAAGAGTAACTTTATTTTCATGTGGGAACGCTCCCATCAAAGGTAATCTTAAAGCTTGTAATATTGATATGGTTATTGGATTAGGGTCATTAAAATAAACACCACCGGATTGATTACCTGGTTCGGTAGAAGTTGCTCCTCTAGCAGTGGTGTTTCCAAGTCTGTTAGACCCGTCATAGTTGGTAGTAACATCGCTCGCAACTAGTCTTCCTAGGTTGCCGACGAAGGGTGTTGGATCTGATGTATCACCATTTACAGCTATATTTGCTATGTCTGCTACGGAAATTTTACTCCCATCAGTATTTGCAGCTAGGATTGAGGCGAATTGAGCAGCAGTTATATTTACAGCTATAGATCCAGATAAGTCATCTAGAAAAGTTGGCGAACTTACGGTTATTGTTGGTTTAGTACCAAAATTAGATCCTAGAGAAAGTGAACTTCCGGCAGTATATAGAGAGTTTGATGTAAGTGATGAGGAATTGAAGTCAGCAAAATTGCTTGAACTTATTTCTGTAAATGTTTCAGAACCGTTAGATGTTAAAACTATTGATGAAGAAAGACTTTGAAGCCCAGGATCATTAAAGAAAGAAAGGTTATTACTACTTAAAAAATTGTAAAAATCGTCGCTTAAGCTTGCAGATGATTCGTTTGCTAGTGCAACTGATAAAGTAGCCCCACCAATATTTGAAGCTTTCCTACTAAGGATCTGAGTTCTTTGGTCAGAAGTTAAATTATTGAATTGACTGGAAGTACCAACGAGTATAACTTCGTCTAAACTTCTAGAGCTAACAACTGTATTTTGATTTGTTAACAGTAGTCCATCTACTGAAACAACTAACTTCGTACCCATCTAAAACAAGTGATTAATCAGATTTATAATACTCAAATATAAATATTAATTGTTATATTTGTGAGGGTTTTGGAACCGTCTGAATAAAAACCTTATTTATAAGGAATAGGTAAATAAACAATTTCTCAGTCATAGCAATGGCAAATTTCAATCTCTTGCACTTTGAGGGGGAGTAGAATTACTTAATAATTAGTTACAAAAATTCTGATAAAGTTTAAAAAAATTTAGTCATGAACTTGGTTTTGTAAAATTTAATAGCGTTTTTTTTATTGAGAAATTTGAAAGAGGTTAGAAACTAATTTATGATTTTCCTAAATTTTGGTTTTTAAAAATTTTTAAATTTAGAAAATAGTAGAGCCTCTTGTTTAATAAAAATTTTTTTAAATTTTTTATTGAAAAAATACAAATCATGATTTCAACTTTGCAAGCTAAGCATTTTCTGGAAAGTAGGAATAAATTCCTTTAAACTAAATCTCAAAAAAGTCAAATCAAGTTAAATTGAATTTTTTTTAATTGTTGTAGTAAATTATATTAAAAATAACGCACAGTAAATCGAAATAGCTGATTATATATGGCCCATATTCAACAACTTAGTTTTATAAAAACAATTGCTCAACATTTAACCTCTGACTATAGTGATGTAAAAATTCTCGAGATAGGATCTTATGATGTAAATGGATCAGTAAGAAATTATTTTTTAGATAGTGATTATTTAGGAACAGATCTTGTAGAAGGACCATCTGTGGATTTAGTAGCTGATGGTCATCTTATTACCCATAAAGATAATACATATGAAATTACAATTTCTTGTGAATGTTTTGAACATAATCCATATTGGTTTGAGACTTTTATAAATATGCACAGGATGACAAAATCTGGAGGGTTTCTTATTTTTACTTGTGCTACTAAAGGAAGATTAGAACATGGAACTAATCGAACATCTCCAACTTCATCTCCAGGTTCTCAAAGCGTTGGATGGAATTATTATCATAATTTAGAAGAAAAAGACTTTGAAAAAAAAATCAATCTAGAAAATTTATTTGAGAATTACCTATTCCTTACAAATAATGACTCTAAAGATTTGTATTTTATAGGAAAAAAATTTGGTGCAGAAGGTCGATTTTATTTTGATAAAAAAAAGTTTATTAAAGAATATAACCAACAACAAGTTTTCTTAAAATCAAATAATTCTCTTTTAAAAAAGACTTTAAATTTTTTCAGATTTCTTATCTTTATTCCTGTTTCAATAGCTAGTTATCTTCCCCAAAAATATTTTCACAATTTTACAGTTGCTTATATAAAACCTTTTAGATATTTGAAATCAAAAATATTCTATTTGTGTAATTCTAAAAAATAAAAAACCCCTTAAATTTTTATTTGCTTCCCAGATTTTGAAAATAACTATTTATAAATTTTTTTAATTGAATTTTTTTATTTAAATCTTTTAACATTAAAAAAATATCCTTTTTAGAACTTTTAAGTCTATGATTTTAACTAACTAGATTTATAAATTTACTTTATCTAAAAACTTTTAATCTTAACCAATATTTGAAATTTAAAAACATTAATGGAAAATAAGTCGTTAAAAAAAGAGTTAGGAAGTTTAGTAAGTGTAGTGGTATCTGCTTATAACCATGAACAATACATTGAAGAATGTATTAACTCAATTATTAATCAAAGTTATAAGAATATCGAACTAATTATTTTAAATGATGGTTCAACTGACAAAACTTCAGAAAAGATAAAACTAAAAGTTGAAGAATGTAAAAGAAGATTTAAGAGATTCTTATTTATTGATAAAGAAAATGAAGGAGTTGCAAAGACTCTTAATATTGGCTTATCAAAATCAAAGGGCCAATTCTTTACTGGCTGTGCATCTGACGATACTTTTACAGAAAATGCCATAGAAATTATGGTTGATTTTTTAGAAAATAATCCTGAATATGTATTAGCTGTAGGAAATAATTTTTTTATGGATGAAAAAAGTAAAAGATGTTATTGGAATTCAATGCAAGAAATAACTTACAATAAAAATAATGCAAAGTTGTCTTTTGCCTCTTATATCCAAGGAATTAGGGGAGATATAGATTTTCATTCCAATCATTTTGGAACATATAAAAGTTTGTTAAAAGGAAATTATATCCCTAATGGTTATTTAATAAGGAATGATATTTTGATTAATAAAATTGGAGGATACACTGAAAAAAGAGTTCTAGAAGACTATTTCATGCACCTCCAGTTGTCAAAATTTGGCAAGTTTAAATATATAGATAAACATCTATATAATTACAGGTGGCATAAGACAAATACAGTAAAGCAAAAAATCAAGATGTTTGGGATGACTAATGCGACATTGAAATTAGAGAAAGAAGAATATGCAGATAAATTTGGATTTAAAAAAAAATTTGATGAATATACATCAAAACAAATTCATGAAAAAAAGAGAAATAAGTTAAATAAATTTATAAAATTATTTTATTATTTGAGAAAAATTTTTATTTTTATAAAGAACTACTTTATTTACATAAAAAATAAAATTAAAAAATAATAACCTTTTTTAATTAAAAAAATGCATATAAAATTTAAAAAATTTTATGTTTTTTTTGATATTAAATGCATTTTTTTAACTTATATAAATTTCTTAAGTTGATTATTTGGATTTTTTCATAAAAAATAAGGAATTATTTTCTAAAAATGAGACTTTACATTTAAATATTTTTTAAAAATTAAAAACTATATAATCTATAGTACTTTAAAAGTAATCTTAAAGATGTTAGTAGAAAGTTTTGATCAAATAAATAGATGTAAGGAATTCGAACTTTATACTATTAATGATAAAGAGGGGAATTTGGGTGTTATTGAGAAATCAGATAATATTCCATTTGAACCAAAAAGAACTTACTTCATTTACGGAGTTCCTTGTAGTTCCTCTAGAGGAGGGCATGCACATAAACGTTTGGAGCAGATATTTTTTTGCCCTAAAGGTTCTTGTCGAGTAAAGCTCTATGACGTTAAAGGAAATCAAAAAACATTTTTTTTAAATAAGCCAAATAAAGCATTATATTTACCAAATATGCTATGGAGAGAATTAGATCAATTTTCTAAGGACACAATATTTGTTTGCTGCGCTTCGCGTGAATATGAAGAAAATGACTATATTAGATCTCGAGATGAATTCAACAATTTTTTCAAAAATAAATGATTAAATTTCTTGATTTAAATGCAATTAATAAAACATTTGAGGATGAAATAATTAAAGAAATAAAATTTCTTTTTGAAAATGATTACTGGATTAACGGCAAAGCAATAGATAAATTTGAAAGAAATTTTTCTGATTTTATAGGTACTAACTACACAGTTGGCACCTCAAATGGTTTTGATGCTTTGAGGTTATGTCTTAAGTTAAAAAACATTGGCGATGGAGATGAAGTAATAGTTCCATCATTTACATTCATAGCTACTTGGTTAGCAGTAACAAGTCTTGGAGCAATTCCAGTTCCAGTAGATGTAAAAGAAGATGATTTAACTTTAGATGCAAGTTTGATAAAAAAATCCATAACATCAAAAACAAAAGCAATAATTCCAGTACATATTTTTGGCAAACCCTGCCAAATGGATAATATTAATAAAATTGGCAAGGAGCTATCAATTGATGTAATTGAAGATTGTGCTCAATCTCATGGCAGTAAATTTAAAGGCTCTAAAATAGGAGATACTACAAATTTATGTGCTTGGAGTTTTTATCCAGGTAAAAATCTAGGAGCATTAGGAGATGCAGGGGCAATAACATGTAGAAGTAAGGAAGAATATTTAAAATTGAAAGCATTATCGAATTATGGCTCAGAATCAAAATATGTTCATAACTATGAGGGTTTTAATACCCGATTAGATACAATACAAGCTGCAATTTTAGATATAAAGTTAAAAAAACTTGATCTTCATAATGGCCTCAGAAAAAAACAAGCTGATGAATATCTCTCTAGACTTGAAAATATTCAAGATTTACAATTATTAAAAAAAGACTCTTTTGATTTTGAATCCGTATGGCATTTATTCCCTATTAGGACTTCAAATAGAGATCAACTAAAATCTTACCTTCAAGAAAAAGGGGTAGACACTTTAATTCATTATCCTATATCAATAATGAAGCAGAAAGCATTTAGTGAAATTGATTTTTCTGGTTATTCATGTCCAATTGGAAATTCTGCCCCTTCAAAATTATTAAGTTTACCTATCGGGCCTCATTTAACGCTTGATAACATTAAAGCTATATGTAATTTGATAGAAGAATTTTATAAATGATAAAAAAATTCTGCTTAATTGGGTCAAGTTTCTCAGCTTTACCACTAGCTGAAAAAATTTCTAAATATGGGCATAAACTTTATGTTGTTGGTAATGATAAAAGTGATCCTTGTCATAATTTTGCTTTCAAATCAATTTTTTTAGATTATTCAGATTTAGAGAACACTTTACAAATCGATGATATAAATTTTGATTTTATAATTCCATCTTCAAATGATATTGCATATGAATTCGCTGAGAAATTATCTAAGGAAAGATCAATTGAGCCTCTTTCTTCAAGAATACCTTGTAACTTAATTCATGAAAAAGACAAATTTCGAAATCTTCTAAAAAAGCATGGCTTACCCTCCCCATCCATTCTGAGTGAAGGTGATCTTGAAAAAATATTCAAATGTGGAGAAAAAATAATTATCAAACCTATTGCATCTTTTAGTGGGAAAGGAATATCAATATTGAACTCTAAGAAAAAAATAAATGAGGCAATATTACTAGCTAAGAAAAATTGCAAGAAAAAAAAATATTTGATTGAAACATATTTTCCTGGAAGTTTACATAGTATTTCTCTTTTTTTTAAAGATGGTTATCAATACGCAAATAATTTTTCAGATGAGTTTTGCTTGGAATATCCATTTGCTGTAGACACATCATTTTCGCCATCAAGAATACCTACTAAAAATAAAGAACTAATTTTAAATCAACTAAATTCATTCGCTAAATCTATTGGCTACAATAATGGAATGCTGCACATTCAATTTATTTTCAATGGGAAGTCTCATCAATTTATTGAATGTATGATGCGATGCCCAGGCGATATGTATCCTTATATGATTGAAAAATCAATAAATAATTACGATTTCACTACATATTACTTAAATTCATTCTGCAATTTTATTTTCCCTTTCAAAAATTTTAAAGAAGAAAATAAAATAAAACAAAGTTATGTAGGAAGAAAGACTATTTGTTTTTCAAAAGAAATTTGCTTTAAATCTTTGCGAAATATTTATGATAAGAATATTGAGATTTTCCCGCTAGGGAAAACTGGGGATTTTATTAAAAAAGCACCATATGGTAAGTTAGGGATCGTTTTCTTTAAAACAAATTCCTATAGATCTTTAAAGAATTTCCTAAATAAAAGCAACTCGGAATGGATAAAGTTTTAAAAGAAAAATTAAAATTAGTTATCATAGGAGGCTCGTCATTATCTGCCGTTGGATTAGCACACCTGTCAGCAATATCCCTTGATAGACGATTTATAATTGTTGGCACATACTTCTCTTTATCAAAGAAGGATAGAGACCAATCATTTAAATATTATAACCTTGATTCTAAAATCAAAAATTATTCATCATTTGAAGAAATTCTTAAAGATAAAGGAACTTTTGATCTTGCTATAAATTTAACTCCTACAACTTTCCATTATGAAATCAACTCCAAACTTGCTTTAAATAATATTAATTTTATATCAGAGAAAGCAATCACCACATCATATGATGAAGCAAAAAAACTATTAGATTTATGCAAAAATAAAAAAATTTACTCTGGAGTTGTTTTTAATTATTGTGCATATCCTGCTGTTAAATATATTGAAAAATTATTCAAGTCGAATAGATTTGGAGAAATTATCTCTATTGAATTATCTATGCATCAAGAGGGTTATCGAAGGTTTGACAAAGAAGGAAATCTTGCAATACCTCAAGATTGGAGATTGAACCCTTCCTCTATAGATATGGTTTCTCTTGATTTAGGTGTTCACCTATTATCCTTTTGCTCATTGATAGGAATTCAATTAAATACAAATAGTTTTTCTTCATTGAAAAAATCAAACAATAGACTAAATGTTATAGATACAATTTACGCATTAGCAAGAAGTAAAGATAATTATCCAATTTCATTTACATATGGGAAATCATTTCTTGGCAATAGAAATGGACTTCAAATAAAAATATATGGTTCAGAATTATCAGCAACTTGGGAGCAAATTAACCCCGAAAATATAATTATGTCTTATCCAAATGGCGAAATAATAAAAAAAGATCGTTCAATATTTAAAAATTCAACATACAGCGAACGATTTAAAGTAGGTCACCCTGCAGGATTTATAGAGGCTCTAGCAAATTTTTATTTAGATGTTTTTTATGATTTCAATGATTTTTTATTTGGGAAAATAAATCATTCATATTTTTCGTTAGAAAATGCAGTAGAAGGGATGAAAATATTGGAAATTATTTAAAAAGGTGTTAAGAGAATAAAATAATTTTTACAGAGATCTCAGCGAAAGATAAAACTTTAATATTTATAATTTAAATAAAAATTAAAAAAAGAATTTCAAAAAACTTTAAATAAAATTACTTTTATATTCTTGATTTTAATAATTGCATATGTTTAACACTTAAATCCTCCTGGCAAACTAAAAAAGAATTATAAAAATTAGTTTATTGATACGGCATTAATTGCACTTTTAATTAGATCAAATGATTTTAATTTATATTCACTTAAAAATTTATTAAAGTCAGTAGATGCAGTTTCGTTAGCTTCATCAGAAATTATTCTAAGAACTATCCAATTAACTTTTTCTTGAAAAGCAACCTGAGCAAATGCTGCGCCCTCCATCTCTACTGCATAAAGTCTTGATATTTCTTTAGAGAGTTGATTAATTTTTTCTCTACTTGATATAAACATATCTCCTGTCGCTATCAAACCTTTATATAAATTGCCGAATTCTGAAAAACTTTTTTTATTTAATTCTTTTTTTAATCTATCGTATGTCTTATCCAAAAAATCCATATTAGGAATGATTTCTTTATTATTTAGAGCAGGTATTACATATTTATCGAATATTGGCCTAGCGTCCATATCATGTTGAACTACAGAATCCGCAAGGACTATATCCCATTTTTTTAATTTTGGATCAACCGCGCCTGCAACACCTGTAAAAATTACCGTATCAATAGGTTTTGCATCAAAATTTGATGACAATAATCTTGTAGTTGCTCTTGCTGCGCTAACTTTACCCCATCCACTCCATCCAGTTGTTACCAATATTTCTCTAGAATTATCAAGAATTATTTTACCAAAATATAATTCTAAATCTCCAAATTTTGACGATTTAATAGATTTTAAATTACTAAGAATTATCCCAACCTCCTCAGGCATTGCTGAAAGAACACCTACGTGTTCACAATTATTTTTGGATTTTGGCAATATAATTAAAAAAACTAATTAACTTATGTTATCAGAAAGATTAAAAAACACTATAAAAGATTACCCAGACTTTCCCAAAAAAGACATTATCTTTAAAGATATTACGCCTATACTTGCTGATCCAGAACTATTTTCCGATTTAATAGAAAAAATATCAAAATATCCTTTTTTTGAAATTACTGATGCAATAATTGCAATTGATTCAAGAGGTTTCATTTTTGGCAGCGCTTTAGCAAAAATGACTAAGAAACCTCTTATTTTGGCGAGAAAGAAAAATAAATTACCTGGCTTAGTTATTGAAAGAAACTATGGCTTAGAATATGGAAACGACAAATTATGTATTCAGGAGTCTGCGATTTCGCCCTTCAAAAAATTTGTTATCGTAGACGACCTTCTAGCTACTGGGGGTACTGCAAAATGTGTAATAGATATGTTAAATCTTAAACAGAAAGAGATCTTAGCTTTATCTGTAGTTGTAGAACTCACTTTTTTAGAAGGATCAAACCAACTAGGAATTCCTATATATTCAGAAGTTAAATATTAGTAATAATTTCTTCTAATAAATTTTATTAACATTACAAAATTTTCTATCCAATAAACAAATCTATTCTCATATAAAATTTTTTTATAAGTAATTAATGATTGATATTCTAAATTATAAATTGATTAATTAGATTTTTTGTTTTACCTTCTAATAAAAGGTTTTGATAAATAAAGGGACTTGATTGCACTGCACCAATAATTGCTTTTGAGTTATTTGGCATTTCATCAGATTTAACAACTGGAAACCCTTCAATTGTTTTTGATGAGCATGAATTATTTGGATCAACGAAAATAATTGAGGAAAAAGATTTAATATAAGATAATCTTTTTACTAAGGATTTTGCTTGAGAGCCTGTTCCTATAATATAAATTTCTTCAAAGTCGGGTATTGTTTTAAAAGATAAAAAATAAGATAAATAACTTTCCAATCCTTGTAACTCATATTCAATATCTTCTATCAATTTTTCATTTACTTTTGGCATTCTTTGAATAATCAAATCATCCATAAATATGAATCTTACTTTTGCATTTCTTAATTTGTTATGTAAGTAAATGATTGAAGACAATATCTTTGGATTGCAATCTTCTTCTTTAAAATCACAACTTAATTGGAAATTGCAGCTTGTTAAACCTTTATCAATAATTTGTTCAACAAATTTATCTAATTCATCAAAATTAGAATTATCATCTCTGATTATGTACTTTATAATAATATTTTGTGGTTTATCTTTTGAATATTTTTTTAAGTTAAATAATACTCTTTCTAAACCATTCAGTCCCCTTATCTTTCTAAAAACCTCATCTGTTCCAGCATCTATACTTGTTACTAAAAAAACTTTATCTTCATCTATACCCTTTTTAATTTTTTCAGAATAATTTGTTGAATTTGAAATCATTCTAATTTTTGGACCAATATTCATTGCAAGAATACTATCAAGAATTTCATTAAAGTTTCTATCTAATGTCGGTTCACCTCCACCCCAAACCAAATAGTTTGTATTAGTTAAAAGTCCTTTTTCTATAAACTCATTTATAAGTTTTATAACGGAATAACTAGCCTGCTCTCCTCCAAAATAGGTATCACAGCAATAAGAGCATCTCATATTACAAACAGAATGATATTCAAGCGATAAATAATCAATGCCTTTTTCTATTGGGGATCCCTCCCATTCTTTGAATTCTAGATGAGGGCAACCATTACATGGTTCATAGCCATTTGCACTATTTAAAGCTTTATGAATACCTTCTTTAGCTTCTCTGATATCTGAAACAGAATAATTAAATTTCTCTTCGGGATTTGCCTTAATTGCTACTACATCACCCTTCAAAATATTATCTTTAAAAAATCTTTTGCAGCAAGTTCTTATTTCATTAGGTGCTAAAAAAACTGAATTATGTAAATCATAACAACTCCAAGATTTACCCATCTATTTGAACCAATTTTTGAGAGATACTAGCACAGTACATAAAATAAGTCCGAATTTGGATATCTAGAAATATCCTTTGCATAATGAATTGCAGACTTTGTTGTCAAATTAAATTTATCAAAAAAGAGATCACCCTGTGAAATCAAATAAGCTTTCAATTCATTCTTTGGTTCTAGCAATTCAACCTTTTCAAATTTAATCCTATTAGCTCTCGAACCAATAAAATCTAGTGCTCCAGCAACTATTTCTTTTTTAATTTCAAAAATATCAATATATTCAGAAGCCTTTTTTATAACATTTTCTAAGGCCCTAAAGTAATAAAAAACATGTGCTTTACTAATAGTATTAACTATTGAATTAGAGGTTCGTATTTTTTTATAAATAGCCTTATCTAAATAAATATTTTCTTTTGAAAGAAGACTTACTTCATACCAAAAAGAAATATCCTCATGAATACCATCTTCAAAATTTATATTATTTCTAAGCAAGAATTCCTTTTTATAAATCATCTGCCAACATTCACAGGGTAATGAACCTTTTATTGTTTTTAAAAGATAATCTTTTGAAAACCCACTTGGAATATTTTCTGAGGGTCTATATTTCTCTATAAATTCCCCATTTTTATTTTCAAATAAATCTATAGATCGAAATTGTATTGTTGAAAAAAAATGGCCATTTGAAATAAGTGACAATTCATTAAAAAAATTGGATGACAAAATATCATCTGAATCTATAAAGCATATATTTTCATATTTACTATTTTCAATTCCGATATTTCGAGATATTCCTGGGCCAAGATTACTCTTATTTCTAATAATATTGATATTTTCATGCCTGTAAATTTCTTTTAAATATGAAAAATTTTCTTTACTGCAATCATCAATCAATAAAATTTCTAAAGTATTTTTATATTTCGCATCTAAAATAGAATTGATAGTTCTTTCTATGGTTTTATGACAATTATATGCAGGAATAACTATTGATATATCCATGGGTTTTTCACAAAAATTATTTTCTTCTTATTTTTTTATTATGACATAATTTTATAAATATATTTAAAACCATGACATTCCAATAAAAGCTTTAAAACATCTTTAAGAAGATATTTTGAAGCATCTAGTATTGTATATTTTAAAGAGTATTTTCTTTTACACTTGACACTCAATACATTCCTTCTACTACTTCTTGTAATTGCAAATTATAGTAATTTATATTTAACTCATTTAAAAAAGAGAAAAATTTAAAAATTACATTAATTATTAATCAATTTTTTTATGGTAATCAGTAGAGATAGATTTTCCTGTTATTTTATAAATTAATTTTTTTAAATATGTTCTAGTAAAAGCATTTAATTGTAAATAGGTTCCTTTAATAAATTCTTTCTTGAATCCTTGAAACGATGTTGAGTGATAATATTTTTTCCCTGATGGAGATTCTTTAGAAAAATAATAATTACTTATACACTTTCTTCTTTTCGTTTTTGAGAGGATTTTTTTGACTCCATGTATTGATTTGTTATCAGTTCTCATTATTACAAGTCTATTAAATTTGCATGCAATTTCTTCTTCTTTATATTTAATACCGTTAGGGAACAGAACTAATTCCCCTCCATCTTTTGTAGGAATCCAGTTTTTATTTACATAATAAAGTAGATTTAATCTTCTGTAATTCTCTAAATTTCTATCATGAGAATTATCAATATGAGGATTAAGGAAACACCCATTACTCATGCTTGATACTCCTCCTGCATATAATTCAGGATCGCCTATTAAATTTTTAATATTTGTAATTTGACCAATAATTTTTAATAAACTTTGTTCTTGAAATGCATAAAGGCATTCTTGGACTAATTCCTGCTTGTCAGAGAAGTAAATACCTACATATTTATTCTCTGAAGGTTTGTTTAAATGATTAAGATCTTCTTCTTCAGGAAAGACAAAATTTAAATGCGATGCGAGTTCATTTGGTAATAAATCATCAATTATAAGGTTATTTATTGGACCTGATTTTTTATATCTATTTTTTAGATAATCTATACCAATTTCATTAAGTCTTTGTTTTATAAGTGCGGAAATTTCTTGCCTATCCAAAATAGTTAAAATTCTAAGATTAGATTAAACCATAAGATATTTTTTTTCAAACTTAAGAGGTTTTTTACAGAAGAATTTAAAGACTTTTTAAGGATCATTTCTCACCTTATTTCCATAAAAAAAATTTATCGTAAAGACTAAATCTAAATTTTTAAATTTATAAAATATACCAATTACAAACTTAATTCGAATTATCAAGAATTTTAAATTTCTAGTTTTAAAATCAGTTAGTTAATAATACTAATTTTTTTTCTAGCTTCTTTATTGCAAATATTAGTATAGATATTATTCATTAAGAAATTTGTTTCATTCTGAAAGTTCAACCCATATTGCCAATAAATAACACCTACATATTCTTGACTTTAGAAACTAATCATCCTAAAAGTTAATAAAAAAAAAGTAATTTTATCCCATTACTAAAGTTATTATATGGAGCCAAGCGGACTCGAACCGCTGACCCCCTGCATGCCATGCAGGTGCTCTACCAGCTGAGCTATGGCCCCAAAAGAAATTTAATTTGTTCAATTAAATTTACTATCTACTATAAATTAAAATTCCTTTTCTATTGTAAATATGAATAATTAACTGCAAAAGACTAAAAATTTATTAATTTTTTTATCCTCAAAATCTTTATATCTTTCTCCAAACAGCCAATAATTTTCCTTGAAATACAACTTCATCCAAATTTAGTTCGATAGGTTCATAAACTGGGTTTGCAGCCTCCAGAAATATTTTACTATTCCGCTTAACAAAATATTTTAAAGTAGTTCCTAAACCAGGAACTAATGCAGAAACTATAGTTCCATTTCTCAAGGAGTAACAATCTTTTATTGGCTCCATCAAAACCATATCTCCATCCGCTATA
>MDSZ01122334.1_pt1 | contig 15684 bp, 12 predicted proteins | sample 811201 | NCBI WGS metagenome assembly MDSZ01 (sample SAMN05326647, study PRJNA326480) | marine metagenome | isolation source: seawater | place: Indian Ocean: North | collected 2010
AGAGTGCCTTCAAGAACAGGCCACCTGCCCCTGAGCCACCCATACCCAGGCATAGTACTCCGCCCCAGTCTGTGTCTTTTCCGATGTGTAATTCTACAGACATGGCAACTCTAAGGTCATCGACGAAACTCCTAGTGAAGCCTGCCATGTCACGCAAGTCAAATTCGGAGAGTAGTGACTGAAAATTTGGCTCGCTCATCTTCCCTCACCTTTGCCCGAGACTGGCAGCGCCAGCCACACCCCATCTATGAAACCAATGCGTAACTCTTCCGACGAGCCATCATAGTCGTATGGGAGGGCCACCGTTGACACCTTGTAATCGCTCGGATCCATGAATTCGGCACCAGAAGTGTCCCTATTCAGGATCTGTACGACGATTTGCTCGGAAACAGAGCAAACCACGGAGGAGGATTCCATATCCCTCCAAGTTGCCCCTGTCCTCTCAAATCTGTCCAATCTCTTCAGAATTGGGCCCTCCTTCTGCCAGCTATCGACCAGCCACAATGACTTTTTGTTCCTAACAACGTCTCCGATTGAGTATGCTGGTTTCCTATAACTTAGAGTGAGCCTGGATACCTCTACGCCGTCGCTTACCCCAATTACTTTGGAGCTCTCCTTGACATTTCCACCGAATAGTTTTGTCAATCTCCTCCCCCAACTTCTGGCCAGACTCTTTGAACCCAGTTGCAAGTCCCAACCACCGTGAACTGGTCCTTCTTTTGAAATGAAGAACATGGGGTTAGGCTCCATAGAATGAATGAGTTCATCTAGAGTCCCCCTTAGCTCGGATAATTCTCCCTCCACTAGTTTGCGCCCAGCAGAACGTAATTGTACAGTGGCTTCGAAGTAATCGCCATCCTTTCTTGTGCAGGGCAAACAAACACTATTGCTTGTTTGAAGAAGTGTTTCGTGAATATCCTCAAAAAATAGCCCCTCTATTTTTCCTGTTACTACGATATGGAGGCGGCTTGTCCGATCATCGATTTCTTGGACCGAAAAAGAAATTTCAACATTGGAAGAACGTTCTTCTAACCCCAAGTTTTCCCTTATCCTCAGATCGGCAATTGTTTCCGTTTGTGATGGAGACCAGCGGCCATTTATCTCAAATGAGCCACACTTTGCACAGCGCCTTTGTTGGATTGTTTTTGGGATCTTAGAGAGAGTGATCCTGCCCCTTAGACATTTCTCGCACATTCTGTCGGAAGAAAGAGGCGGGTCTGCCCCACATATAATGCAGAACGCGCCTCCGGACATGACTTATCCCGATACTGCGCCCAGACGCCTCGTTAGAAGGGTTACGAGGGGGGATTGGTTTAGATTGAGTCTTCTCCTGATTCCTTTTCGAGATTTGATTGCAATTCTAACAGTGTTCTTATTCTGACAAATACATAAGGCAAAAGCAACGAAGAAAGCAACCCATAGACAATAATTGCTTCCGTAATCCCTGTCAATTCAATACCCCTCATCAATAGCCTTATTCATGGTCTCGATTTTTTCCTTAAGCGTGTGAATATGGTAATTTAAAGCAACTAAACCGGCAAAAAGTGTGATGAATGATACTGCACCAATAATCAAAACCAATCTGATTTCTGGGTCTAATCCTGTTTCCTCGGTCTCAGCAAGAATCACGCCCGGATGACGATTCCTCCACACGGTGGTTGCAATTGCTGTGATTGGAACCAAGAAAAATCCAAAGAGGCCTATTGCAGCAAGTGTATCCCTTGTTTCCTCGCCTTCAGGCTGGCTTCTAAGGGACATAGTCAGAAACAAAGCAACGCCTGTTAGAAGCGCGTAAGTGTTCAATCTAACATCGCCCCAATCCCAAGGTACGCCCCACTCAGCTAATCCCCAAATTGGTCCTGAAATCACAACTCCGAGGCCGAATAACAAACCCAGTTCTGATCCGACCACTACCATGCTCCAACCTTTCTCAGAACGACTCCTGTACCAAGAAATTGAGCCAATGAATAGTAAGCAGAATGCGAGAAATGAAACCCAAGCAAAGGGGACATGCCAGAAAATTATCCTATACGCATCTGGAGCATTCCAGGCCTCTGAATCAACCACTGGAACCCAAGTGAATGCCAATATTGCAGTAATCAATGCCCCAAATAACCCCATTGCAGTAAGTGGGACTGCTACCGATCTGTAACTTAGCACGAGTCTCGGATTCGACACATGGACATGAATGCTATTCATCAATAGTCAGGAATCAAAATGGCTGCTAACCAGACTAGTGCAGAAATCATACTGGCAATCAAACATGCTGGAATGGGATCATTGAGGGCGAAGGTGAATTCCATCCCGTGGTCGATGATGGTTGAGAGTGCGTCGGTCAGCTCCAAGAATGGCCAAACTAGAACCAATAGTAGTAGAGAAGCAGGCGCGGCACTTGACCTAGAAAGATCTGATACGAGAAGATGAAGAGCAGTTGCGGCGATTGCCAAATCGATTAATGCGAGAGCAGGAATCCACAACCATCTCAGAACCTCCGAAGAAACCTCCGCATCTACTCCACCAGAGAGGATAGCCCAAGACAAGTAAGTCAGGGGTACTGGAAGTAAAATCGAGGCCCCCGTTATGGAAAATGCCGGACGCGCCATCGGTCCTGCGATTGCCTTCCACCACCTTCCACAGTCAGATTCCGAAAGTCTGGACGCGATAGCAGGAGTGGAAATGGCGGAAATGAAACCTGGTGCCAGAACCAAAGCGGAAAGAAGCCTGCTATCATGTGATTCCAAGTCAATTTCGCCCACCAGTGAGTACGAAAGAAGGAGAGCAACTATCGCAGGCGTCGCCCTACCAATCGTCTCTATTGGATTCCTTAGTTCGATCCTAAGGGACCACCTAATGACTGATATTATTGGATCTTGATATCGATATGAGGAAGAATATTCTAACTCAGATTTTTCACCTTCGGGATCTCCTGATGTTTCGCTGACTGAAGTAGATTCGATGTGAATTATTCTATCTGCACAAGAAGAGATCTTTTTGTCATGAGTAGCCACGATTATCCCATGATCGTTTGAGGCAAGTGCCCTCAACCATCTCCTAAGTAGATGCTTGGCAGAGTCGTCTAATCCCTCTGATGGTTCATCGAGGAGAGCTACTCTGGGTTCGTCACTGAGTGCAAGTGGTGCAAGGCCGCATAGGATGGATAGTCTCCGACTCATGCCTCCAGACAAGTGTGCTACCCTATCCTCAGACCTGTGAGCTAGGCCCCATTCTGATAGCAGTTTTTTAATTGTTATTTCATCGGGATCAATTCCTGCTGATAATAGAGCCACCATTAGTCTCTGTGAAACAATCTCGTCCCCGCAAATTCCACCTTTCTGTAGAGTGAGTCCCATTGGAGGGGGTGCATTTCTCCTTCCTTCGAAGTCCCTAACTAGCGTCTGTCCATCTGGGAATGTTGACCACACGACCTCCCCCCTCCTGAGAGGTAGGAGTCCAGCAAATGCTTCCACTAGAGTGGACTTTCCAGATCCATTCTCCCCCATTACTGCGACTACTTCTCCTGAAAATAATGATGCAGATACATCTTCAAGAACCCTGCTTGAGCCTCGGTTGACGGATATGCCATTCACCTGGGCTAAGGCTGATGGAGCCATGATGCCTCGGCGGAGCGCTTTCGTATGAGTGTTCCATTTCTGCGAATGCCCTATTTAGAATGGTCGATGGGGGTTAGATGTGGTAGCAACTTGGGGTGCATTGGGCCTCTTGGACATATTCTGGGTGGCAGTGATCTTCGCAGTTTCAACTACTCCTTTCTTTTCAGCGGTTAGGAATAAAACCAGCATTGCTCTGGCAATGGTTCTTTCTTTGTTGCTAGTACACTTTGTGCAATTCACCCTATACACGATAGATCACAGTGCCTTCGATTATGACCCAATTGACTTGTTTAGCATTATTCCAAACGTTTCTAGTGATCCTAATCAGGTTCACAGGCTTGTTACTAGTGCATGGCTTCATGCAGACTTTCTCCATGTGCTAGGCAATATCCTAGTAATTTCCCTAGCAGGAGTCCCACTCGAACAGAGGCTTGGCCCGAAGAGATGGCTCGCAGTGTACTCCCTGGGATTCATTGGCGGAAACCTGGCATGGATAGCTTCCCACCCTAATTCAAATGTCCCTGCAATTGGAGCAAGTGGTGCTGCTTTTGGGATTCTGGGGGCATACATGGCATGCTGGCCGGAGGACAGAATTGAGTTCCCACTTATTTTCCTAATCAGAGCTTGGCCCGTTTGGCTAATTGCCTTCGTGAGACTTGGTCTAGAGATTTTCCAGATTTACTCAATCCAGAGTGGAACTTCGGGAGAAACAAACATTGCCCACATGGCTCACGTTGGTGGGTTCTTCCTAGCCTATATCCCTGCCAGACTAATTGCCAGAGGGGCGCCCAGTCCTATCGACCTATCGGGGCCTATGGATGGGAAATCTTTGGCTGAGGAAATTAGGATTCAAACCATGTCCAGAATGGGCGAATTGAATGATGACCCATGGGAGTCTTCTGGAAAACCACTAGATGGAAGGGCCAGATGGATTCTAACAAAGTTAAGAGAGGAGGGTGATGAGATTGAGACCAGGAGAGCTTGGCTGGAAGAGCTCTCTGAGAACACAATCTGCCCGGTTTGTGATGGAGAAGTGGTTACGATTGACGACAGGGGGGTGTGCAGGATCGCATGCTCACTTTCATCAAAGCATATCAACTGGCCATAACCACATGAAGGATAGGCAAAGACAGGTTGCAGTTATACAGGTCTTTACACTGGCTCTCTATGAGAGCCATGTCCAAGGGGTCGAGAAGTATCGCGCCTTTGTTTGTGGCGATATTGGTATTTTTTCTTGACGTCCCCGTTGGTTCGGCTAGTGTAATGGGGGGGAGCGATCTAGAAATTATCGAAGAATTTGTGGAGCCGGACTCCATCTTGCCCCCGTTAATTTGTGATGGCGTAATTTGTCCGGAAAAGGAGCCTAGCCCTAATTTCTCTCCGATTGATTCTAGACCAGCAGTTATGGAGCATGGATGGTGGGATAACTTCTGGTCTGACGAAGACTCAAACGGGTTCGACGATAGGCTACAACTCATTGTTTCGGGGGAAAGAGAATCAGTCTCAAAGACGACCATAATGGGGGAAGACGGCAGGTTCACTGTCGCGATAATTGTTCACTATTCTTGGCACCCCGGAAACTCTGACATCAATGCTCTAAGATCAGTAATTAGTGCCCATGGATGGGACGCCGAAGGATCATGGTTCATGGTGATGGACCACCTAGATTCAATTGTACTGGACCATGTTCCTGTTAGCTCATTGATAGAAATTTGGCAATTGGACGGAGTGGTCCTCGTTGAGGAGCAAAACGTAATCGTCCCCTACCTAGACAGAGCAACAAAGGGTTCTAAGGTCAGAGAATCAGGAGTATACGACGAGGCGTTAAGGGGGCTTGGCTACCACGGCTCGGGCAAGGTTATTGCGATACTAGATACTGGAGTCGACAACGAACATTTCTCTCTTGACGACTTCTCCGACAGAAACAAAGACAACTCGAATGAACCCGATGATATTGAGGACCCTAAGTGGGTCGGGGGATGTGATGCAACCGGAATCGGGCAATCTGGGTGTAACGACGAAGACCCGGATGATGGAGATGGCCATGGAACCCATGTTGCTGGAATTGCGCTTGGGACCGGAGATTCCAGAAGAGTCAACCAGGGCTACTCTCCCGGATCCTATCTTGTTGATGTCAAAGTAATGGAAGACTACGGAGGGGGGAACTCGCAGTCAATCCTTGCTGGGATTCAATGGGTCATCAACAATAGAGATAGGGATTGGGGCAATAACGCCTCGAGTAAGGGTATTCACGTAGTTTCCATGTCCTTTGGAAGGGCTAGTTCAGCTGTGGGAGATAGCAATGAGGATGGGACTTCTGCCGAGGCGAGTCTTGTCAATCAGGCTTCGGAAAATGGCCTAGTCTGTGTTTCTGCCATAGGTAACGACGGGGCGAACAACGTGAATTCCGTTGGATCTGCAGATACTTCCATCACTGTCGGATGGCTAGATGACCAGAATAGCATAGACAGAAGCGACGACTCCATAAGCCCAAACTCAAACTACGGGCCTAGGGCCGATGACGAAGATGGGGACTCCTGGGATGAGATGAAGCCCTGGGTTGTTGCACCTGGATCGAACATCAACTCGGCCCAGCACGCTGAGTCCTCGGGAATAATCCCCGGTTCTGAAGTCAATAGGGCCAGCGATGACTACACCCAACTATCCGGGTCCAGCATGTCTACGCCTGCAGTTGCAGGATTGGTAGCGATAATGCTTGAAATAGCTGAGGCGAGGAATATGGCATTCATGAACGAAGAGCCGCCGGGAATTGAGAGATATGAGGCGATCAGAGGCTTCCTAGCAAGTGGTTCTGAATTCAGAAACGAATGGACTGTGGATGGGTCTTTCGAAGAAAATACCTGGAACACACGATACGGTTTCGGAATTATCGATGGTGGAGAGGTAGCTAAATCGATGCTAGGATATGCTGGAGACGGCAACGTGAACGGCCCGGAGCCACCCCAACTAGGAAACTGGGTCGACATAGAGAGGCCGGCAGAGTTCTCCTGGCTCATCGAGGGCGAGACATACAACCTTAGAGGGCACATAAACGAAAACGGAGAAGAGAATGGTACGATTGAAGAAGTCAGGGCAACTATTGAGATGGAATACAAGGAGGCTGATCAGCCCAAAAGCAAGGTCATTTTGGTAAACTGGACGAATCCAACGGGGATAGTCAACTGGACCCTGCCATTCAGTGTGCCAAAATTGCCTGACGAATTCACGGATGTAATGGTCACTGGCAAGGTAGCTGCAATGAATGATATTGGGAGATGGAGCAATAACACTGAGTTCGAATTCCCAGTGGGCAAGTTGAATCTCACGCTAGAGGGGCCCAGCGGAACTTCTGACCTCGAGGGTTCTGTAACTGTCTTTGGAGAGTTCCAATCCGTTGGAAATGCGACTGTTCAGTGGAGATTGGACAGTGAAGAGTGGCAAGTAGGGGCGACATATCATGATGGTTACTGGGGCAATGAAGACTTGGAGGGGCAAGAACATTCTAGATACTCATTGAACGAGGATGGCGGGAGCAATCCCGCTTGGAGAGGCCATGCGTACTGCGCACACATGTTTAGGTACCACCAAGTAAAGTGGGACGATCAAGGCGGAAGGATTGCCGATTGCCCTGAAACGGATGGGGATGGGGGTGAAAACCATGGCTGGAAGGAGTGGAGCTTCGACATAGACACGACCAGGTACAAAGACGATGAGTATCGACTCTCGGTCAGAGTAATTAGCGCTGTAGGAGTAATTTCCGAAGAGATTCGCAGAGTGGTGAATTTCGATAACATTGAGCCCATGCCCGATTTACAGTTCGTTAGCAAATCCATATCCGTACAAGAATTTGGAATACCAATGCCGGAGGCATTTTCCAACACTTTCTTAGAAGTCAGGGCAACGATCAGGAATACCGGTGACAAGGCCGCTTCAGATGTGGGCATTACTCTGGAAGAGGATGGAGAAAGAAGAGATGAGTACGTAATTGCGAACATTGATTCTGGAGAGTACGTAGAGGTAGTTCTCTACTGGAATCCCCTAACGCATGGGGAGTTGTTCCTCACAATCACTCTGGACCCACTAGGTTCAATTACAGAATTGGACGAAAATAATAACTATTTGTCGGGCACGTTCACTGTTCTAGAAAGGCCCCCGGGGATTGATTTGGCAATTAGGAGTGGGGCGGTATCGGCAGTCACAGTCGCAAGCCCGATTCCTAGGCCCGATGAGTCGTCCGTCATTCAAGCCAGAGTGGATAATCTTGGCTCCCAGGACGCAATGGGAATATCTGGTACGCTTGAAATAATGACGGGGAGGGGTTGGGAGTTGGTTTCTAATTCTACAATACCATTGATACTCGGGGGGGCGCATTCAATTATCTCATTCCCATATGTGCCCAACAAAACTGGTCCTTTAGAACTTAGAATTAGCGTCATTCCTGACGAAGGCAATGACAATGACTGGTCCAATAACGTGAGGATAAAAACACTGCTCGTAGATAGCACTACACTAACTGGTCCTAGAGACGCTGAATTGAGTCCCGGGGAAACGCCGGTTGAGGTGGTTAGCCTTGGTTACGATGATGGCGATGACCTACTCATCAGTGAGAAAGAAGGTTCACTATTCATGTACAAGCTTTCTCCCACCAAGACCCTTGTAGAATGCAATAACGTAATCGAAGAAAGATGGGCGGGGGAGATATCAGTAATAGGGACTGAAGATGGCTATGCTCACATTGTTTGGACTAGGAGGTTCTTGGGCCCCAATTGGTTCCTGATGCAGACCGTCAGCTATTCCACGATAGACTCCAGTTGTAGAATGACCCCTACACAAGATCTGATGCCTGGAATACCCCTCTCTGATGGCAAGTACTGGGGTATTGACATGGACTTGAGGGAGGGAGAGATACTCGTATCAGGATACCATAGAGACATATTTAGCGGCGGCAGTCTTGAGGAAATCACTGACATTTTCATCCTATATGCTGAAACGCCTTTGTCATCATCGGACTGGTTCCTAAATCCATCCATCATACAGGATATTGATGCGGATCCATCGCACAAGGATCCGTTGTCAGTAGAATTTGGTTTCGAAGAGCAGGCTCACATCCTGTACCAAACAATTAGGAATGACACCACAGGCAAAGATAGGCTTGGAGTATGGTACTCTCATGGGGAAATAAGACAAGAAACATGGTCATACCGCAAGGCGGTAGGGGATGAGGCTGCCTTACCAGAATTGACAGTGCTAGTGGACGGAGAGGAAGAGAAGTTAGTATCCCTATGGAGGGAGGGGGACCCTCAGAACTCTGAACTTGTGGTCCATGTTACTGACTCCTCATTCAGACTAGAAGAAGGAATGGAATCGAGAATATCCGCAAGAGGTCTGGCAGGCATTGGAGTAGTAGAGTCTGAAAGAGGGATCCAAGTTCTCTTCGACCGGGTTGGCCCAAGCGGACCCCAAGTGGAGTATGGCCTGATTGACATCGACGGTGGTTGGGTGGGGCTATCGGACATGATTGTAGAGGGGCAATTCAATTCCATGGACAGGTCCGAAGAAAACCGGGAGACTCTGATAATAATTTACTCATCGGGGGGCTGGCAGATTAGGACTCTGGTGGACGATGGTGATTCCAAGAGAAGTGGGGGGCTATCTGATCAGATTAGATCGTCTCTGGGATTGGACCAGGGGAGTTTCGAGATCCTATTGATTGGAGTTTCTTTCTCCATTCTATTGCTTGGGATAGTCGCCCTGGTTACCCTATCCTCCCAAGGAATAAGGTGGATCGGCAGGAGAAGGATCGTAGATGGAGAGTCGAGCGTGGTAATGGAGGACGAAGTCGTAGACATTGTACACGAATCTGACCTAATGATTGGTTCCGAATTGGTAGAAATGGTTGAAGAGGAAATTTATAATGAGGATGGTGTCGATTCGGGTTCGGCAAAAAGAAAATCCAGGAGAGAAAGAAGAGGGGTTGCGTCAGAGTCAATGGAAGATGGGATGGAATTTGCTGTAGAAATTCCTGGACTCCCGGATTCCAATGAAAAAACGGCCCCGGAATTGGTTGGAGGGGAAAAGGTATGTCCGGAATGCGGAAGCAGATTTAGGATCGATTTCGGGATAACCGTGACTAAATGCCCAGTTTGCGATTCGAGAGTTTATGTCTGAGAGAAGTGAGATGGCATCGGTCATTCTTGCTTCATCTTCAAGCAGGAGGCGCGAGTGGTTGACAAGTCTTTTCGAGGAATCTGGAAAAATATTGGGTTTCTATGACTTAGAGAATTCCGAGCCTTCCCCGATTTCAGGTCGGGAGGTGAGTATACAAACACTTGATTCTTGTATGCACAAGGCGAAAGTTGCATCATCGGTCATCGAACAAGAGTTCTCCGATTCCGCTTCATATGTTGTAGTTTCGGACACATTAGTTGAGGATCCGGACGATCAATTAGTCGCCCTTGGGAAGCCTCCTGACCCAGTTTCTGCGGCATCCAGCCTGATTAGACTATCAGGGAGAAGGCACAGAGTTTGGTCTTCTACTGGAATTCTTCAGAAGGGAGGGGGGGATGTAAAGTTGGATGATGGCTGGATGGTGAAAATTTGGACAGACTACTCAATAGTTGAGTTCGACGAAATTGAATTTTCCCTAATGAATGAGTTGATTGATAGTGAGTCCTGGGTTGGAAAGGCCGGAGGGTATGATATTGCTGGAATGGCAGGTAAATTCTCTAGAGTTGTCCAAGGCAAAGATGTGACCGTGTTGGGATTCGCCCCTAAAGCGATTGACTCAATCATCAAAATCGCGCACTAGACGAAAGATACCCCTCCATGCTGAAGCACAAATTCCCTTTGTATCTCATTGAACCATTCCAGCATGGAAGAGCTGAATCGAACTGAAGAAATCTCTGCATCGGCCAATAAATCATCCTGGATGCCTTTCAATGTCCCCGGGGCTGCACCACAGGAAACACAAGCTCCATCCAAGTCAATAACTAGGGAAAGGGACTTTCGGCCTCCTCTACTGACAACGATTTCGGAATTACTCACTACGATCCCTCCCCCATGGCCTTCCAGTGCTGCCCTAACACTCCCAAGTCTTGCCATCAAAGCAGAAGTAAGCTGCTCGTCTTCTGATTCTACCAATTCCAAAAGAGACAAGGCACAGAGTCGGGAATTCTCTTCTGGATCGATTCTCTCTGAAATAACCCTAATGGACTCTTTTTCTATCAATTCTTGGATTTGAATTCTGTAAGTTTCCTCCAGACCCCCCAAGTCCGATAGAGGACCCTCAGACATAAGTGTCCCAAACGGGCTGAGAAAATATACCTTACAGTGACAGCGGGATGAAGAGGTTGAAAAGACATGTTCCTTGCCTGTAAAAGGAGCGGTCACATGAGAGGTGCTATTCTGGAGATAAATGGCTTGCGGGCCGGAATAGAAGGCGAGGAAATTTTGAAGGGTATCGACCTCAAAATTGAAGCAGGAGAAATTCATGCTATAATGGGTAGGAACGGTAGTGGAAAGACCACTACGGCTAACATCATCATGGGACATCCCGATTACAGCGTAATGGGGGGGGATGTCCTTATGGAAGGAAATAGCATACTAGAATTAGAGGCTTGGGAGAGAGCCAGGGCTGGCATATTCCTCTCTTTCCAATATCCGCAGTCAGTTCCTGGCCTTCAAGTAGGGAATTTTCTGAGGAAATCGGTTGCTAGTATCAAAGGAGTAGATTCGGCAAAGGGGAAGGAGTTCAGAGACCTTCTCAATGGGGCGATGGAGTCATTGGGCATTTCTCGTTCATTCCTCTCCAGATATGTTAACGACGGATTTAGCGGAGGGGAGAAAAAGCGATTCGAGATTCTCCAAATGATGCTGCTGCGTCCTAAGCTAGTTGTTTTGGATGAAACTGATAGCGGATTAGACATTGATGGTATTAGGACTGTCTCCGAAGGAGTGAATTCGGCAATCAGGAATACTGGGTCCGGAGCTCTAATCATTACTCACTACTCTAGAATCCTTGAGCACGTGAAGCCGGACAAGGTTCATGTCCTCATGGACGGAAAGATTGTTTCTTCCGGTGGTCCAGAACTAGCCATGGAACTAGAAGAAAGAGGGTATGAGTGGTTGAAAAAAACATGAGGTGATTGAATGGTGGAAAACAAGGATGCGAGAGAAGCGGTTGGGGATTACAAGGCGGGTTGGCATGACCCTGAGAACTCTACAGTAAGATTTGACTTCGGACTGTCGGAAGAAGTGGTTAGAGAAATCTCAAATCTAAAGAATGAGCCAGAATGGATGACTGAAAAAAGAGTCAAGGCTTTCAAGCACTTTTCCGAAAGGCCCATGCCAACTTGGGGCAATACCCCAATGTTAGAAGAAATTGATTTCGACAATATCTGTTATTACCTGAGATCCTCGGAAACCACGGAAAAGGACTGGGACGACGTCCCAGAAGACATTAGGAATACTTTCGAAAGGCTGGGTATTCCAGAAGCGGAACAAAAGTGGCTATCGGGAGTTACGGCGCAATACGAATCTGAAGCAGTTTATCACAGCATTCGGGATGATTTGGAAAGTCAAGGGGTAATCTTCCTAGATATGGACAGTGGGCTGAGGGAGCACCCTGACATCGTTAAGAAATGGTTCTGCTCGGTCGTTCCACATTCAGATAATAAATTCGCTGCGTTGAATACTGCAGTCTGGTCAGGGGGATCTTTCATCTACGTCCCCAAAGGAGTTCAGGTAGAAATGCCGGTACAGGCATACTTCAGAATCAATGCGAAGAACATGGGCCAGTTTGAAAGGACATTGATAATTGCGGATGAAGGGAGCAGCATCCATTACGTCGAGGGTTGCACTGCTCCGTCATATTCGACCGACTCATTACACTCGGCTGTAGTCGAATTAGTAGCACTGCCGGGAGCGCATATTCGATATTCGACAATACAAAACTGGAGTTCTAATGTTTACAACCTAGTTACAAAACGAGGAGTTGCCCATGAGGGTGCAAAGATCGAATGGGTAGATGGGAACATAGGCAGCAAGCTGACGATGAAGTATCCGTCTGTGATCCTAAAGGGTGAGGGGAGTCATGCTGAAGTAATTTCTGTGGCTTATTCAGGGAGCGGGCAACATCAAGACGCAGGGGCTAAAATACACCACCTTGCATCTAATACTACAAGTAAAATCCTATCCAAGAGCATTAGTAAGAATGGCGGGAGGGGGTCATATCGTGGCATGGTGACCGTTTCTCCCAAGGCGAATAACTGCAAGTTGAACGTAGTCTGTGACGCATTAATCCTAGATGAAGAAAGCAGATCAGACACTTATCCAACAATGGAAGTCGCAAATCCCACGGCAAGATGCGAACATGAAGCGAGCGTCTCCAAGGTCAGTGACGAACAATTGTTCTATCTGATGAGCAGGGGACACTCGGAAGAGGAATCCTTGGCCATGATTGTGAATGGTTTCTTTGAACCCTTCACGAGAGAGTTGCCTATGGAATATGCGGTAGAGTTGAATCAATTGATGGCTCTCGAAATGGAAGGAAGTATCGGCTGAGGATTCAGGATGGATGCTGCCTCCACATATCTCAGCCTAGAGGAGCCTGACAGGTCGGACCATCTCTGGAGGTACACCCCCTGGAAGAAGGTGCACCCCTCGGGTGATCTGTCACATTTTCCGGAAATGCAGAAACCAGAGGTCAGACTTTCAATGATTGATGGCTCAGAAGTGCCCGAAGGAATAAGCATCATAGAGGGTGCATCCTCAGATATAAAATTGGATTTTGGGGATCAATTGACTACTTCTTTCCTCTATGCTTCCACTGAAAACTCTAGATGGACTCTGGTTGTTAACAATAGTTTTACCTCCTCAGTACCAGTTATTCTTGACATTGGTACCGGAGAGGGGATTTCGGCTGCACACTTGAGCATGGAGATTGGAGAGCTTGCAGATATAGAGCTGATCACAAGAGTTTCCGGAAAAAGTGAATGGTTTGGACTACTAAGGACTGGCGAGGTAGGAAAGGGGGCTTTCGTCAACGATGTCCTACTTTGTTTACAGCAAAGTGGCACAATGCTCAGATCTGAGTCGATTTCAATTGGCAGGGACGCTCAAGTTTGTGCGGGCACGGTTTCATCGGGTTCTGAGAGAACAAAGTCTGATTTAAGATTCAAAATGGGTGAAACCGGGGGTAATTTGAAAGTTCTGGGGTCAATACTTTCTGCTGATCGGATGCATTTGGACCATCATATCGAGATTCTCCACGATGCTGCTGAGACTTTCAGTAGGCTTTCTTGGCATTCTGCATGTGGGGGGGAGAGTCGAACAATTGGAACAGGCATGCTGAGAGTAAAGGAAGGCTCCGATGGAGCGGATGCGGCACAGATTTTCCATAATCTCCTTCTTTCAGAAAAGGCCGAGGCTGATTCAATACCGGAATTGGAAGTTATGGAGCACAATGTTGTCGGATGTGGTCATGGCACGGCCAACGGCCCGATTGACGATGGTCAAATTTTCTACCTTGAGGCAAGAGGTTATGACAAGAAAGATGCTGAGAGGGCCCTAATTGCGGCTTTCCTCAATACCACTTTATCACAGATGGGGAGTGATGTCCTTCATGATTGGCTGGTGATGATGTTGACGGCTCAACTGGAGACGCTGAATCCATGACTGGTGGAAAATTGTGACCCATCCATTCTGTTGGTGAAGTCTAAGAAACCATACCCAGTGCGAAAACTAGTGAGTTCGAAAGAAAGAAAGAACGGCCTCCAAGACAGGAGGTTGGAGAGCAAGGTCTCCATGATTTTGGGGGGCTTTAGTTCGGGTTTCCTGCTATTATTTTTTATTGCCCCCTATTCAATGCCTTACGACTCAGTTCCGGAACTTTCGGGAAGGGCTAATGCCATTGATTATGCATTTGAAGACAGTTGGGGGAACAATGACCACGGGGAGGATTCGTCTATTGGGCATGATCAGTCAATTCATGGAGGGTCATTCGTTTGGACTGATTTGAACCCATTATGGGCAATTGCTTATGGTTTCGGAGACCTTAACTGCCACCAGAAACATGAGAGGTCTTGGGAGATAAATGGCAACCAGATGCCGGTTTGTACTAGAGACGTAGGCATTTTCCTGGGGTTTTTCCTTGGATGCCTGATTTTTGGGCTCAGGGGCTTTAACAGATGGACAGTTAGGGACACTTTCCTTTCGGTTTTCCCTGATCGATTGATTTCTACCATTTATGAAAAGGATCTCAGATTGGCTGCAGTTTTCGTGATCATGGGAATTGGCCTGGCGCCAATGGGTATCGATGGATTCACACAACTTCTACTGGAATCATATGAGTCAAACAACCCACTTAGAATTGCAACTGGGGCAGTTTCGGGATTGGTCGGCGGTTGGTGGTTCTGTTCGGCTTTCTCTGCGAGACCGAAATACTTCGAGAATGTTGAATCTGTTCGTCTTCCTGCTGGGACTAAATTAGTAACAAGGTAAGCCTCACTTACCATTCCACCAATCCACTAGTTGGTTCAAGTTTTTGGGATTAGGGGCGATCTCACTTCCGCAACCGATTATGGCGAGACGGGAGATGGTTTCCAGTAGCTCTTTTTCATATTGTCCAGACTTGACTAATTGGCCGATGGAAAAACGCAAATGTGTTTTTGGATTCCTAGACTGCCAACGACTAATCGCCTTACGGATTGGCCAGATAGCCAAGACCAATCTGGAGAATGCGAAATAATCATCGATAAGCCTTGACTTTGGGGATTCCTTGCCGATTAGAGTCTTACTCTGGGAGATCCAGCCAGATTCTTTTAGAAATTTGACAATCCTACGGGTGTGTCTTTCTGAGACGGACCTTACAGGCCCCATTGCGGATCTAAGTTCGGAAATCTCTGCTGAATGTAATAATGACAGGGTTCCGCATACTGATGACATGGAGTGGTTAAGGATATTTCTTGGTGTTTCTTGTATTTTCATTTTCTCCGATCCCCCTAGAAGGGAGAGTGTTTCTTTATGGCTTTTCTGAGCTAGATTGAGGACCTTCCAAGGGGCCTTCCCCTCCAGC
>MDSZ01109781.1_pt1 | contig 15681 bp, 13 predicted proteins | sample 811201 | NCBI WGS metagenome assembly MDSZ01 (sample SAMN05326647, study PRJNA326480) | marine metagenome | isolation source: seawater | place: Indian Ocean: North | collected 2010
ATGTGAAATATAGCCCACAAGCTTCCTGGTATTGGGATGATGTACCATGGCAACAAGGCTATCAGTAAAAAAACTAATTCCCCTGTGAACATATTCCCAAAAAGTCTAAGTGCTAAACTCAACGGTTTAGCTAATTCTTCAACTAATGTAAGTATAAAATTTACTGGAGCAAGATATATGCCAAAAGGGTGGACCATAAATGATTTCATGTAGCCACCGAAACCTTTAATTTTCACATTGTAATAAATACAGAGCAAAAAAATGCAAAGGGACATAGCAAAAGTAGTATGAGGATCAGTAGTGGGTACTACTTTTAAATAATGAATCCCCATCATATCAGCTAACTTTGGAAGTAAATCTACGGGTATTAAATCCATTGCGTTCATAAGTAACACCCAAACAAAAATAGTTAGGCCAATTGGTCCAACTATCTTATTAGGTTTAGGAAAAGCCTCTTTAACGAGACTATTGACAAAGTCTATTAAGGATTCAAGAACATTTTGCATTCCTGTCGGTGCTCCAACAGAAACAGTCCTCCCAACCCTGTATGCAATTATCATTACTAACCCGGCTAATAAAATGCTGAAAAACATGGTGTCGATGTTGATCCTCCAGAAACCATCTCCAACAGCAAGTGGCTGTAGATGGTGTTGAATATAATCAACGGGATTATCTGTTGCTGGTGCTCTATTATCCATTTAATACCTAATAAATCGTCTTACTTTTATTAAAGACATACCCTATTTGTGTGACTGCGAATGCGACTAACATTTGCAAGGCGTCTAAGCCCAATGTCACAATGCCTATGTAGAAACCAATCAGTACAAGAGCTATTCTTATTAGCAGGCTCTTGAACAAAACTAATGTGCTTCCACTAACATTTTGCTCTAGTGCAACATCCCCTGCTTGATTAACACTTCTAGCGAGGAGCATAGTATTCATTATTGATATGACACCACCAAATAGAGATGATTCTATTTTTTGATAGCCCATATACATAAATACGAGCGCTGTAACTAACGCTATTATGCCTTGAAAGGCAATTACTCTTCTCACTTTTGATATTCACCATGAGCAATTATGACCAATATTTAGGTCACGATAAGTATAGTTTAGTATCGCTATGGATTCAATTTATATGCGGAAAAATCTGTGAGATTCGTCTATTTCTTTTGTGTTTTCCTTATCTTTTCTATAATGCCTTGTAGCTCATCAATACTATTATACTTAATGCTGATTACGCCTCCGCTTTTACTCTGTGAGATAGTAATTTTTGCACCAAGTAATTCGCATAGCTGTCTTTCTAAAATTGCTGTGTCAGGATCCTTATTTTTGTTACTAATCTTATTTATTCTGGGCTTAGCAAGGTTTTCAACAGCTCTCACAGACAATTGTTTACTCACAGCATCTTTCAAAATCCTAAGTTGATCATTTTCAGATAAAGTAAGCACCGCTCTTGCATGGCCCATATTTATGTTTCCCATCCTTAGCTGTTCTTTTGCATAATCACATAACTCATTCAAGCGAATTAGGTTAGTAACATGTGCCCTTGATTTACATATGTACCTTGCTACATCCTCGTGATTCATAGAAAATTCTTCTATTAATCTCTTAAGTGATTCTGCTTCTTCCATCACATTCAGATCTTCTCGTTGGACATTCTCAACTATAGATAATACAGCAGATGTTTTTTCATCTGCCTCGATAACAATAGCGCTAATAGTGTTTTTTTTAAGTAGTTGGGTAGCTCTCCATCTCCTCTCTCCAACTATAAGTTCAAATTTATCGTCAATCTTTCGTACAACTATTGGCGAGATTTGTCCGTTTTGAGCAATGGAATCTGCTAATTGCTTTATCTCGTCTTCTTTAAATATTTTTCTTGGCTGGTGCCTGTTTCTTATTATTTTATGTACTTGTATTGATGATGGTGAGTCTGAGTACCCTTGTGTTGTTGACTGTGAGAATCGACTAGGGCTGCTTAATAGCGAATCAAGCCCAGAGCCTAATGCCTTACGTTTAGTCATACTTTAAATATAACCCTACTGTACTTTTTTGTACACACATCTATTCATCTTTAATTATTTCACCAGCAAGAGAATAATACGATAATGAACCTTTTGATAATCCATCATATTGAAGTATAGACTTTCCATAGCTTGGTGCTTCGGCTACACGAATATTTCTGGGTATTTTTGTTTTATATAGCTCATCAGGAAAATATTCTTTAAGTTGATCGCTCACATCATTAGATAGGTTATTGCGTGAGTCAAACATGGTTCTTAATATACCCTCAATTTTTAACTTTTCGTTTGAGGTGCTTTGTATTTTTGATACAGTATTTATGAGCTCACTCAAGCCTTGAAGTGCGTAGAACTCACATTGCACTGGTATTAGAACACCAGTAGCTGAAACCAATGAGTTTACAGTTAGAATATTCAACGACGGAGGACAATCCATTAAAATATAATCATAATCATTCATAATATCAGCTAATTTTGTTTTCAGAGTGAATTCCCTTTTATCTCTGGCAACGAGTGAAACTTCACTTTCAGTAAGAGCAGGCGATGATGGCAGTAGATCATATCCATCGCTTTGTGACTGGGTAATTGTATCTTTTAGTTTGACTCTATCCAATAATACGTCATTCACGTTATGACTAAGTGCTGACGAATCCACTCCCGATCCTCTTGTAGCATTTGATTGTGGATCCAAATCAACCAAAAGAACTCTCCTATTCATTTTGTGTAAACAAGCAGAAAGATTGATGCTAGTTGTGGTTTTACCAACACCTCCTTTTTGATTAACTATAGATAAAACTTTCACAAATGAACCTCTGCAATATACCTATGCGTATCAAAATATGGCGAAGAAATCTTGTGTACACGCACTTTATATTCCTCAAGACAATCTTTACTTAACTCTAACACTGGGCTGCCAGTAAGCATATAGACTTTTGACACTGATTTACTTTTTTTCGTCGTCTTCATAAGGTGCATAAATTTGTGTTCGAAATCCATTTTAGATATTCTCTTATTGCTAAAATTTTTAAATATCGCAATTTCAGTTTTTAGGTTGCATTCATTTGAAAAAAAATCTTGTTCTATGATTGTAATGTTGGTCAGACGAAGTTGTGCTTTCGCTAAATTTAAAAAATCTATGTAAGCTCTTTTCCTGTCCAAAAGGACAACTTCTTTGGTGGGATTTAATATTGCAACTAGTATACCTGGTAAACCACCGCCTGACCCTATATCTATAAACGATTTGCCTTTTAATTCTAAACTGAACTTATAACAATCATATAACTCTCTCTTTATAATATAGTCTGGGTCTGATGATGGAATAATATTATCTGATTCGTGCCATCGTAATAGCAAATCAAAATATTGTTGAACTAACAGCATATCCTCCTCGGACTCTGCATGGAAGATTTCTTTAAGAATTCCAGACATCTTATCTGGCATGCTAAATATCTTTGTTTTTTTTCAAATGTATTTTGAGTAGTGCTAGGGAAGCAGAAGTTACCCCTGGGACATTTGCAGCTTGACCTATGCTTTCCGGAGATGCTTTATTAAGTCTTTCAATAGCTTCATTTGATAAGCCCGTGATGTTTTTATAATCAAGACCTTTGGGAATTGTAATATTATAGCTGGCTTTGAGGGCCTGAATTTCTTTATCTTGTTTAGCTACATAGCCGGCGTACCTTATTTCAGACGCAACTAGATGCCCTACAGATGCGTTTGCAGTAATCCCAAAATTAGAGAAAGACATTAAATCAGAATATTCAATTTTTGACGTCTTTAATAATGATGCGAGTGATTTTTTTTCAGATAAATGAAGATTATATTTCTCTATTAACATGTTATGATCTGGTGACTCAATATCGACTTTAATTTTTTCAAGCCGGCTCCTCTCTGAGTGAATACGTTCAACCTTCGAACAGAATAGTTTATATCTCTCTTCTCCCACAACGCCAAGTTCATATCCTTTTTCTGTGAGTCGCATATCTGCATTGTCGTCTCTCAGCCTAAGTCGATATTCAGCCCTGCTTGTAAACATTCTATAGGGTTCCGTTACTCCTTGCGTGACAAGATCATCAATTAGTACACCTATATATGCTTCATGTCGTAGAGGAGTCCAGTATGGCTCTCGCTTAGATTTTTTAGATGCGTTTATGCCGGCGATAATTCCCTGAGCTGCTGCTTCTTCATAGCCAGTTGTTCCATTTATTTGCCCAGCAAAGAATAGACCGCCAATATGCTTGGTTTCGAGACTTGAGTTCAGACCTCTAGGGTCAAAATAACTATATTCAATTGCATAGCCTGGTTGCGTTATTTCACAGTCTTCTAATCCCTCAATTGTTTGAAGAAATTCTTTCTGTTTTTCTAATGGCAAACTTGTAGAAAGTCCGTTTGGATATATCTCAAGGTTTTCGGATGTTTCTGGCTCAAGAAAAATCTGATGGCTGTCTTTCTCAGCAAACCTGTACACCTTGTCTTCAATAGAAGGACAATATCTTGGCCCTATAGATTTTATTTTACCGTTGAAGAGTGGTGAAAGCTCCCGATTATCTGTGATTATATTATGAGTACTAGTATTTGTATGTGTTATAAAACAGGGTAGCTTGTTAATATGATTGGGGTCGCTACCATAATGATCGTTGATATAAGACAACATTGGAGTTGGCTGATCGCTGTCCTGTCTTTGAAGGTTGTTAAAATTGATTGATTTAGCTTTTATCCTTGGTGGCGTCCCTGTTTTTAGTCTTTCTGTATTAAACCCAGATTCTCTAAAAAATTTCTCCAGCTGTATGGATGCTTTATCACCAGATCTGCCTGCAGAAAATGTTTTCTGCCCCATATGAATAACGCCATCTAAAAAAGTGCCTGCAGTTAAGACCACAGAATCAGCATAAATAATCTCGTCTGTATCCGTCACAATACCTTTAACGCTATTTTTTTTGAACTTAAGCGACTTTACAGTGGACTGAAGAACCGTCAGGTTTTTGTGATTCATAATTTCTTTTTGAATAGCTTTTTTGTACTCATCTCGGCATGTTTGTATCCTGGTTGCTCTAACGGCAGCGCCTTTGCTAGAGTTGAGGACCCTTGACTGAAGTGCCGAGTCGTCGGCAGCTTTACATATCAATCCGTCCAAGGCATCAACTTCTCTAGCAAGATGAGATTTTCCAATACCTCCAACAGCAGGATTACAGCTCATTTGACCAATGCCATCAAGTTTCATTGTCACCAAAAGTGTTCTAGAACATAGGCGTGCACTAGCATGTGCAGCCTCACAGCCTGCATGACCACCACCCACGACAATTACATCAAATTTATTCATCATTTACCTATACAAAAACTTGTAAAAATTTCTTGAAGAAGTTCATCAGTAGGATTTTGCCCTAAAATAGCAGACATTTCTACATGTGCAAGTCTTAGCTCTTCTGCAAGCAGATCAAAATCAGACTGTCTTAAATAAGTCATACAGCTAACTAGATATGTTTGAGCAGCTGTTAAATGACTTAGATGCCGTGACCTCGCAAGGTATACATCTTGTGATTGCTCTGACTGGATAAAATCATCCTCTATGTTATCTTTTATTAATTCTATTCCTGTATTTCTGAGAGCAGATATATATATTTCGGTAGTCTTGTTTGCTTGTACAGCTGGGCTCGCGCCTTTGATATCAATTTTATTGAATACTATTACATGATTATTAATATTATATTTTTTTAAAAAATCTATATCCTCTTGTTCAATTCCCTTGGCATGATCCACAACATAGAAAAGTCTGTCAGCTCTAGTGATAGTTTGCAATGAACGAGCGATTCCCTCTTTTTCTATCTCGTCATCAGATTGCCTAAGACCCGCGGTATCAACTAGGGTAATAACTTTATTGTTTATGTTGAGTTCATATTCTATGCAATCGCGTGTTGTCCCAGCTTTACCCGAGACTATTGATGCATTCTCCCTAAGCATGCAGTTTATTATTGATGATTTCCCCGAATTAGGTCGACCAATAAAAGCATAAACTCTCCTGTGGTTAAGCAATTTCCCCTCTCTGGAGTTGAGAATCAATGTATTTAGCATACTCATGACTTGATCAAGCCGATTAGAGATTTTGGAAATACTTAGTTCGGGTATATCCTCGTCTTCAGGAAAGTTAATTATGCTCTCTATTTCTGACCGAATACTCAGTACTTTAGAGAGTATGTTGTCTACTTCCTCTTTGAATTTACCATGTAAAGAATTTTGAGCTGCCTTTACAGCGTGAATATCTGATGCCGCTATCAAGTCCGATATTGCCTCTGCATCTGTCAGAGATATTTTATTATTTAAGTATGCTCGTTGTGTGAACTCTCCCGGTTTAGCATGTGAAATCCCCGAATCGCATAACACGTCTAATATGGAATTCATGATTACAGAATTACCGTGGCTTATTATTTCTATTACATCCTCGCCTGTATACGAGTTGGGGGCGAGATAAAAAATGACGATGCAGTTATCAAGTAGAATATTGTCCTTTTTTATATCTGTTAAGATGGCAGTTCGATCTGAGAGTTCTTTTGTAAAAAGATGACATAAAAGCTGTTTCAGGTTATCGCCACTAACACGAATTACCCCCAGCGCAGAATTTCCATGAGGAGTTGCAATAGCACATATTGCATTATTCTTCATGTTTAACCTACGATTCGTTTATTAATTACATATTGCTGCGCGATTGAAAGTATATTGTTTGTTAGCCAATATAAAACTAGTCCGGATGGAAATGTTGCAAACAGTGCTGTAAATATAAACGGCAGAAAGAGAAATATTTTTTGTTGGGTCGCGTCTGTAGGGGCAGGGTTCAGCTTTTGTTGAATATACATCGATATTCCCATTGCGATAGGAAGTACAAACAATGGGTCTGCTGATGCTAGATCCTTGATCCAGCCAACAAAAGGCGCATGTCTCATCTCTACACTCTCAACGAGGACCCAGTAAAGAGCAATGAAAACTGGTATTTGAATTAAAATTGGCAGACATCCTCCAAGTGGATTTACTTTTTCTTCTTTGTACATCCTCATCAGTGCTTCGCTGAACTTTTTTTTATCCTCAGAATATCTCTCTTTCAAGGCCTGCATTCTTGGATTAAGTTTTTTCATTTGAGCCATAGATCGGTAACTGGTTTCTGACAACTTAAAAAATACAGCCTTGATAAGGACTGTCAGCAATATTATGGATACACCCCAGTTACCAAAACCAGAATATATGATTTCGAGTATCCAAAAAAGCGGCGCGGAGAGGAATGTAAGAACGCCATAGTCAACTGTGAGGTCTAACCCCTTTGCTAGTACAGATATTTCTGATTGGAGCTTTGGTCCAACGTACATTAGAGAATCATAGGAGTGTGACCGCCCTGGGTTGACTGCTATGTATCCTGTAGTACTTCCAATTGTGTATACACCTTCATCATGATTAGTATAGATGGTTTTTTGTCCTGTTGTTGGTAGCCATGCAGAAAAAAAATAGTGTTCTATCATGCTTATCCAACTTTCCTGAACTTCTCTTGGCTCGTCACTCTCGAGAATGTCGTCAAAAGAGATTTTAGAAAATTTATTCTCACTGTCATAGTAAGCGCTGCCTGTATAAGTTGGCAACATGATGCTGGCGGTACTGTTATCGTCCCTTGATATGACTTCGTAGTTTCGTACAAATAGATCTTTGTTGCCTCTATTGATGACAGTATTTTTCACCTTAATCTGATGACTATCATCTAGTAGTTGAATATCTTTGATAAAAGTAATGTTTGGGGTATTAGTTGATGATAGTTTTACTCTGTCTATATCTTCCTCGACAACACTAAATATAGGAGTTATATTCTGATCTTTGACTTGCACGTTCGATGCGGCTGTATATTTCTTTTTGACATGATCAAGAATAATAACTTTTTCATCTGACCCAAGAGATGTTGGGTAATTCTTCAGTTGAGAAAAGAGTAGCTCGCCAGTAATAGAATCATATTTAATTTTCAGTTTCCTATTTTCAAGAGTATTAATATCTCTTTCAATGCGTTCTGTACTTATAGGTTTGGCCTTAGCACCAATGTTAGCTGGGGGCTGGCCTTTAGACCCGTTATCATTGTGGTTCTCTTGTACAGCCTCAGAGATTACTGGTTGATTATAATCTCTATCATAAGCATCAAATATCAAAATCAATATAAATAGAAAGCCGCTGTATAAAAATAACCTATTCATGATTTTTTTTAGGCACCGGATCATATCCCGCTGTACCACCGGGTCTACATCTGACTAATCTTTTAAGGCTGAGCATTATTCCCCTCAGTAAACCATGTTCATATATACTGTCTATGCAGTATTGTGAACAAGTAGGTATGTGTCTACACGATGGTGAGAGATAAGGTGAAATTATAGACTGATAAACTTTTATCAATCCTATAAAGGCTAGCTTAATTGGTCTAGTAAAGATTTCCATTCAGGCAATAGAATATCATTTATAGCTTTTTTTTCAGCCACAATTTTCACTCTTAGGGAAACTAATATCTCGAATTGAGCGCCTTGACCTCTTTGGTTGCGATACATACCTCTCATTTTACGCCTAAGAAGATTTCTAGAGACAGCAAGGGTAATATTCTTCTTGGGAATTATGATGCCGAGGCACGCATGACTAGCTTTAGAATATTGAACTTTATAATGTTGTGATGTTATAACTTGCAAGGGAGCGAAGTGCGAGAGTGTGTCCCGAGAAATTATTATAATGTCTTTTTTATGTGTGTACAATTATGGGCAGAGAACAGCTCTGCCTTTGGCTCTTCTTGAAGAAAGCACAGCACGACCAGCAGCGGTCTTCATTCGAGCACGAAAACCGTGCGTTCTTTTGCGTTTGATATTACTAGGCTGAAATGTTCTTTTCATAGAAATGTATACTGATTTGATTATTGTCTCATGTCAATATATTAATTAGTTTTTTTTCATGAGATATTAAACATCCGACTATGATCACAGAAAACAAAATTTGGCTTAAGTGCTTAGAAGAGCTATCGCGTAATCTTACAGAAAAGGAGATGAGATTATGGATCGCTCCTCTTAAGGCAGAAAACAAGGGTGGCGCAATTAAATTATATGCACCTAATAAATTTATGAAAGAAGAGGTCGAGAAAAACTTCCTCAATAAAATTTCTATCGCCATAAATAAAATTGTTGATGGCATACCAATCAGCCTTGATGTTATCTCTTCTAAGAGAAAAGTTGAGCGGGACACGGGGACTATGCCCTCTAACTTTAAGTCAAACCTTAATTCTGAAATGACATTCACAACTTTTGTGGAGGGTAAATCAAACCAGCTTGCGAAAGCTGCTTGTCTTTCAGTCGTTAATGAGCCAGGAGCATTTAATCCCCTGTATATATACGGCGGTGTAGGATTGGGTAAAACGCATTTACTTCATTCGATAGGAAATCAGCTATCCAAGGAAAATAAGAGGGTTGTGTATCTGCATTCAGAGAAGTTTGTTCAAAACATGGTAACAGCATTGAGAAATAACCAGATAGAGGAGTTTAAAAAATTTTATAGGACACTAGATGTACTCCTGCTGGATGACATACAATTTTTTGCAGGAAAAGAAAGATCACAGGAAGAGTTTTTTCATACGTTTAACGCACTGTTTGAGTACAAAAAACAAGTAGTATTGACGTGTGATAAGTATCCAAAAGAAATTAATGGGTTAGAAGATAGAATCAAATCGCGGTTAGTTTGGGGTATGAATGTGTCTATAGATCCACCTGACTTAGAAACAAGAGTTGCAATTCTGCAAGCAAAGGCAGAAACGCTTGGGTTGCCAATTAACAATGATGTAGCATTTTTCTTGGCGCGTAACATTAACTCTAATGTAAGAGAGTTGGAAGGCAATCTGAGAAGAGTTCTAGCTACAGCAAGGTTTAGAAAGTGTGACGTAACACTAGATTTCACTAAAGAGACTCTAGCAGATCTTATATCGCTAAACCAGAGATTGATTACAGTAGAGCAAATACAGAAAGTGACGTCTACATATTATAAAGTTAGAGTGAGCGACATCTTGTCTACAAAGAGAGATAAAAAAAGCACGCTACCTAGACATATGGCTATGACATTATGTAAAGATCTAACAAACAACAGTCTTCCGTCAATTGGGGATGGCTTTGGAGGTAGAGATCACACAACCGTGCTTCATGCCAACAAAAAAATAGCGAAGCTCAGAAAAGAAGACGCGCAAGTGGAACAGGACTACATTAATATAACTCATATATTAAATAATGGGTAAAACCTGTTAATAAATTTACAGATTGAGTTTGTGCACAGTTTGTTAAGTCTCTATTAAGTGTCCGCAAAGCACACAAACATGGGAACCGCCTTTAATTCAGGGTGAAAAATAATAAAATAGAAAGCGTAAAAATAACATATAATATATATATGAAAATAATCTTTAATACTAAGAACCTAGTAAACAAAATAAAAAACATTGCACCTACAGCCGAGGCTAAACAAACACTATTAATTCTGGGTAACATGGTTATCGATGTAAATGGCAAGAAAGCCCACATGACAGCTTCGGACTTAGAAATCGAGGTATCATCCCAAATAGATTGTGAGTCAGAATCGGACTGCCGGTTCTCCTTGCCTGCGAGAAAGCTATTAGAAATACTAAATGCCCTATCTGACCATGAAGACGTTACCTTTGAACTTGCTGACAAGAAAGTTGATATTACCGCTGGTAAGAGCAAAATATCTCTTCCTACTTTACCCCCAGAAGACTTTCCGTTTATGACTAGGGAAAACGATGAAAAGATGTCATCTATAAACAGCAATGAGCTAGCGAATATTATTAATAAAACATCATTTGCTATGGCCTACCAAGACGCACGACATTTTTTGAACGGCCTGTATCTTTGTAGTGATAATGGCAAGATAGTCTCTGTTTGCACGGATGGACACAGACTCGCAAAATACACATCATCAGTTACTACAGAAGATGACCTTTCAATTATCTTGCCAAGGAAAGCTGTTCTTGAAATTAATCGTATTTTACAGTCATTTAACGACAATAGCGAGATTATAATGAATTATACTTACAATAAAGCGAATTTTATAATAGAAATTAGCGATTATAGGATAACATCTAAACTAATAGAAGGAAATTATCCAAATTTCAACAAAGTTATACCTGAATCTACAACTAGTGAAATAATAGCTGATAAAAAAACACTTAAGAACTCGCTAAACATAATATCAAAAGTTGTAAACCAACAATATAAAGGCGTTAAACTAACACCGCAAAAGACCACTATGCACCTTATTTCAAGTAACACAGACAGTGAAGTCGGTGAGGATCAAATAGACGTTTCATACTCTGGCAACGAAATGTCTATTGGATTTAACATATCTTATCTTCAGGATGTTATTGATACAATTGACGGCGATTCTGTTCATATTTGCGTAAATGACCAGAACTCTGGCTGTGTCTTAAAAGGAAGTGATGACCCCGATAGTATATTTGTTATCATGCCTATGCGTGTATAACAGTGCAGGTTGCCTCACTAACACTTCAAGATTTCCGATCTATAGAATTACTCAATCTAAGCTTTGATAGCCCTATAAACATTATACTTGGTGAAAATAATGCGGGCAAAACAACTTTCCTCGAAGCGATTTATTTTTGCTCTAACCTAAAGTCATTTAAAAGTGTTCCCAGCAGTGAATTAATTCACACAGAGTCTAATTCTTTCAAAATTTCCTTGAACTTCATTAATAAGCAGCTAAATTCGAACATTTTCATTGAAAAGACGTTAAAATCATCTAAAGCTCTCTATAATAACAAAAGAACAACAAAACAAGACTTGATGCTAGCTTTCCCTTGTTACTCTCTTGTCTTTGGTTTCAATAACATTCTTTTGAATGACTCTTCCTATAGGCGAGAATTTCTTGATTCTGGAATGTTTCACGTGGAACCCAACTCCTATAAAAGCCTTCAATCATATGACAGGTGTCTTAAGCAACGAAATTTCTTACTGAGAGCTAAGCGCTATGATGAAATTCCTCTATGGGACCAGAAGCTTATTGAATGTAATAATCAACTTAGTGAGAGTAGGCGTCAATACTTTGATAAACTTAATACTGAGTTTCAACAGATTATAACTGATATACAATCACTAACACCGGAAATATACTCTGATGTATCAACTCTCAAGTTGAGATTCGAGAAAGGTTGGGACTCCGATAATTTTGAGAGTGAGCTCAAGAGCTGCAATGATAAGGACAGGTCTATTGGTTATACTACGCGAGGGACACACAGATGCGATTTTGTTGTAGTTTCGAACGGTAGACCTGTAAAAGAGTCTGGTTCAATGTCGACGTTAGTTCTTGCATGTCTAATAATGAATTTAGCAAGAATTAATGTTTTTCACGTGAAACATGGTTTTAAACCCATTCTTTTAATAGATGACCTATTCTTTGGAATAGATAATAAAAACCTCAGTACTGTGGTAAAATTACTTATTCATTCTCAAGGAAATATTGTGCTTACAGCCCCTAATATTTACAGAGATATATTAGAAAAAATTAGTCAAGAGAATGGCGACATAGAACTTAAAGAACTCGGAAAAACATGAGCAATAAAGCATATACATCTGAAAGCATCAAGGTATTGAAAGGCTTAGAGGCTGTTCAGAAGAGACCCGGGATGTATATAGGGGATACCGATGATGGTAGCGGCCTTCATCAGATGATATATGAAGTGGTTGATAATGCAGTTGATGAAGCGTTAGCTGGATTCTGCAAAAATATAGAAGTAACGCTAAATGAAGATGGCTCAGTTACAGTCAAAGATGATGGTCGTGGTATACCAGTAGACATACACAAAACAGAAAATAAATCAGCAGCTGAAGTAATAATGACAACTTTACATGCCGGCGGTAAGTTTGATGATGACTCTTATAAAGTATCAGGAGGTCTTCATGGAGTTGGCGTGTCTGTTGTCAATGCATTGTCAGAGAGGCTCTCACTCACTATCCATAAAGACGGTCATAAATATCAACAAGATTATAAAGATAGCTTTCCTATTAACCCACTAAAAAAGTGTGGTAATACAGAAATCTCTGGGTCAGTTATTCAATTTCTACCAAGCATAAAGTATTTCAAAAATCTTGAATACAAGGATGAAATCATAAAAAAAAGATTAAAAGAGTTAGCATTTTTAAACTCAGGAATAACGGTTCATTTTAATAATGAAGTAACTGGTAAAAAAGTCACATACTGTTATGAAGGGGGTTTGAAAGAATATATCTCTGAAATACTTCAAAATAAAAAAGAGATACATAGTGACTTAATCTACATAGACCCAATTTCAAAGGGAAGCAATTCTATAGAACTATCGATGAAGTGGACTAGCTCATACACGGAACAGATTATGTGCTATACGAACAATATTTATCAAAAAGATGGTGGAACGCATCTAAGCGGTTTCAAGTCTGCTCTTACCAGAACCATCAATAATTATTGTATGAAAAGCAATGGCAAACAAAAACTAGAAATATCTGGTGATGATTGTCGTGAAGGTTTAGTTGCCATCATTTCTATAAAGATGTCTGATCCTAAGTTTTCATCACAAACAAAAGATAAACTCGTTTCATCTGAAATCAAAAGCTTAACTGAGTCTACATTAACCACTAAACTATCTGAGTTCCTAGAAGAATCTCCAAAAGATGCCAAATCAATTATCGGTAAGATTCAGCAAGCAGCAATGGCTCGTGAGGAAGCCAGAAAAGCCAAGGACTTAATACGTCGCAAAGATCCTCTTGGTATAGCTAACTTGCCTGGTAAACTTGCTGATTGCCAAGAAAAAGATCGAGAAAAGTGTGAATTATTTATTGTTGAGGGTGATTCGGCTGGAGGTTCGGCTAAGCAGGCTCGTGATAGAAAAACTCAAGCAATATTGCCTTTAAAAGGCAAAATACTAAATACAGAAAAATCTCAAGACTATAAACTTCTCTCATCATCAGAGGTAGGTTCATTGATATCTGCTCTCGGTTGTGGCTTTAATCATGAATCTGATGATTTTGATATTGATAAGCTTCGTTATGGAAAAATAATAATTATGACTGATGCCGACGTTGATGGAGCACATATTAGGACATTATTACTAACCCTGCTGGCAAGAAAAATGAAACCTTTATTTGACCAAGGCAGAATTTACATCGCTCAACCCCCACTTTATAAAATTAAAAAAGGTAAGACAGAGAGATATATAGCTAATGACCTTGAGTTGAATGAATTTCTAACTACATCCTTTTTTGATTCTAATAATCTATACAAAAATAACAAACTATTAAATGATGAAACTGCCTCTAAGATTTTATTAAATTATTCTATGGTAGACACAATTATTAAAAATATTAACAAATCTAAAGATAAGACTATTCTCAAGTCAATGGCTTTTATTCCTCCACTTGACGAAAAGTCTCTCAAGAATAAAAAGAAATTAATGTCGTATATAGAAAACCTATCTTCACTAGTGTCTGCCATTTCTCCGATTAATGTCTCATATGAACTTTCCTTAACTGAGCTTGATGATGACTCTTTCGATATTAATATCAATAAAAGAATAAACGGAGTTATCGATACTTCTATTTCTCCTATAAATAAAAAATTCTTTTTCTCTAAAACATATGCGAGTTTATTGAATCTTGAACTCCATTTGTACTTTGGCTCTAGCATGATGCTTAAAGACGACAGTAAAGAAAATACGTTTTCATATATCTATGAGGTTTGTGAATATGCATTTGCGTCAGCACGCAAATCAATATCTTTACAGAGATACAAGGGCTTGGGAGAGATGAATCCATCACAGCTAGCTGAGACTACGATGAATCCGTCCACAAGATCTTTGTTACAAGTGTCCCAAATCGAGGATGATGAATATGTTATCTTTGACACACTCATGGGAGATGACGTAGAAAAAAGAAGGGAATTTATCGTCTCGTCAGCTAGCGTTGTAGATAACGTTGATGTTTGATGAATATTGTCACTTGGAATGTAAATTCAGTTAACGTTCGCTTACCAAATATTTTAAAATATTTAAATGATTATCAACCTGACATATTATGTTTGCAAGAGCTCAAGTGCTCATCTGACAAATATCCATTACAAGCATTTATAGATTCTGGATATGAATCTATTCAGTCATGTCAAAAAACATACAATGGTGTTTCTATATTATCTAAAATAAAACCAAAAGACATAGAGATTAACCCTGTTATGATTAATAAAGATGAGATGCGCTCTATCTCAGGAACTTATGATGGCATTCGTGTAATTAATTTTTATGTTGTCAATGGACAATCCATTGGTTCTGATAAGTATAAGCATAAAATGAAGTGGTTAAAAAAAGCTTACACTTATATTTCCAAGCAGCTTCAGACTCATAATAAACTCGTAGTTGTAGGAGATTTTAATATTGTTCCTAGTGAATCAGATGCACATAACTTTTCTGCAAATGACATCCTCTGTTCCGATGATGAGAGAGGTGCTCTACAAGATATCATCGATTTAGGTCTTGTAGATTGTTTTCGACGTGAGGCGGATTTATCACCTTATACATGGTGGGACTATCGTGCCGGAGCATTTCACAGAGACATCGGATATAGGATAGATC
>MDSZ01086181.1_pt1 | contig 15680 bp, 19 predicted proteins | sample 811201 | NCBI WGS metagenome assembly MDSZ01 (sample SAMN05326647, study PRJNA326480) | marine metagenome | isolation source: seawater | place: Indian Ocean: North | collected 2010
CAACAATGCATCTGTGTTTGAAAATGATAATTTAACAAATTTTTCTGAAAAAAGTTTTTTAAAACATATTAATATTAATTTAAAAGCACCTGCAATTTTAATTAGAGATTTTGCTAAAATGTATAGAGGCAATCAAGGCAATGTAATAAATATTATAGATCAAAGAGTAGAAAAATTAACCCCATTCTTTTTTTCTTATACATTGAGTAAATCTGGTTTAGTTACTTTAACTAAAACTGCAGCAATGAAATTTGCTCCAAATATAAGGGTAAATGCAATTTCTCCAGGGCCAACACTTAAAAATAAACGTCAATCGGAAAAACATTTCAGAAGACAATGGAAATCAACGATTTTAGAAAAAAAAGTAGACACTAAAAATATAAGTTCAGCTGTAAAGTTTTTGATTAAAAATGATAATATAACTGGTCAAATAATAAATGTTGATAGTGGTCAACGATTGGCATGGAAAACACCAGATATAATAAATTCAAAAGAATGAAAATCTTAAAATTTAAAAATAAACAAAAATTTAGATATAGCAAAAAAATTATTGTTAAAGATCTAATTTTGTTAATATCGGTTGGAATTCATAATTTTGAGAAGTTAAAAAAACAAAAAGTGAAATTTAATCTTACAATTACAACAGATCCAAATTTAAAATCAGAAATTAAATCGATTGTCAATTACGAAAGTATTATAAATGATATAAAAAGAATTACGAAAAAAAAACATTTTGATCTTCTTGAAAATTTAGCAGAAAATATTTTTGATGAAATTTTCAAAAATAAAAAGATTATTAAAATTAAATTAAGGATTGAAAAATTGGATATAATAAAAGAAACTAAGTCAGTAGGTATAGAAGTTGTAAAAACAAAAATATAATGGACAGTTTAGAACAAGGAAAAAAAATAATAAAAGACAAGATTCCTCTTTTGGAAAAAAATCCAGGTATTTATAAAATGCTTAGCTCATCGGGAGAAATACTTTATATCGGAAAAGCAAAAAATATTCCAAATAGACTTAAAAGTTATGTAACAGAGTCTAACTTACCTATTAGAACTGAGAGAATGCTATCTCTCACTCATAACCTTGAAACAACAACCACTAGTAACGAAAGCGAGGCATTACTTTTAGAAGCGAATTTAATCAAAAAGCATAAACCTAGGTACAATATTCTTTTAAGAGATGATAAATCTTTTCCATATATTTATATAGGGAATAAAGATAGGTGGCCCCAACTTACAAAACTTAGAGGGAAAAAATCAAAATCAGGTTATTACTTTGGACCGTTTGCTTCTATAGGCTCAGCTAATTGGACAATTAAAATTCTTCAAAAAATTTTTCAATTAAGAGTTTGCGACGATACTGTTTTTAAAAATAGAGAGAGACCATGTATACTTTATCAAATAAAAAGGTGTTCTGCTCCTTGTGTTGGACATATCAATGAAGAAGAATATTCATCTACAGTAAAAGATGCCATTGATTTTATCTCTGGAAAATCCAGAAGAATACAAAAAAATTTATCAAAAGAGATGGAGAAAGCAAGTAAAGAGCTTGATTATGAAAAAGCTGCAATAGCTAGGGATAGAATAAAAGCTCTTACTCAAATACAAACATCTCAAAAAATAAATCAAACAAATTTAAAAGATGCAGATGTAATAAGTATTTACAAAGAGACAGGTAAAACTTGTATTCAAGTTTTCTTTTTTAGATCAAAACAAAATTGGGGCAATCAAGCTTTTTATCCAAAACATGATACTGATGATAAGATAAAAGATATACTATCCTCTTTTATATCTCAGTTTTACGAGAACAAAACTGTACCATCTCTTATAATCACTAATAATGAGATCAATGAAAGACAATTATTAGAAAAAACATTATCTAATAAAGAAAATAAACAAATAATAATAAAAAAAGCTAAAACTAAAAATGAAATTAGTATTTCTAAACTTGCCGAAAAAAATGCAAAACAGACCTTAACTCAAAAACTAATTCAATCAGATACAAATAATAATTTAATAGAAAACTTAGCAACAAAGTTTAAATTAAATAATAATATTGACCTAATTGAAGTTTATGACAACAGTCATATTCAAGGTTCTGACTCTATTGGTGCTTTAATATGTTTTGGAAATGAGGGATTTATTAAGAAAAGATATAGAAAATTTAATATAAAAGATGAAAAGGTAAAGGGTGATGACTATGGTATGATGAAAGAAGTTTTATTCAGAAGGTTTTCTAAAGCGATAAAAGAAAAATCTGGATCACTTTCTTTACCAGATCTTATCATGATTGATGGCGGGAAAGGGCAATATTCTGTATCTAGAGAGGTTTTGAACGAGTTGGGTTTGCACGATTTGCCTATTTTGGCTATTGCAAAAGGAAAAAGAAGAAATGCTGGTGAAGAAAAAATATATTATCAAAATAATGAAGTTATTTTAAATAAAAGTGATCCATTGCTTTTTTTTATTCAAAGATTGAGAGATGAAGCCCATAGATTTGCTATAAGCACACATAGAGCTAAAAGGAAAAAAAATTTAAGTAAATCTTTATTAGATCAAATCGAGGGTATTGGTAGACAAAGAAAAAGGGCTTTGCTAAATCATTTTGGATCAGCTAGGGCTGTAGAGTCTGCAAGTCTTGATGATTTAAAATCTGTTGATGGAATTGAAGACAATATTGCTAAGAAGATATATAATTATTTCCACGAATAAAATGAAAATACCGAATATTTTAACTATTGGAAGAATAATTATTGTTCCTATATTTGTATTTTCTTTTTTTATTCCAGGTTTTTTTGGCGATTTAATTCCTTTCTTTTTATTTGTACTAGCAAGTTTTACAGATTATTTGGATGGATTGTTAGCTAGACTATTTAAAGAAGAGTCAAAACTTGGAGAATTACTTGATCCGATTGCAGATAAAATTTTAGTAGCTGCGGCCCTAATTTTATTGGTTATGAATGAGACAATAAAAAACTACGAAGTTATAGCAGCAATAATAATTTTAACTAGGGAAATTTTAATTTCTGGATTACGCGAGTTCCTAGCTGGTGTAAGAATAAGAATGCAAGTGACTGGTTTATCAAAACTAAAAACTTTTATACAGATGACATCAATTGCAATACTTTTGACAGGTGAAAGTGGGAATAAAATTATTAACTTTCAAGATTATAACGCCCAAACAATAGGTATAATACTTTTATGGCTATCAGCATTTTTAACTTTATACACTGGATATGATTATCTAAGAAAAGGTATTGATCATGCAATTAGTGAAGATGAAAAAGATTAAGCTGCTGTCTCTTTTTTTCTTACTAAATTTTGGTAAGCTTCATTCAAGCCAGTAATTAAGTTACAGACTTTAAATTTGTAATCATTTATTTGTGATACAGGCGTTACTTCTGCAGCAGTCCCAGTTAGAAAGCAACCAACAAAACTTTTCATTTCTTCAGGCTTTATTTTTCTTTCCTGAACTTTTAATCCTTTTGTTTTAGCAATCTTAATTACCTCTCTTCGTGTTATCCCATCTAGAAATGAGTCTGGAATAGGCGTATGTAATACGTTGGTTTCATCTTTAAAAAAAACATTTGCTCCAGTAGCCTCTGCTATATTTCCTTCGTGATCCAACATCAGAGAATCTGTGAATCCTTTTGCTTCAGCCTCATGCTTTGACAAAGTGCATATCATATATAAACCTGCGGCTTTAGTATCCCACGGTATAGTATTAGGAGCTGGTCTTCGCCAACTCGATATATTTAATTTGATTCCATTCAATTTTAACTTTGGATCAAAATAAGATCCCCATTCCCAAGTCGCAATCGCAACATGAATTTTATTTTTTTGTGCTGATATTGCCATCATCTCGCTCCCTCTCCAAATTAAAGGTCTCACGTATCCATTTTGAACATTCTGAATTTTTACAATACTTTTACAAGCTTCATTTATTTCCATCTGGGAGTAAGGAACTTTTATTCCCATTCTTTTTGCAGAGTAAAATAATCGGTCAGTATGCTCTGCCAATTTAAAAATTTCACCGTCATAAACTCTTTCTCCTTCGAAAACGCAGCTTGCGTAATGTAATCCATGATTCAAAATATGAATATTTGCATCCTTCCAGTCCACTTCTTTTCCATTGAACCAAATTTTTCCCGTTCTCTTATCGTAAGGTACGCTTTCCATTTGAAGTAAATATATAGATTTTTTAATTATAAAAAAGTATATTTGTTTGTAGGATAAGTCAATATAACTGACCATTATGAAAGATTTACTTTACTTAAAGGATGAACAAATTAAAGATTTTATCCAACTCTTATTTTACGCCTACAGAGAAACATTTTCAGATCCGAAAGAAATTTTAAAAAAAAAATATTTTGGGTTAGCCCATTTAAGATCACTTAATTTAATAGAAAGCAACCCAGGTATTAGTGTCAGTGAACTTATGTTCAAATTAAAAGTAACTAAACAAAGTTTAAATAGAGTTTTAAGAAATTTGATTAAAACAAAAATGATCAAACAGATTAGGGATGAACATGACACTAGAAGAAAAAACTTATTCTTAGATAAAGAGGGTAAAATTTATTTTGAAACAGTTTACAATTCCCAAAAAAAAAGAATATTTAATGCATTAAAAAATTCAGATGCAGAGTCCGTTATAAGATTTAAGGAAGTATTACAAAGAATTATAGATGGAAAAAAATAATAAGCATATTTTAATAGTAGATGATGATGATAGAATAAGAAATTTATTGAAAGAATTTCTTAATGAAAAAAAGTTTGTAGTTTCAACCGCAAATAATTCTGAAAATGCAAAAATTAAATTAGAGCAATTTAAGTTTGATTTATTAATTTTAGATGTAATGATGCCTGGACAAAATGGCTATGAATTAACAAAAGAAATAAGAAAAAATACAAATATTCCAATTATTCTTCTAACAGCTAAAGGTGAAGTAGAAAACAGAATTAGAGGACTAGAATTAGGAGCCGATGATTATCTGGGTAAACCTTTTGAGCCAAAAGAGTTGCTTTTAAGAATAAATAATATTATTAAAAAAAATAACTCAATTGATTTAAATAAAAAGTATTATATAGGATCTGCTGTAATAGATTTAAATAGAATGGCAATAAGATTAGGCGATAAAAATAAAAAAATTAACTTATCTGAAAAAAAAGTTTTGTTTGAGATGCTTTCAAATCCTGGTAAAGCTTTTTCAAGAGAGGAAATTGGTAAAATTTCCGGTATAAACCAAGAAAGATCTATTGATGTTATGATTACTAGGTTAAGACAAAAGATTGAGTCTAATCCAAAAAATCCCAAATATCTTCAAACTATAAGAGGGTCAGGATATGTTCTCTGGATTGAATAGGATAGTAAAATTAATTCTACCAAAAAGACTTTTTTATAGAGCCCTAATAATTGTTGCAGCTCCTATTATAATTTTACAACTTATAATAACTATAGTTTTCTATGATAGTATTTGGATTAAAGCTAATAAAAATATCACTAGATCTTTGGTTTCACAATTAAAGACCATACAAGATGTTTATAGAAATAATAAAAATAATTTAGATTTTTTTACAGACAGCTACAAAAATAATTTTAACTTCGAGATAGCAATTAATAATAATCCTTTTCCAAATGAAACTGGTGAGAGAAAGTTTAGCCCAATGGATAGATCGCTTAGACGTGAATTAAAATCAACATTTGGAAATAATAATTATTGGTTCAACACTACTCAATTTAAAAATGCTGTTGAGATAAAGATAAAGGAGGGAAATGAAACTATAGAGTTTTTAGTACCTAAAGAATTGATTTCAGCATCTTCTGTAAGATTGTTTGTTTTATGGACCACCTTACCGTCTATCGTGCTTATAATAATTGCAATAATATTTTTAAAAAACCAAACAAAACCTTTAGTGAGATTAGCTAAAGCAGCTGAAAGATTTGGTAAAGGAGATTATGTAAATGACTTTAGGCCTTCAGGAGCAGCAGAAATTAGAAAGGCGGCATATGAATTTGACAGAATGGCTAAAAGAATAAATAGACACTTAAATCAAAGATCTGAAATGTTATCTGGGATAAGTCACGATTTAAGAACTCCTCTGACAAGACTTAAATTACAATTAGCTATGCTATCTCAAAAAGATATTTCTGAAAAAATGTCAGTTGATATTGATGAAATGGAAAATATGCTTAATGATTATTTACAATTTGCAAAAACGCAAACGTATGAAAGCACTACATCTATTAATTTTTCAGAGTTATTTAAAGAAATTAAAAAAAGCTTAAATAATGAAAATTTTACTTTTGATTGTCCAAATGAGGTTTTTTTTAAAGGTAGAGCTTCTGCACTTAAAAGATGTTTTGAAAATATAATAAATAATGGACTAACTTATGGCAAGAAAGTGCATGCAAATATTCAAAAAACTCCTAATAGATTAATTGTAATTATTAATGATGACGGACCTGGTATTCCAGAAGATCAGTACAAAAATGTTTTTAAACCTTTTTTTAGAATCGATAAAAGCCGAAGCTTAAATCAGTCAGGTGTTGGACTTGGATTGGCAATAGTAGAAGATATTATTAATTCTCACGGCGGTAATATTGTCCTTGGGAGCGGTAATCTCGGAGGTTTGCAAGTAAAAATTTCTTTACCTTCTTAATTTTTTCTTCAACTTAGAAATTTCTTTCTCTTGTTTTTGCACCAATTTTTTTAAAACTGTAAACTCATCTCTAGAAACTAATTGCAATTTATCCAATATTTTTTCTTTTTTGAACTTTAGGTCCGTCGAAATTTCTTTACTAATGTCTCTTGAGGTCATTATTCCATTTTCTAGCAAACTAGATAAAGCTTTTAAAATTTTTTCAGAATTTTTCATAATTTATCTTATTTGATAGAAAAATTTATTTCAAATATGTTATAAATAAATATGTATATTCATAACTTAAATCCAGCATTATTTGATTTCGGGTTTCTTGTTATTAGATGGTATTCACTAGCATATATATTTGGAATTTTGTTTGGTTGGTGGTTGGGCAAAAAACTAATCAAAAAAAAATTTGAAAAAAATAACTCAGAATTTGATTTCCAGGAATTTGATAATTTAATTACCTACTTGATTTTATCTATAATAATTGGAGGAAGGATTGGGTATGTTTTATTCTATAATATTGAGTTCTATATTTTAAATCCAATAGATATTTTAAAAATTTGGGAAGGAGGGATGTCTTTTCACGGAGCCCTTGTAGGGATTATAATTGGAACATACATTTTTTCTGCAAAGAGAAAAATTAAGCTCTTTTTTCTTTTAGATATCATTGCTTGCGTATCACCTATTGGGATTTTTTTTGGTCGTATCGCGAATTTCATCAATGGTGAACTGGTCGGTAAATCAACAGAAATGAGTTGGGGAGTAATTTTTCCAAAAATAGATAATATTCCTAGACATCCTTCACAACTATACGAAGCTTTCTTAGAAGGTCTAATTTTATTTTTAATTATGAATTTTATATTTTTAAGAAAAAATTATAAAGTTGGAGAATGTTCTTATATGTTTTTAATTTTTTACGGAATTTTTAGAATTTTTTCAGAGTTTTTTAGACAACCAGATGCGCAAATAGGATATGTGTTTAGTTCTATAAGCATGGGAATGCTGCTTAGTACATTAATGATATTTGCTGGCATAACTCTATATTATAAAAAATGACTTTTAATAGAGAGTATTCAAATATAAAGTCAAAAAAATTAATTCCTGTCGATGAATTTATTGAGAAAGTTTTATACGAACCTAATATTGGTTATTATACAAATAAAATTCCATTTGGTAGGCAAGGTGATTTTATCACAGCCCCAACGATTTCAAATTTATTTTCTGAAATAATTACAGTATGGGTTGTTTCGGTATGGGAAAAACTTGGTAAACCTAAAAATTTTAATTTTGTAGAGCTTGGCCCAGGTGATGGAAGTCTAGCAAAAGTGTTTATCAACACAATTAAAAAATTTCCTGATCTAAATAATTCTATAAACATTTTTTTGTACGAAAAAAGTGATCTTCTAAAAAGTGTTCAAAAAAAAAAAGTTAAAAGGTTCCAAAGTAAAATGGGTTAGAAATTTTGATAAAATTGATAAAGGTCCAATTATTTTTTTTGGCAATGAATTTTTCGATGCAATACCAATAAAACAATTTTTATTAAAAAAAAAATCGATACTAGAAAAATGTTATGCAATTGACCCTGTATCAGGATTAGATGAAGCTTACCAAAAAGCTAGTGAGCATGATGTAAAAAAAATTAAAACTTTTAAATCTTTAAAAGGATTGAGATTTATAGAATATCCAAAAATAGGATTTATTGAGTTGGATAAGATAGTCAAAAAAATTAAAAATCTTTCTGGCGGAATTTTACTTATTGATTATGGTTATTTAAATGTTATGAACAAAAACACTCTCCAAGCGGTTATGAGAAATAAAAAAATTGATATGAGCCATTTATATGAAAACCTTGGAAAAACTGACATTACTTCTCTCGTTAATTTTAGCCTTCTTAAAGAATACTTTATAAAAAATAAACTTAAAGTTAAAAAAATAGTTTCTCAAAAATTTTTTTTAGAAAAGATGGGAATAATTGAAAGAGCCAAAATTTTAGAGAAAAATATGACTTTCAAACAAAGAGATTATATGTCATCAACTTTAATGAGACTTCTTCAAAAGGAATTAATGGGAGATTTATTTAAAGTTATTTTTGCTTTTAAATCAAAAAATAGTAACTTCTTAGGCTTTAAATAATGTTTTACTCTAAAAATCTCAAAAAAATTAAGCAAATAAAGCATTGTTTTTTTTCTAGAAAAGGAGGTTTTTCTAAAGGAATATACAAAAGTTTAAATTGTGGAGAAGGATCAAAAGATAATAAAAACAACGTCCAAAGAAACTTAAAATTAGTTTCAAAAAAAATCAAAGTGAAATTTAAAAATCTAAAACTTATGTATCAAACACATAGTAACAAAGTAATAGTAATTAATAAAAATAACAAAAAATCTAATAAATTTAATTCTGATGCCATGATAACTAATATTAAAGGTTATGCATTGGGAGTTGTTACTGCTGATTGTGTTCCTATTCTACTTTGTGATATCAAAAATAAATCAATAGGATGTATTCATGCGGGATGGAAAGGTGCTGTTTCTAATATAATAGAAAATACTATCAAAAAATTTAAAAAGCTTAATTCAAATAATGAAATTTTTGCTAGCATCGGTCCTTGCATTGGAAAAGAGAGTTATGAAGTAGATGTCAATTTCTACAATAAATTTATTTCTAAATCTAAAAAAAATAAAGTGTATTTTACAAATAAGAATAATATCAAAAAATTATTTAATCTAAGAAAATATATCAACGATAAATTATTAAAACTTAACGTAAAAGTCGATCATGTTAATCATGACACTTTTAAGAAAAAAAATCAGTTTTTTAGTTATAGAAGATCTAAAAAATTTCATGAGAAAGATTACGGCAGGTGTATTTCCGTGATTAGTCTAGTCTCTTAAATTAATCAAAAAAACTGTCTTAGTTTAGCCAAAATTAATTGTTATATTAGCAATTGTTAAAGCTCTTTAACGTAAAAATCTTCAACAACAGATAAATTGATTTGGTTTGAAAACGTATAAAAATAAATGTATAACTGATTATATTTCATGAAAATTTTATCAGGAACAAGTAACCTTAAATTAAGCAAGGACATTTCAAAAAAATTAAAACTTAAACTTGTTAATACGAATATAAGAAGATTTGCTGACGGTGAAATTTATATTGAAATTAATGAAAACATAAGAGGTAATAGTGTTTTTGTTATTCAATCAACATCAAACCCGGCTAATGATAACTTAATGGAGCTGCTTCTGGTGATAGATGCTTTAAAAAGATCTTCTGCAAAAAATGTCACTGCCGTAATACCTTATTTTGGATATGCACGACAAGATAGAAAAGTTGCACCTAGAACTTCCATCTCTGCAAAAGTTGTAGCAAACTTAATTACAAATGCTGGTGCTAATAGAGTAGTAACTGTAGATTTACATGCAGGACAAATTCAAGGTTTTTTTGATATGCCCGTAGATAATTTATTTACTACGCCACTTTTTGCAAAATATATAAAAAGAAAGTTAAATAACAAAAAATTGATTTGCGTTTCACCTGATGTTGGTGGAGTACAAAGAACCAGGGGTTTAGCAACTAGGATTAAAGCTGACTTAGCAATTATTGATAAAAGAAGACCTGCTCCTGGTAAATCGCAAGTAATGAACATAATTGGGGATGTAAAAAACAAAACATGTATTATTGTTGATGATATTATTGATAGCGGCGGAACGATTGTTAACGCTGTAGATGCCTTAAAAAAAAGTGGTGCAAATGAAGTTTACGTCTTTATTACTCACGCTGTTTTAAGTGGAGATGCTGTAAAAAAAATTAAAAATTCAAAAATAAAAAAGCTTATAATTACAGACACAATCGATAACGCAAATAAGATTAAGAATAACAATAAAATAGAGGTTCTCTCAATATCTTCCTTAATGTCTGAAGCTATAAAAAGAATAGCAAACTCAAATTCCGTATCAGATTTATTTAATTAGCACTTGTTTTATGAAGTTAGTTAAGTTATATAGCCTTTTCAATTAAATTATTAAAATGAACAACTTAAAAGCTATAAAAAGAGAGAATACTTCTTCAGGATCAACCAATAAGTTGAGATCCTCTGGTTTGATTCCAGCTATTCTATATGGCGGTAAAAATCCTAACCAGAAAATTTCTATACAAAAGAAAGATGTGAAAAACATAATTAAGTCAGATACTTTTTTATCTAAAGTTTTAGAGTTGGAAATTGAGGGTAAAAAGGAAAAAGTTTTACCAAGAGATGTTGCATATCATGTAATTTCTGAAGAACCGATCCATATTGATTTTATGAGGATAGTAACAGGTAAAAAAATTATTATCGAAGTACCTGTGAAATTCATTAACCAAGTAGATTCTCCAGGATTAAAAAAAGGAGGTGTTTTAAACATAGTAAGAAGAAAAGTTGAGCTGAAATGTCCTGCTGAAAATATTCCTGATGATTTAACAATTGATTTAACTGGCGCAGATATAGGTACAAGTATTAAAATTTCATCGGTAAAATTACCTGATAATGTGCTACCAACCATAACTGATCGTGATTTTGTGGTTGCAACTGTAGCCGCACCTACAATTATTAAAGAACCTGAGAAGCCTGCTGAAACGGAAGTTGCTGAGGGAGCAGAAGGAGAAACGCCTGCAGAAGGGGCAGAAGCTTCATCAACAAAAGATGGTGATGCACCAAAAGAAGCTGGTAAAAAAGACGAAAAAGGAAAAGAAGGTTCTGCTGAAAAAAAACCTGAAGAAAAAAAACCTGCTGAAAAAAAATAATTTATGCTTTTACTAGTTGGATTAGGAAATCCGGGGACAAATAGCACTAATAATAGGCACAACATTGGCTATAAGATTATTGATGCAATAAATGCACATTTCAAACTCTCTAAACAGAAACCAAAGTTTAAAGGTTTACTAACTACTGGTAACATTGAGTCAAAAAAAATTTATGCTATTAAACCTTTAACTTTCATGAATAACTCTGGCACTGCGATCAAAGAATTAATTGACTATTTTAAAATTGATGCAAAAGATGTTTTTGTATTTCATGATGATATGGATATAGATTTTGGCAAAGTTAAAGCAAAATTTGGTGGAAGTAGCGCTGGGCACAATGGGATTGAGTCAATTGATAAATTTATTGGAAAAGACTATTCAAGGGTAAGAATTGGAATAGGAAAACCAAAAAATAAAAAAAAAGTGAACAATCATGTGTTAGAGGACTTTAAAGATGATGAAGAAGAAAAGATAAAAGAGATAACAGAAAATATTGTTAAATTAATACCAACTCTTATAGATAAAAAAATTGATCTTTTCTCAAGCAAAGTAAATCAAAATCTTAATGGGCTTTAAATGTGGAATAGTTGGATTACCAAATGTAGGTAAGTCGACTTTGTTCAATGCTTTGACAGCCTCAAAAAATGCGGAGGCAGCTAACTTTCCTTTTTGTACAATCGACCCTAATATAGGTATTGTTGATGTAATTGATGAAAGATTAGATCAATTAGCAAAACTCTCAAGATCAAAAAAAAAAATTTATACGAATATTACGTTCGTTGATATAGCAGGCTTGGTTAAAGGAGCCTCAAAAGGAGAGGGATTAGGAAACAAATTTCTATCCCATATCAGAGAAGTGGACGCTATAATACACTTAGTAAGATGCTTTGAGTCTGAAAAAATTACTCATGTAAATTCAAAAATTAGTCCTACAAACGATCTTGAAACTATTAAAACTGAAATAATTTTATCAGATATTGATATTATTCAAAAAAAGCTTGAAAAGAATAAAAAGAAATTTCTTAATGATAAAGAGATAAAGATTTTAAAGGAAAAATTAAATCAGCTTGACAAAAATGAAGAGGTGAAGATTAACAGTGATGAAGAAAATAGACTTTTATCTTCTATCGGTTTATTAAGTATAAAACCTAAGATAATAGTATGTAATGTGGATGAAGAAAATTTATCTAAAGGAAATCAATATACTGAAGAGGTAAAAAGCAAATATCCTAATGAAAAAATTTTGAATATTTGTGCTGATATTGAAGATCAGTTATCAGGTTTAGATAAAAATGAAAAAGAGGCTTTTATGCAAGATATTGGTTTAAATAAAACTGGTTTAAAAAAACTGATTAAAGAAGGTTATGATCTACTAAAACTAGATACTTTTTTTACATCTGGTCCTGAAGAGAGTAGAGCTTGGACGGTGAAAAAAAATACTCTAGCTCCAAGAGCTGCAGGTGTCATTCATACCGACTTTGAAAAAAATTTTATTAGAGCAGAAGCTGTAACATGCGAAGACTTCGTAAAATATGGTAGTGCTGAAAAATGTAAGGAAAATGGTAAGCTAAGAATAGAGGGAAAAGATTATATTGTAAAAGATGGAGATGTATTATACTTCCGTGTCAATCCGTGACCAAATCTTCTTCATGCTTAAGTAAACTAAAATTGTCAAAAGCACTAAATAAATTATTACCTTTACTCCTGTTTTATGTCTTTCCTCAAGTTCGGGTTCAGCCGCCCACGCTAGAAAAGTTGTTACGTCTTTAGCCATTTGATCAACAGTAGACTCTGTTCCATCAGCATATTCGACTAAACCGTCAATTAAATTGTTTGGCATTTTAATTTTATTACCAGCCATATATTTGTTATAATAAACGCCGTCGTCTAAATTTATACCTGGAGGCGGGTCTTCGTAACCAACTAATACTGAATAAATATAGTTTGCCCCGCCTTTTCTAGCTTTAACTAAAACTGACATATCTGGAGGGTATGCTCCACCGTTTGCTGCTGCTGCTGCTTGAACATTTGGGTATGGGCTTTTAAATTTATCTGAAGGTCTTCCTGGTCTAGTAAACATTTCTCCCTGAGAATCTGGACCATCCTCTATCTCGAAACTAGCAGCTATAGCCTTCACCTCCTCTATTGAAAACTCAGGACCACCAGGTTCACCTAGATTTCTGTAACTTAGATATTGCATTGAGTGACAAGAGGCACAGACTTCTTTATAAACTTGAAAACCTCTTTGCAAAGAAGCTCTATCGAAAGTTCCTGTTAATCCTTTAAAGCTCCAGTCTACCTTTATTGGGTCTACCATTTCAGCACTTTGTAATGGTCTAAATGATATGAGTAACAAAAAAAATAAAATGAATAATTTTAAATTAATCTTTATCATTAGCGTTCCTAGCTATAGATGGTTCGGCACCTCCAGATAAAACCGGCTCAGAAATGCTCATAGGTATTGGATCGGTTTTTTCCAAATAACCTACAACTGGCATCACTACGATAAAGTGTAGGAAGTAATAAATAGTGCCTACTCTAGCTAGTACTAAATAGACTCCTTCAGCAGGCATCGCACCTACGTAACCAAGCATTAAAACGTCTATAACTAGTATCCAGAAAAATTGTCTGTATATTGGTCTGAAAACTGCAGATCTAACTTTTGAAGTATCTAACCAAGGTAGTACAAACAAAATGAAAATTGCGCTAAACATTAAAATTACACCCCCTAATTTATCAGGTACAGATCTTAGAATTGCGTAGAAAGGTAATAAGTACCATTCTGGAACTATATGTGCAGGGGTAACTAATGGGTTTGCTGGAATATAGTTATCTGAATGTCCTAAAACATTTGGGGTAAAGAAGACAAATCCAGCAAATATAATCATAAAAACTAAAAGGGCAAAAGCGTCTTTGATTGTAATGTATGGATGAAACGGAACAGTGTCTTTAGATGGTTTCTTTATATCAATACCAACAGGATTATTATTGCCAGGGATGTGTAAAGCCCAAATGTGTAAAACTACCAATCCTAGTATTAAGAATGGAATTAAGTAATGTAAACTAAAGAATCTATTTAATGTTGGATTATCTACAGAATAAGCTCCCCATAACCAAGTTGTAATACTGTCACCAACTAACGGAATAGCACTAAATAAATTTGTTATCACTGTTGCTCCCCAAAAACTCATTTGACCCCATGGCAACACATAACCCATGAAAGCTGCAGCCATCATTAAAAGGTAAATCATAAGACCAATAATCCAGATAACCTCTCTTGGTGATTTATATGATCCGTAAAATAAAGATCTAAAAATATGAATATAAACCGCTAAAAAGAACATTGATGCTCCGTTGCTGTGAATATATCTAATCAACCATCCATAATTAACATCTCTCATTATATGTTCTACACTTGCGAAAGCTAAGTCTGCATGAGCTACGTAATGCATTGCTAGAACAATTCCAGTAACTATTTGGGTTATCAAGCAAAAAGTTAAAATTCCTCCGAAGGTCCACCAATAATTTAAATTTTTAGGAGTGGGATAATCAGTAAGATGCGCTCCAAGAGTAAGAAGTGGAAGACGATCGTTGAGCCATTTTCCTGCTTTAGATTTTGGTGTGTATTCCTGTTCACTCATAATTATTTAACCAATCTTAATAGTATTATTATCAACAAATTCAAACTTTGGTATTTCCATGTTTGTCGGAGCCGGGCCTTTTCTTATTCTGCCTGATACATCGTAATGCGAACCATGACAAGGGCAGAACCAACCATTAAAATCTCCTTTATCTTTTAAAGGCACACACCCAAGGTGAGTACAAACTCCTAACATGACTAACCACTCATCTTTACCTTCTTTTACTCTTTCTTCGTCCTTTTGAGGATCAGGCAAATCGTCCAAGTTAACTGCCCTAGCCTCCTCAATTTCTTGAGAAGTTCTTCTCTTTAAAAAAACTGGCTTTCCTCTCCATAAAACAGTAATTGATTTTCCTGGTTCTATATTACTAATATCAACTTCCGTTGTAGCCAAGGCTTGTTGAGCCTTATCTGGATTCATTTGGTCGATTAAAGGCCAGATTACCGCGCCTAGTCCAACTGCTCCAACTGTATAGCTGGCTGTAAATAAAAAATCTCTTCTATTAACTTTTTTTTCTTCTTTGCTCATTTATGTAAGTGCTTATAATGTAATTATTAGATAAAACCATATTATAAAAATTTCTAGGGTCAGAATGACACATAAATTA
>MDSZ01227450.1_pt1 | contig 15680 bp, 19 predicted proteins | sample 811201 | NCBI WGS metagenome assembly MDSZ01 (sample SAMN05326647, study PRJNA326480) | marine metagenome | isolation source: seawater | place: Indian Ocean: North | collected 2010
ACCGCCAACATACGGGTTGGACAGTCCCTCGGTCCATGCAGGCGTATCATTTCGACCACCAAAATAACCGCCAATAGCGCCTCCTACGATTCCAGATACAGCAGTCCTATTTCTTTGCTCCTTCTGCGTCTTACCTGCTGCTGAAGAAGCCAAATATCCCAAAGCACCTCCGACCAAACCTCCCAGGACACCATAAGCGACAGGATCAGTAATGTAAGTTGTATTGCCCATTGGCTTTGAGCCATTTACCTGGACAGGAGTAGCTATGTTGCCGACCAAAGTGGGCGCATTTGTGTTCATAGCATTAACACGGTTCATTCTTGATTGGTGGGTTTCACCAACTCTTTGATTCCCAAGTAGTTCGTAATTTGTTTTTCCAATATGGCTCGCAGGCATCATTCTAAATCATCCTCCTCTTCTCTCAATGCAGCATCTGCCGCTTGTTGTAGTGAACTTAACTCATCGTCAGTCATTATGATCTCTCCTCTGCGCCTCTTATCCTGTTCTTCAGCCAATTCTTGAAGAGATTCTCCCATTTCCGCAATGTCTTCTAATTCTTCTTCTTCTTCCTCGAACGCATCCTCGACAAAACCACCATCTGCCTGTGGTCTTCCAAATGCGGAAGTAGAAACGGCTAATCTATATGCGATAGAAATGCCTGAGTAAGCACTTCTTCTTGTAATTCGAACAACCTGTTCAGCAGGCCACCCAGGTTCCATGTTCTGCCTTTCATCGTAGGGTATTGCAAGAGCAGCAGAAAGGAGGGCTGGATCATCAATTGCAATTTGAGGTAATTTGGAAAAATCCGACACAGATGTAATGTCCCACGGTTCCAATTCTTTCAGTGCTACATCGTGAGAAATAATCTCGTGTAGTGGCACCATTGAGTGCTCTAACGCTCCCGCCATACACGGGCGAGGTCGTTATACCGCTTGAAACTGCCGATGAAGTAATTATTCAGAATCTTCTGAATCAAGGATCTTTTGGGCCAACGCCAAAAGTTCCGTGTAAGCAACATGAACTGTGTTATCAGGTACTTCTTTCTTGAGTACTACTTCGTTTCCGGCTTTGTTCTTGAAGGTATAGACGACTGTGCAATCTTGGTCTCGCATAAATCCCCTCAAGGGTCTCAGCCGTATGAATGCATCGGGTCATAACTCATTGAAGAACTTCGACAAACGAAGGACCTTTGCAAACCAGCGAATCCATAGCCATACAAGCATAACCAAAAAAACACAAGCAAAAATGCCAATCAGAAATAGTAAACAAAAATCGAAAGTACTGTAGGTAGTATTTACGACAACTTCACTCATCCCTTCCACCATTTCTTCTTCTTCTTCTTCTTCGAATCAGTTTTCTTCCGAAGAGGATTTGTGGATTCATCAGCTTCAGCCATCGCCTCCCGATTAGTCCATTCATAGAACCTTGTCATAATCTCGGTTCGCTCAAGTGGCCTAACACCATAACCAAGAACCTCCCAACCTGTATCCAAGCAATAGAACTGATGGGGTCGGAAAAAAGCATCGCATGCAATGGCAAACTTTGACTTCTGCAACAACTCTTCATTCTCTTCACCCTGTTCGAGATGGCGTTGGATCTGCGCAACCAATTCCTTCTGATCCAATTCAGGAGGATATTTGTAAACAAGTTTCGGCTTACCAGTCACCGCATCTATTCCTTCATAGACACGGCCAGTACCGCAACTTCTGCACCGAGTTACCCTGGTGTGAGACATCGCATTCATGTTCTTCGTCACCACAGTAAAGAACTCTTCTTCAATTTCCAAAGAACCACACACCATGCAAGGCGGGTGTTTTTCCCCTCGCTGCACGGCAGGGTCATCTAATTCGCCACAATCCAATAACCGTGGCCAATTTTCTTCTTCCACAATGAGTTTACAAATTGGGCATTGGGAACCCCAATCATCAAATTGCAACAATTTATCTGCCATCTAATCACCTCTGTTAGATACTACTTTACCAATTACAGAGTTCCATTGAATCAAAGCGTCATTTCTCCACTTTGGAACACCAGAAACAAAAGCAGTTGGTATTTCAGTCGCGTCTTGAAATAGACGATCATGCGTACTCGTATGATTTTTGCCCCTGTAGCATAGAACCTTTGTGTCTTCACACCATGCCACAGAACAACCTGCTCTCCACAAACGGAGGCCAAAGTCACAATCCTCTTGTCCATAAACACCATCAAACAACAAATCAAAACCGCCTACTCTCTTCCATGCATCCTTCGTAAATGCCATGTGCATGCCATAGAAATGATTTGCCGCCCATGCTCCATCAGCACGCTTCTCATCACCCAATCGTGAATCAGCCATAGGGCCTTGAATGATTTCTCCATCGTCTTGGATAACATCAAAAGTCGAAATCGATGCATCAAATCCTATTCGTGCGATATTCAAATGCGAAAGTAAAGAGCCCTCGTAAAAGGCTGTTAAATCATCAATAGAAACAATCCAATCTCCAGTGCTTGCATTAACTCCCGCATTTCTTGCACCAGAAGGGCAAGGTCCAGGTGCAGTAGGTTCATCACGAACATATACAAAATCAATATCTGGAATTTGAGCCATTGCTTGCTTGTACAAATCCTCTCTCGTTTCCCAAAGACGATCAACATAAACCAACTCTAAACTACAATCGTGTTTCTTCAACTCAGGCGCAGATTTTTGCAAGGAACGAACTAAATCTTCGAAACCGGCCTTCTCACGGGCAGTTATCACCATTACACTCAACTTGTTCAAGGTAAATCCTCCATTCTGATTAATGTCCCACAAAAATGACACACCATATGGTGTATGCAAGCCTCTTGCCCGCATCTGCGGCAAGTTATCGTTCCACTACTACTGTGAATCCCCATTATTCTTCCTCTCCTTTGCCATTACACTCAGGACAAGGCATCTCAATACAGAATCCAGTACCACTACAATGCAAACAAGGGAACGCAGACATCTTATTCCTCCTCATCTGTTTGCGAACTTTGTGCTGTATTGTATTCCAGCAAATCCTTCGCATCATTATCAACCCATATTGGTTTGACGGGCATCACCCTATCCGGCCTAACAGACCACACAGAACAAACCTTGCTATACAAATCCAAGTGCTTTACTGCAATCTTGCCCCAATCTCTGTCTGCAGCCAAAGCCTCCACCCTCTGACCCATCTCCTGATAGGTTCTCTTGTCGGAATGGAACATATTTACTGCAGTTTGAATAGCAACAGCCAGTGTCTTAGGATCTCGCTTGGAAGCTTTGATACAATGGACTCCGCCTATCAAATCTCTCAACCTGCCTTCATCTGTGCAAATCAAAGGTTTACCTGCGCCCAATGAACGCATAACAGCGCCCGATGTACTCAAAATCTCATGCCCTGGAACCCCACTGTAAGGGAACACAACAAAATCAGTTGCAGACAACATAAGGTCAAGCCTGTCATCATCCAAAAACTCTCGAATGAATGAAACTCCTGGAATACGCTCCGCAAGTTCAGCACATTGTTGCAAATAGGGCTCAACCTCCCAATGGGGGTGATCTCCAGCGTAAATTACCGCTTCGAAATAAGGACACAAATTCTCTCTTTGAACAATTTCAAGCGCCCTGATAAAATCCAGGGTGCCTTTAGAACGGGAGGCAAATCCATAGTTCAACAACATAGGCACGCCATCTGGAATCTTTGTCTCTGCCCTGGCCCCCTGCAATTGGAGATGTTTGATAATGCCGTGAGGGATATGGGCAACAGGAGGGAAAACCCTGCCTCTAATCTCTTCAGCAACGAACTCATTGTGTGTAACAAAAGCGTCTGCAAAACTGGAGTGTGCAAGCAGGTGGCTCCACGCACCATCATGCGCATCACTAACAAAATCAGGAGTGTGGTATGTGAAAACAACTCGTGCATCAGTGTGGCGTAAGACTTCCCACATTTCCCTTGAACGACTAAACAATGCCCATTCATGCTGGACATGAATAACATCAGGGCGTATGTCATCAAGCGCCTGCTGCAGTGCACCTCCCGCATCATAGTTACGATCCCAACATCGAAGAACCTTGATAGGCCCTTCCAAATCAAATGCTCCTATAGGATATTCTTGAGTAGCTTCAGCCAAGACAAACACTTCTTGGTTTTGTCTTACCAAAGAGTCGGCAAGCATTTTGGTATATGTTGCGATACCACAATTCGTATCGTAAGTAGACAAAAACGCAACTTTCTGCATTTTTCTCGGAGACCGAACTGAAAGTTCCGGCTTATCTTGATTCAGAGAACTTTTTTTCATCAGCCTCTGTACAGTTGGCAAATAATGCTCTTCGAAAACCCTATCAAAATCATAATCTTCAGCCCACTGAATGCATTTTTGATGCCTATCGTGATATTTCCCTTCCTTCCATTCCTTGTAACATGTCTCCAAACGCACAACAATATCGTCCACACTTGGTATTGGATAATTGACACCGAGGTGATTTCTCGACTCCTTAGGTACAACCATTAGATCTGCATGCGCATTGAGTTCCTTCATGGCCCCGAAGGCTGTATTGATTACTGGAGTTCCAACTGCTTGTGCTTCTATCTGATAAATGCCAAAGCCTTCCTGAGATGAGCAATGTAACAACACATCAAGCCCAATTAACAAATCTCCCATTTCCTTTACAGTCAAACCTCTCCCTGAATCATACGATGAAGTGGACATGACTGTACCATGAGGGAGTAATTCGAGCATGTGGCCTATTTCTTCGGCTTGGAAGTGATTTGAACCCTTAACCCATAATCGAACATCTTCTTTGTCTGCAGCAAACCGTACAAAAGCCTCGATGTTTTCCTTTGGACATTTCCTCAAAGACATGTCGCCCAAAAATCCTACCAAAAAGCATCCTGTTGCATGCCTAAATGTTGCAGAAGCACGCACTGCTCTATGTGATGAAGACTGCTTAACCAATTCGGGGTCATATCCATGAGGCAAATATGACGGTGCAGGGAAATGTTGGTGAATAACCTCTGCGCCAAACCTGCTGATGCCCGCCAATTCATTTGCAGAATGCAAATCTGATATGTCGTGCGTGTTTAGATCATCTCCATCAACAGGAACCATCAGAAGAGAATTACGAATGCCTTTCGTCAATTGCCCCCAATTGCGAAAGTTACCAAGACCAATCAAGCACCAATTTTCAATGAGATTTCTCTTACGCCAATCCAGAATATGACTTGCCAAATCGTTAGAAGTAAGTTTGCCAGGTAATTCTGAACAACCGTACACTTCAACCCCGTTTAATTCGAACATTTGTCCAGCGTAACCGTAATCACAAATATGTGCAACAGAATATCCAGCGGCTTTCAAGCGTTCTCCAATCATTCTCAACTGACTACCGTAGCCCGTCTGTAGCATGGGTGGGTTTCCCAACAACACTACGCCGTCCATGATGACTCCAGCCCTTTCAGCCGTTTGAAGTTAAGCAAAACATCAGTGGTAAGCCATATCGAAGTCTTGTTTCTCAGTAGCTATGTCATTTAACTGCAACATCATTAAAGCAATTGTTGCAGGTGAGAGAGAGATATTGGATAATTGCGACCTGATACTTTGTGCTATTTCTATCCCCTGCTGTATTTGTCCATCCTCAAGATTTTCGATTTCTTTGAGGGAACGAACGACAAGATCTATCCAAAGTTGTTCCTCGCTACTCTCCATTACCCGCGCCTTGTCTGATACGGGTTATCAAGGTTACTCGAACTGGTGTGATGGATAACCATTATACGGCTTGTGAAAGTGACGCCGGTTAAGGGGACTGAAATGGCGGAATCACGGGGTAAAACAATTCATGTAAGTGGAGAAGTGCATGCAAGATTATCAGCAATTGGTCGATTTCAAGACTCCTATAACGACATCATCAAGCGTTTACTCGATGAAAAAGAATCTGCAGAAGCAGAAAGTGATGATTCGGGGGAAGACCATAATGGGCAAGAAGAAAGTAGTGAATGAGATTGAAAGATTGTACCAAAGAAGCGGTACAAGTGTGCTATCGTTCCAGCATATAATGGACAATGTTGATGAAAAAAGATCAACCCTTCTTGGCGTCTTGTCCTCTCATCCACGATTATTCATGAAGCTGAAGAAGAATGTGTGGAAGTTAATCCCAGCAGGCGTAGCCGACTTAGAAACGATTTGTGCTGAATACGGCATAGATCGTGAGAAAATGGAATCAGTTATGGACGATTCGGGCTCTCTACGGTATCATTGGATTAGAGTACAAAAAGAAGGCGATGGATTCTCCAGAAGAGAAATCCACTACATGATTCACACGATGAGAAAGGACGGAAAATTATCCCTTCCTAATTCTACGCAGTAATTGCACATCATTTGCAGGCATAGTAGGCTTCGAAGGCGGATTACGAATAGGTGGATCCCCCTGCATTCTTTTTGCATACTTGTAAATCTGCCTTCGTTCTACAAACGCAAACTGTGCAATCCGTACTCCCGAATAATGCCTGGTTCTTGTCCTTGAGGGAATATCTGCCCGTTGAGCGGCAAGGTAAATTGCCGATGCCGCTTGATTCTTTGCAGGGACATTAGACAAAGGTATTGCACACAACTCCTTCGCCATTTTGTTAATCTCTTCGTTGTCTGAACCCATCCTGGCTAACACATTTGATACAATGTTGGCGGCACTGGGTGGAATCAATTTAATCAGATCCATCTCTCTTGCTTGTTTGATGAATCGTTTGACTACCTTCGGTACTGGAGATTCAGAATGAGCCTTACACAAATCTTCAACTGGTATTGGAAGGTCTGCATTCCGTGATGCAATGTGCAAAGCAGCAATAACAGTAGTTTTGTGTCCTCTGCCTCCTTTGCTGGAACCTGCATTGTGAAATTTCTTGAATAAGAAATGTGCTTCGAGTAACGCTTGATTAGGCATTTGGAAATCAAGTGCAATCCTATCCATTTCTTCTTTTGCCTCATCAATTCTTCTTCTCGCACCCGTTTTAGACAGGGTAGAAGATGATGATTGAGTATAGGTGCCAGCCTCCAAGTCAAACTTTGTATCAGATGTTTCCAATATATCCAGATCCTTCCTCAAACCACAAACCCCGCAAGCCACTTCCCATGTATTGCTGCTCCCGTCTACATTGCCCACATCTAATCGTTCTAACAATCTATCAAGGCTATCCCAATCCTCCTGTCTGATAGCCCACAACACGCACCCCTCTGGAACATATCCCTGGTCGCATGACTCTCCGTCAAAGGCTTGCGCCTCCAAAGGGGCGTACTCAGAGACATTGGTGATGACCGCCATTAAACAGCCGAAAAGGTCGTTGGTTATGAAACCCGATGGCCAAAACTATTGATAAAATTGTAAATTATGTGAAATATGGTTGCATAATTTGCCAGAAATCAATAATTCACAGATCACAGAGTAGCTTTGCTGCAGAAATAACCTGTCAAAAAGGCAATTCTGTGTCTCTGTATTTAATGGCCGATGGCCAAAACTATTGATAGCATTATACAATGCATGAAATATGGTTGTGTAAATTGGCATTTTCGAGATCTATTCGAAATTGCTCTTTCACACGCAAATTGAAGTGGTTTGCAGTCATCTGTCTTAATGACCGATGGCCAAAACTACTGATAGCCATCATTTTATGATGAAATATGGTTATCAAAAACAGTATTTTCGACTGATTGTCTTGAAAGAAGCTGTTCCAGGAGATGCAATTCCTTGCAGATCATGGCCGATTCGAGGCATCTGTCTTAATGGCCGATGGCCAAATATACTGATATTTCTATTACAAATATGAAATATGGGTCTAAATCTTAGGATTCCTGAGGCCCAATGTAATGAGGGCAGCAATAAAACGCTGTTTTCGACACACTAAACACTACAAAAGTCATGTCCCTAAGGGGGCGATGACCCATTGTAATGAGGGGGAGAGAACCCCTAATCTAAACACAATAGTTGGTGGGATTACGATCCCTCACGAACCAACTGGAGAATCCTCTTTTGCAAGAGGGTGTATCTGGTATCAATGGTTCACCAACTGTACACCAACGAGGAAATTACAAGCTTCGGGACTTATGTCCCTGGAACCTCGTTGATGCTAAGGAACGAGACGGCTCGGAAGCGAATCCGAGCCATTAGAATACGGCATAGCAGGGGCAAGTAATCCCTGTCCGTAGGACAATCCCGAAAGGGCGAAGTTCCTCACGCCAACTTCATGGAGCAGAAGTTGGTACAGTAAGCCATAATGATTGAGGTTTGCGGCATGCGAGGATGATGAAATGAGTAAGAGGCTTTGATAACACTCCGTCAATTCGGAGGGAATCTATCATCGATTAGACATGTATTGAGTGCATAATTCGCAAGATGAAATGCATAACAGGACTCAGGTTACTCGGTTCTAACGGTCTTTGACCTATGAACCAGTCGATACGCAGCAATTTATTGCTGAGGAAATTTGAGAAAATGGCGCAAATCAATTAATCAATCACTTAACACTTAACACAAACTAAACACATGTCGTCCAAGAAGGAACAGACAGAAACATGGCAAGAGGCAGTCAAGAGGATTCGAGAAAATAATTCGCATCTAAGGAACAGCCACCGCCATACACAAAGTGGGTTCAATAAAGAACGCCGACAGAAACTCAATGCAAAAGGCATTGGAGTAAATCGGGGAGTGAACACCACTTCACAAACAAGAACTTGCAATGGTTGCGGAAGATTAGTGCACGCAAGAGGGGTGCATCACACCTCTCAAAGCACACTTAATTTCTGCAAGTCATGTGCAAGGTTCTTTGGAAGATAACACAAAATGCCAACAGGGGCGCTACCATAGTGCCCCTGTTGGTCTAAACATGAACTTTACAGACGCGAAAGCATGTGTATTGGCTTCATACAATGGCGTAGAACAATTTTACCGTAGGTGCCACATGGCAAATAGCACTTTAGCCGGTCTAACTGGCAACAAAGTGGTATTCGGACTCGCTAAGAGTTCAATTACGGGTGTTCAGGGCGGCCATGTATGGACTGAAACACCTGATGGCGTAATCCAAGATGCATTGGAGGACTATTGGTATGACCATGAGCACATACCTCCTCAAATGCACGAATTTCTAATCAACAACTTCTATGGGGAAGGACGGCCACTTCGAGAGTGGCTCACCCAACCCATGATTGATTTAGCCGAGGCTGGGGGAAACCCCATCCTCGAATGGAGAATGTCAAGAGGTGTATGATCTGAACATGATCCAAACGCAACAAATGGCGAAGGATTTAGGCACAGCCTTGAATAATATTCTGTGGGAAAAATACAGGAATTATCCCTGGCTGATTATACATTATCATAGATCTTTGAACAATACTTTCCTCATCGATATGGGGGAAGACAAACTTCGAAGAATGTATGCAGTATTGGAAGAATACGGAATCAAACCAAGTATTGCTGCTCTCAACGAGCATCAAAAACCTGTGATTAGTTACCGATTCTTCAACAGGAAAACAAATCAAGAAGAATATTGGGATTTTCAATTTGAATGGGTGGCTTGTAATGAGGCAGCCCGACTTCAAATTGACCTAATTCCAGCATCGAACTGAACACATATGAGTCACCCCCCTAAGGGGGCGATGACCCAATATATTGAGGGATAGTATTCCCTCACCAATCATGTAGCTAATTGGCTGAGGAAAAGGCCATTGATCGAGTGCGAAGAAAAGTAACGAGGGAAAAAAAAGACACAGCACTCTCCCTTACGACATGACAGGGGTAAAACCCAAACAAATGCCTATTGAGAAGGGCAGTTATGAGGTCGAGCAGAAGAAGCGAGCACGATAGTGTGAGGACCTTACTTCGCTACCCGCCGAGTAAAATCGGTGAAAGACCAATGATTACTGCAGCGAAAGCACCACCAAACCAGTTTAATTACAGGTAGTGTGGCTTCAAAATAGGAACTGAAAGAATTTGCAGGTAGCAATTGGAGACGGGAACTATACACTTAACATGAACAATATTATCATAGGAGATAGGATGAAACGCTACGAAGTAGTAACTGAAGAAAAAGAAAAATATGGAATGAAGGTAACAGTCATTCGATTCAAAAGATACAGACCGATAGCGAAATATGATCCTTTCTCAATGTTCTAATCCCATAAGGGATACTTTACAATAATTTGTACCACAAACCCCCCAAGCGGTGAGCCGTTTGGGGGCTTTTGTGGCATGAACTCAACACAAACCGACTCGCAACCATCGAGCCAAAGAAAATATGAGATAGAAGAATGAATCGCATGCGGGGTGGGTTGGTCTGTACTACTATACACTTAACACTAAACCTGGGGAGTGCTTTGATTGTTTACACAGGGAACGGAGCCTCGGTTTGATCACCAAATAGCCGAAAAAACAATCACTTAACATGAACAAATCCTGAGAGGTAAGTCGATTTATCGACTAATGTATCTCCAGGTGTTGAAGGTCACAAGAGGCAGAAGCCAATTCTGACACGAAGACAGATATTGAAGAAACCAATGCATCTTTTGAGCGAAACTGTCCGTCACGAGGGGCGAAAGCCCGAAACTGTTGGCGGCGAGGCGAATGAGGATGCATTGGTGGAACAGAACTGTGGCGCTCTCCTTTGGAGAGTCGATTTGAGAGAGTGGAAAAGGTCTAACATCAGACACCGCCACAACATCAGGGATGATGGAAAATGTTTGGAATAGTAATGTCGTGAAGCATCACGGCTGGAGGGCAGAGGTTCTGAGAGGAACTAAAACCCTTCATACACCATATCTGATTCAAAGTTGGTATCGGTCACACAAACCGATACAGCCCCATGTGTGGGGTCAATAGAACCAATTGTGAAACTAAACATGGCGAGTAAGTCAGGGAAAGGAGCCCCGTCAGGGGGCAATGGAAAGAAATTAGGACAGAAAATGCAGAAGAAGATCGCTGCCATGCTTATGGCAATGATTGGCTTTGTGAAATTCTGTCTTGGAATGAAGAAGAAGAGCGAAGAAGGCAACCCAGTGTTGCGTGTCACACCGCAGGGCGATTCAGGTAGAGAATACCTATTGACTGTAAGTGACCCAGCAGAAGTGAAGACCTTAGCCAGTGAACAGGATAGGTTAGCGGCCATTATGAGTGGCCAAGAAGATCCTAACATCACAAAGGCAAATACAACCGGTTTGAATAAGCAGGTTGAGAAGGTCATGAAGTTACTTTCATCGTTGCAGAACCTGGAACGGTATGCAAACATGGTGTTTGGTATTGGTGATTCACCAAATCAGATTAACCTAATCATGCCGGACAAGAAGACGAAGTTCAACTTCTCAATGCGCGACTTGAAGCGGTTGGTCGGAATGGCCAACAATGCAACAGGAAACAAGCGTATGGAGCAAATGAACGAAATCGATTTCTGCATAAAACTTCTCGCAATGCAAGGGCAACTTGAGGTTGGCAAAACCTTCAACGGGCCCTCATTAGTCGTGGTATACAAGCCCAATAAGAAGGCAGTAAAGTTCCACGAAAAGAAAGTCATGTATTGCATGACAATGGAAAACGGAATACCAACATGGAAAAAAGGCAACCTCGAACTCGTTGCACGAGACAAGCGAGGCAAGGTCGTATTCTGGACAAAAATCAACAAGGAATTGAAGAACGCAAGATTCGTTGATAAGACCAACAAGAAGGCAGTAGCCAAAGATTGGTTTTTCCAGATAAAACAAAAACATGGTAAATGGGTTTTGGACAAGAAAACGCAACAAGTCCTACAGGCAGCCAAAGAAGCGGGTGTCTTGAAGGGCTACTCATTCGGAAAGGAGTGGGCTGACGACATTGAAGCACCAGTAAAGAAGTTGAAATACACTCTCGCTGGATTCATTATGTCTACAACAAACGCAGTTAGCACAGGCGTGGGGCACATTGTTCCAGCAAGTCTGAGAGACGCTTTTTGCAAAATCAGCCTCAAGAGACTTCTTGAAGGACACCCAGATGAAGTGTCCCTACTGAATGAAGAGAACACCGCCCTATTGGGTGAGTTGAAATCGTTGCTCATCTTGGACGACTGGAAGATCCCAGCAATTTTCACCACTAACAACAGTGAGTGGAGCCCATTTGATCCGAAAAATCTCAGTGAGTTAATGGATTCTGGACTGTTGAACAGCGTCATCAAGAACGATGTGAAGGCGCTATCAAACGCAGCATCCGCAGACCAACTGGAATGTGTTCCACATGCAAGATTGCTCAACCGGTACTGGAAATGGACCGAAGTAGCAAGCACATGGACTGCGAGCGAGAATCACGATGAGATGATTGACCTCGTTTCTGTACCTGCTCAAGAACCGGCACAAAAGTCGGCAGAGTAGAACGAACAGCAACAAGGGACTTCTCACAACTCCATCTTCGATAGAGAGAAAAAATAGATTACAATGTGAATGGGGAAACGAGGGTGAACTGCCCGATGACATCTCCATGCCAGTAAATCCCACGAGGATTGCGCCGTAGGCAGTAGGCCGTAGGCTTAATCGTGGGGCTAATGAGTAAACACCAACCGCAAACGGGTTCGAATCGGAGCGGTTCGGTATTCTTGATTCTCAATGAAATCAAAACAAGCACACGGATGGATACCAGAGGGTGACGCCAATGAAGGTATCCATCCACTTGGTGCATAGGAATTTACAGAACACAAACAGGGCCTGTAGCTTAGCCAGGTAGAGCGTCCGGCTTTTAACCGGACGGCCAGGGGTTCGAATCCCCTCAGGCCCGCTTAACACTAAACACGCAGGTGGAAAAAATGAAACTAAGCGAAATAAGAGAAAGATGTGGGATTGTACTACAATTACCAGCGAACAACAGGAGCAAAGAAAGATTGAAACTACCGGTTTCAATTGAGAACGGAAAGATATTGTGGGATAAAAGAACCCCAAACAATCTTCGTAAAGGCTCAATCCGCAAAGAACAACACGGACTATGGACTAAAATCTATGAGAATTGTGTTGCAGAAGGAACAATGTTCAACTGGGAAACGAGAGGAAATTCCATCACGCTTTCACAAGATGAACTAAGCCAAATCGTAGAAAGATTTGCTTGAGTTACAGACATTGGAGGAAATATACCTCGTTGCACTCCAACAGCAGCGTCTCATTGACCTTTCGGGGTCAATGACTGCTTAGGATAATAGCCGTAAATGTGCCGGCTTTAACATTCCCAATTATGGGAAATCCGCCGATACAGGGGGTCAGCCCCCTGTATTGGCTCTAAAACTTAACATGAGTAAACTTCCAGTTCAAGTGAGCAGAGAAGGTGATCTAAATTTCAAAAGAGCCTCAAAGGCTTTCGAGAAATTAGCAAAGGCATCTAATGAAGGATGCGAGAAAAGCAAAGAACGGGCCGAGTCACATGCAAGTGATTGGGACGAACGAGCAGAAAGATGCCAAGAAGTAGGAACACAAACCGAAAATGTTGGCGGAAAATCAGTCGAGTTTGACTCGAATGATTGCAGATTAATGGCAAGAATTTGGAGAAATTGCACTGAACATGACCGAATTATGGTTATTTTGGGCGTTGGGACTGCTCTATTTGATGCACAGATCCCAACGAAGTTGGACTTACGAAATGGCGCAGAGATTAGAAGAGTCACATAAGGCTAATATTGTCTATCAGACCAATAATCTTCATGCATCGTTAAATGTTATTAAGGAGCAGATAGAACTCCTCAAAGAAGACTGAACATGGTAAGCAATAGCAGCACCGGTAAGGAATACAACCCTGGAGGGTTGAAGGCACTGACAAAATATTTCACTTACGCAGAAATTGGTAAGCAGGGATTAGGCAGTGGTAAGGTGGGCGATTTTGCGAATATCAACGAATTAGAAGGAAACTTCGACATATTGGAGAATATTGACGGAACAGTGGCAGGCTACAACTGCCAACAGATTTCCATAGATGATGAAAGCACATGGCCCGTTTGGGTCCGAATCGAGGCACAAGGCTTCCGCATGGATAACATCCTGGAATCTTTTGGTTGCCCGTGCTCGACACCAACTCCAGTCGAAGACCCAATCAGGGGAGAAGTGTACTGTCAAGAATGTGGATACATCAATGACGGATTACAACACTTCGATGAGGACATGGACATGGACCTTGCTGAAGATGAATACGAATACGAAGAAGACCAATACTATGGTTGGACCGAGAACGATCTGTTTAGGGCCTTCGGGCTCCATGCTCAAATCAGGTTTGAGGAAACAGCAGTAGAATATCTTGAGTCAGAAGAGGAAGAACAAAAGAAGAGGATTGACCGAATATGGCAAGATAGCCGAAGGCCCTCTATACAGTTTAACTTCGATGCAGATGGATACTACATCGGTAAACGGGAACAACCTCCACCGTTGGAATACGATGCTCGTTATATTGCGGAAACGAATATGACCGTAAAAGTCAGGAATATGATGACTGGCGAGTATGTAACAAAAGTGATTCACAAAATCAGCAATGAATGGAGCCCAAACAGCGAAAGAATTGGGCTGGGAGTAACAATGAAATCCCAGCACGACCAAAAGGTATGGCACGCTCGTAAGCAGTTTGACGACCATTTCGCAAGATGTAACGGGCACCCAGGTAACTGTCTTGAATGCCACAGAACCGACAAGCGGCTTCAAAAGTTGATTGCGCATAGATCCCACTAAAGAATGAAACTGGATTCTACGGAAGGAGTAAAACAGCGTAGGAACAGAAAACAGATAGCTGAACATGGCAAAGACACCGAGTGGAGAAAGACCACGAAAGAAATCGGTCCGAAAGGAGCGAAGAAAACATGGCAAATACCGTAAAGGTGGCCGTAAAGGAGAAAGAAGTAACATTGGGGAACCAGGAAAAAACAATCCCCATGTTAAGAAAAAAATCTGAACATGACTTCGGACATTAAAGTGCTTGCAGCACTGGAGAAGGATGAGATTGACCCTTTCTGGGTAGACCAGAAGGGCAAATCAATGCGAGTGAACAAAATCACCCGCGATGTATGGACTACAGTATTACCCTACGAAATAATTGGAACAAAGGATTTTGCAGAAATCACATATGTTGCCCCTGACGGCAAGATTGGATTTTACGAAATGCCTTTCCACAGATTCAAATTATTCGTTGAGAGTGGAATCTTCCATCCTTTAGAGGTAATCGAGAACGAATACTGAACATGACAACATATCCAGAGAGATTTGATGTTAGGGAGTTGGTTAAACTCGATATAGAGGAACTAACAGGATTACACTTGGCTCTAAGTGAAGATAAGAGGAGGGTTGATGACGCAATAGCAGTCAAAAACGGAACCAAAACACTTGGAGAGTGTAAAGAATAATCTGAACATGACCGAAACTATGACTGAATTAGTTGAGGATGAGACGATGATCCAGATACCAGCAGAAGATTTTGCTTGGCTTATCGGAATAAGTAATGACGCATTGAAGGAACTCAAAAAGCACAGGGAAGCCGGAACTCGCATAGAGTCAGATTACCTGTATGAATTCATTCAACATATGGGAGATAAACCATTACACAAGATTCTTCTCGAAAATTGCATCGAACCGGAACCAATATGCTGCCTTACATGCGGCAGTTGTGATGGTTGCGATTGCGAAGAGATACAAGCAGCAGACGCAATGATTGCGTATGTATGATACAGAACACGCCCTCA
>MDSZ01117947.1_pt1 | contig 15679 bp, 13 predicted proteins | sample 811201 | NCBI WGS metagenome assembly MDSZ01 (sample SAMN05326647, study PRJNA326480) | marine metagenome | isolation source: seawater | place: Indian Ocean: North | collected 2010
CGATTTTAAAACAAAAATGCGAGAGTAGCTCAGCTGGTAGAGCATCACGTTGCCAACGTGAGGGTCGCGAGTTCGAATCTCGTCTCTCGCTCAAAAAAGCCCCTGAAGGGGCTTTTTTTTTATCATTAACACTACTAAGCTAATAAGTGGGCAGATATACGTTTTATATACTTTTTCCATTAGTTTTAAGCTGTGAGCGACTTCTTGATGAAGAAGAACCTAAAACTCCAGAAAATTTCCGGGGATTTTTTACACTGATTAATGACAAACCCATGATAAGATTAGTATGGAATACACCTATTGAAGATGATATAAAAGAATATCATATTTTTAGAGCGGGTAATCATTTCTCCTCTTTCGATTCACTGAGTATGGTAGATGAACCCAAAACAATATTCATTGATACATCAATTTCTTGGGGTCAACAATATTGGTATAAAATAAGAACAAAGGATGAATCAACAAATATTGGTAGCTTCTCTGATTCAATATATATCTTAGCCTACAAACCAATTGGATTCTGGGCCATTGAAAGCTTTGATACTGCAAAACTTTGCGTTGATCCTATATCCTATACTACCAATGAATTGCTTAGATTAGATAATGATACTAATCTAGAATCCATTGGTGACACATCTTGGATACTAGAATTTCCCAAAATAACAATAGATACGGTCACATGGTTTGGAAGTGGTATGATGCATTATTCTTATGTCACTGTGGAGAATTCCAGTGACGGAATCGGATTTGATACGGTGACCTATTCAAATACAACTGCGCCTGAACAATTTACGATTGATTTTTCCAACATGAATGAAGGGACCATTTTGATTGGGGCTGAACAACAAGTGATTCAATTACAACATGAACAAAAATCTTGTAGTACAGTACAGTTTAATTTCTCACCCTAGCTTGCGCTGCCTTCTCCGCATTCTTCATTTGATGATTCGCTTTCCAAGCCTTGTGAGTTAATAGAGGTTACCACAAAACATGTATTAACACCGCTTCCAATATCTAAAGAGTATGTAAGGTTTCCTGTCTCTATTTCAAATGAACCATCTTTATAAAGCCTGTATGCGGTTGCTTCGTTGACAGAAGTCCAACTAACGGTAGCCGTTGTCCCGCTTATATTCAAAGATAGTACCGGTGGCTCTGCAGGTTCATTTAATATGGTAACGAGAACAGGTTGGGCAGAGAATTGATTACCAGTTGGGTCTGTTGCTGTCATTTGAATGACATGTTCCGAACCATTTGGTAGACTATTGGTATTCCAGTAAGTTATATATGGTGTATCTGTTAGGGTGGATATTAGTGTTTCATTTACAAAAAATTCAACATCCTGGACAGAATCATTATCAATTGCAAACCCTGTGATCGTTAAAGTATCGTTAACTGTTTGGCCTGATAATGGTGTAAGTATACTTGCAAAAGGCGGTATGTTATCATTTTCAGGAGCATCATCATTGTTGACATATACCATTATGGATGGTATGTCATAAGTATTACCTGTGCTATCAATAATGGTTGCATGGATGATGTTTTCTTGATCCTCTAGGCCGTTGATTAAGGTATTCCATTCGTAAGTGTATACTGACCCTACTGATTGAGATACATTGCCTAAAGATTCTCCATTAACATAAAAAACAACTTGCTGCACCCTATGATTATCCGTTGCTGAAACCTGAATGCTAATGGTTGAGTCAACAGTCTGGCCAGGGTATGGGTATAGAAAATAGCCTGTTGGAGATATATTATCATCATTATCTAAAAAGACCATCACTGGCGATGATTGAGTTTCGTTTCCACTTTGATCATATGCAATTGCATACCATATGTGTTCCGTGTCTTCATTGGAACTATTTGATATCCATTCATATTCATATCTTAGTGTAGCAGAATTCAATGTTGCTTCTCCTTCAAGAACATAATCATGATATAATTCAACTCGATCCAGTGGCCAGGTATCATCCCAGGCGTCAAGTATGAAATCTACGGATCCCGCAACAATTGATCCAGAACCTGGTGATAAAATAGTAACTAAAGGAGGGGTAATGTCAAGATCTTGAATGTTGTTTACGTAAACTGTTACTGGATAAAGTGCTGTTGTATTTCCAGCTTCATCGTGAAGATTGACATTAATGATGTGATATGCGTCTTCTTCAATATTCTCATTTTCAGTATCCCATCCATATGTATATGGTTCATCTGGGTTGGATGGTGACGTTATCTGTGCCTCAATACTACCATTTATGATAAAGTCCACTTGGGACATTGCTACGTTATCAAAGGCGCTAACCTCAATATTGACCACACCAGAAACGGTCGATGCAGACGCTGGATTGATTATGTTGCCAGTTGGAGCTATGTAATCTTCTGCTTCTTCATTATTCACGGTAACATTAATGGGTCCCAAGGTTATTTGATTACCAACACCATCACTTACGTGGGCATGTATTACATGCATTATGTCATCCACTTCTTCATTAGTATCCCAAGTGTAGGTATATGGTGGTTCAGCAATGGAGATTATGGAATCACCGTTTATGTAAATGGTTACAAGAGGAGTACTCTCATTATCATTGGCATCGATCGTTATATTGATTGATCCCATGAGGGTTTGGCCGGTGTATGGGAAAAGTAAAGTGCCCGTAGGATCAATGTTATCCTCATTATCAACCAATACTTGTATGGTATTGGTATAATTTTCGTTACCTTCAACATCTTTAGCTTTTGCTCGTATGGTATGAAATTCATCTTCGGTACTATTCAATGTGTTCCATGAATATTCGTATGGGCCATCTTTGCTAATATGCACTACCGAATCATTAAGGTAAATGGATACTGCTTCAAGCTCATTATTGTCAAATGCATAGGCGGAGATCAAAACCGTATCAGATAATATAGCTTGTTCTGCCGGGTATGTTAACGTAAGGGTCGGTGGGATGGAGTCAACATCATCAGGGACAGTGAACATGGGACCTTCACAACTGAAAAATAATAGAATAATGAAAAGTAAATAAGTCTTTTGGTTGTGCATTAGTTTGATATTATTACTAGTATAGGTTGAAGAATGGTTATATTGCCCACATCATCCGTTAGGGTCGCGGAGAGTGTGTGTTCAGAGTTATTATCAAGTGATGTGGTGTTCCATTCAAAAGTGTATGGCTCAGAATTTGCATTATGTACATTATCACCATCAATGTAAAAAGTTACTTCTGAAATACCAGTATCATCCTGAGCAATTACATTAAAATCAACTATTCCACTAACTGTTTGACCTGAAATAGGGCTAGCAATAATTCCAGTAGGTGGACTGTTATCATTTAATTCATTATCTACAAAAACAACTATTGCACCGATGGGTGAAAAATTCCCTGAGCTGTCATAAGCTACTGCGCTTATGTTGTGCGATTCATCCTCAATTTCCTCGTTTGTATTCCAGCTGTATGAATATGGATAATTATAAAGCGTATCTCTAATAATATTATTAATAGATAGTGTAACATGGTCTATTCCTACATTATCAGTTGCTGATATTTCAATATTGACTGTGTCACTGACTGTTTGACCAGGAATGGGATGTACGATCGTTCCGTTTGGGATGATGTTATCATTATTGTCTACATAAATATAGATTGGAGGAGCTAGACTTTGATTCCCCTCAACGTCAAACCCAATTGCTGTTATCCAATGTTGGATGTCATCGAATTCATTTTCTGTATCCCATTCGTACACATATGGTGCGATACTATCAATAAGGTTATTGTATTCTCCATTTATGATGAATTCAACATGGTCGATGCCAGACTCATCTATGGCATTTACTTCTATGTTAACAACGCCATTAAGTGTTTGGCCTGGAACAGGACTAAAAATGGTTAAGGTTGGAGGCTGGGTGTCTTGCTCTGGAAAATTATCTACTGTTACAGCGATTGGGTTAAGGGTGCTTTCATTTCCTGCAAGATCGATAAGTACGACGCTAATGATGTGTTCCTCATCTTCCGTGGCACCTGCAGTGTCCCAAGAATAGTAATAAGGTTCCTGCTGGATTGTCTCTATGTATTCACCATCAATGGATAGCGCAACCTCGCCCATTGCGCGGTTATCATTTGCAGAAATGATGATCTGAACCTCACCACTAACTATTAGTCCAGCAGGTGGACTCACTATGGCACCAGTAGGAGGTGTAATGTCTGTTCCTACACCATTATCAACAAATACGCTTATTGGAGCAATTGTAGTTATGTTATCATTCATATCCTTGACATTCGCATGAAGGGAGTAAAAATTACCGCTTTCAACTAGATTCGTGTTCCACGGAAACACATATGGGCTTTCTTGAACATAGCCTTGCAAAACATTGTTTATGAAATAACTTACATATTGAATGCTATCATTATCCGTTGCAATGACCTCTATGTTTACAACGGAGCTGATGTTCTGTCCGGCAAAAGGACTTAGGATGAATCCAGTGGGTGCTTCATTGTCAATGTTATCTATCTTTACTAAGATGGGTGCACTGGCATAGCTGTTTCCATATGGGTCAAATGCAATGACTGATATATAGTGGAACTCATCTTCTGCATATTTTTTTATTAGTTCACCATTTTCCATTGTTGATATTTCCGTGTCCCAACGATAAGAGAATACATTATCTATGTGAGAAGAATCCGTATAAACTTTTTCTTGATTGATCAGAAATATTACTGAATCAACTTCATCATTATCTACTGATCTTACCTGAATAATTATTTCACCTTTTACTGACTCTCCATTTGCTGGGTAAAGTATCATGGCTTGTGGGGGCGACTTGTCAGGCTCAGCTATCTCCATAGGGTCACTCGTGCAGTCCACAAGGAAGAGCAAAAGGATTATCGAAAAGGATATGTGAAGTGTGTTGAGCGCTTTAGTCATGGTTATAATTTACATTAATTTTCAACGAAACCATTCAATGACCTTTCTTCCTAGTTTAGATTTTTCAAGCATGAAGATTACCTTCATTAATTGTGTATCTAGTATGTGTTTTAGAGAAAATACATACATGCTTCTACCAAATTCTTTGTTTTCCAGTACTGGAGTAAAATAAAATTCATTTTTATTACTATAAACATCATACGCCATTGATATCATTACGGAACCAGGTATTAAGGCGGTAAATGATTCGTAAGCTACCCCTGTACCTTCTTGCTTGTTAAAACCAAGTGGTGAAATTTTTGGCATGAGGTCATTATACTGATCCCAAATTTGAGGTGAGGCTCTCCTTTCTTTATCCCAGTTAAGTAAAACATCAATTGCTGTAACTATTAAAAAGGAATAAAAGGAAATGTTGAATCCTTTTTTTACTGAATATGACATGATGGAATAGTCTGTCTCAATGCTCTCAACATCAAACATGGAAACATATTCAGATCGACCTTTCTCAGTCTTGACAAGTATTTCTGGCTGGATCATGTCGTGATTAAATGTGATTCCGATAAAATCTAGAGTGTCTCCCGAGACGGTAAATAATTTTCCAGCGCGATTCTCGATTCTTCTAATATTTTCCTCAAAACTCCAGCTGTAGTGAAATACCCTATTAAAATCGTTATAAGCATAATAGACATCCTTTAGCTTCATGGAGTCTTTGTCAACAGAATCCTTTGGTATGAAATAAAGATACTCGTACCCAATGGAATCAATGAAACATTCAGTAGTTCTACCCTTGTATTCTACTATCATGTGTTTAACATCAGTTTTCTTCGTTTCAGAAAACAATATTGAAGTAATGAAAATGAATATGCAGTGGAAATGTTTCATAGGGCTTAAATTAGCAACCGTTTATGAAGAGTCAAATCTATGTATTCATACTTTCTTTATTGCTTTTTGCATGGGATAGAGCCTACTCACAACCTAAAATAAGTGTGGACCTGGGCTTTGGTTTTTATGAGCCAACCCTGTCCGGATTTGATGATAATTTAAGCATACAATTCCCCACGAAAGGATTCTTGAATAGAAATTTACTGTTGAATTGGGGTATATATTATGAATTCTTTAACAATGCAAGAATTGGTTATAATTCATTATTATCCTATGAAATAGGAAATAACCTTGAGATTGTGAATTCAAATGCCGTCTTTCGTCGCTCCATTAGATACAGAATGTTTCCGATTGAGACCTATTTTAGATGGAAACCTAGATTAGAGTTGAATTTTACCTTGACACCAATTTGGGGAAGAGGCAGGATAGAAATGGATACAACACCTGGTGACAAGACTGAAGATTGGAATGACCTGATCAATAGTTTTGGAGGTGATCAAGATCCAATCACTGACATGGGTGCAACAGATGTCATGATTTCTGATTGGATAGGCTATGGTAGTAAACTTGGTGTACGATATTATGTAAACTCCAGATTAGCGATTGATGTAAAAGGTGGTTTCATGAATAATTTTTATAATAATGATAATTGGAGGATTCAGAGACAAAAGGTTACAGGTCCTAAAATGAAAATCACTGATCTTCCTGTTTTTTCTTTTAAAATTGTATATGGGATCAAATGAGAGGATTAGTTTACACGTTTATGTTTTCTAGTCTACTTTTTTCCAAGGTAGGTGAAAAAGATATGGATCCTTGCTCTGACCCATTAATTAGATTGGCGCAAAAGAAGGGAGTCAAGGCCGTTCCTTTAAAAGACATATTAAAGTTTAAAAAGTTAATGAAAGAATGTGAGGAGAATGGTGGAAAGGAAAAAATTAAACAACTCCACCTAAGAGATTGGAATCGTGATTATAAGAAAGCAAGGAGAATGGCAGGCTGGACATCAACACACGCAATGTGTGTTTTTGTTTCTTTCGGCTATTATTTCATAGGGAAGATTTATGCAACTAAACCATGAGGTTGAAGTATTGCCAAATAAAAGATCATTTTGGATGTTAAATTTGGCTTTGCGATACTAACTTCGTGTCCATTTTTTAAACTAAAACCTTATCAATAAATAATTAAATGAAAATGAAAAAATATCTATTAGGATTAGCGTGTGTTTTATTTATTTCCTGTGGGGGAGATGGTAAAAGTAATAAGAAAATGACACCACAAAAATCAGAAACTAAAAAGGACCAGAGTACATCTGCTAAAGATGGAGGCTATGGATTCGAAGATCTCGCAGAGGATCTTGGCTTTCAGACTTATGCATGGTCTAAGGAAAAGGATGGAACCTACTTTGGTGACCCGAAGGCAAAGAAAGGAGGAACGCTCAACTACATACATTCACTTTTCCCAAGAACAATGAGAATCATTGGCCAAAACAGTTCTCAGGTATTAAACTCAAGAACCATAGCTTCATTATGCTATGAGTCATTACTATCTCAACATCCTACAACACTTGACTTTATTCCAAAACTTGCAACTCATTGGCACATATCTGATGATAAGATGAAATTCAAATTCAGAATCAATCCGGATGCAAGGTGGTGGGATGGCATGCCTGTCACTGCCGAAGATGTGGTGGCGACCTGGGACCTTAGAATGGATGAAACAATCTTATCACCGTTTGAACAAATGACATATGGAAAATTTGAGAGACCAGTTGCAGAATCAAAATATATCGTATCCGTAAAAGCCAACACTGTGAACTGGAGAAATTTCCTTTATTTTGCTACAATGAAACTACACCCAGATCATATCTTAAAAGAATTAGATGGAACTGCATTTCTGGAGGAATATGCATTTTCAATGATTCCAGGAACGGGACCATATCTCATACCAGAAGAGAACATAAAAAATCAAGAATCATATACCTTCGAAAGAAGAGAAGACTATTGGGATAAGGATAGCCCGTTTAGTCAGCACATGTTCAATTTCGATAAGATAAAAGTTTCCGTAGTGAAAGATAACGATGCTCTGCAGTTTGAGAAATTCAAGAAAGGAGAGCAAGACATATTTAACGTAAACCGCTCAAGAAGATGGATCGAAGAAACCGACTTTGAAGCAACACAAAAAGGATGGATGAAAAAGCAAAGGATTTTCTCGGAAAAACCAGCAGGTACAAGTGGTTATTATTTTAACATGAGAGAGTGGCCGTTCAATGATAAAAGAATTCGTTATGCTTTTTGCTATCTTTATGATCGAGAAAAAATGAATCGTGAGATGTATTATAATGAGTATGGAATGATGAATTCTCTTTACTCTGGTACTGTTTATGAAAATCCAAATAATAACAAATTCAAATATAATCCCGAAAAAGCAGTTCAACTACTGAAGGAGGCTGGCTATACCTCAAGAAACTCTGACGGCTGGTTAGTACATGAAAAAACTGGTAAGGTACTATCATTTACCATAATTACTCAGAAAACTAGTGCGTATATGATAACACCTGTTCAGCAAATGCTAAAAGAATATGGAATGGACATGCAGATACAGTTCATTGATTACAATACGATGATAAAGAATGTGAACGCAAGAAATTTCAACGTTTGCATGCTGGCATATTCAGGGCTCATATACCCAAATCCAGAAAGCAGCCTCAGGTCAACGCTTGCTGACCAGGATGACAATAATAATGTATGGGGTTTTAAAAGTGACAGGGTTGATGAACTTCTTGATGAGTATGATATTTGCTTTGACCAGAAACGACGTATTGAGATCATTCAGGAGATTGATGGTATATTTAATGAGGTCCATCCCATAGCATTTAGCATTGCTAGAAATTATTCTCGCATGATGTGGTGGGATAAATTTGGTTATCCAGATTGGATGCTTTCCAGATATGTTGGTGAATACTGGGATGCCTTTTACTATTGGTGGATTGATGATGAAAAAGTAGATCGTTTAGATGACGCAATGCAAAATGAGAAACAATTACCTATCATGCCAATAGACATGAAATACTGGCCTGCTTATTTATTAGAGCTAGCAAGCTAAAATATAGCCTTAGATGGCGACCTATTTTTTAAGAAGAATTCTTCTGATGATACCGACCTTTTTAGGGTCCACGGTACTCGTATTTACCATACTCCAAATGGCGCCGGGAGGTCCCATAGAGCAGATCATGCTGCAGCTACAAATGGGAGGTGCAATCTCTGCAGAAGGCGGTGCGTCCTCATCCGGTATTTCAGGAGATGGTGGTGGTTCACTCCCACCGGAAGCTCTCAAGGAATTAGAACGATTTTATGGTTTTGACAAGCCAATATATCAAAGATATTTTATATGGCTGGGACTTTTTCCAAGAGAGATAAAACACAGAAACTTCATGGTAGAACCTGGTGCAAAGATAGTTGAAAAGCGAGTCGGAAAGAAAGATGGAAAATTATGGAAGGTTGACATACAGATCCTTGATAATAATGAGTTCAGAGTTTTTGAGAAGGATGGAAGTGTTAGTAGGGATTGGTATGCATCTGTGGATGAAATAGATTCTGATGGGTCTTTGAATGCAGTGATCTTTCAAAAAGAATTTTCTGGAATATTAACTGGTAATCTTGGACAATCGTATACATACATGCAGCCGGTTACGGATGTGATGAGACCTAGATTCAAGATCTCTTTATTTTACGGTCTCACAGGTATAATACTTTCATATTTAGTTTGTATTCCACTTGGAATAAAAAAAGCTCTAAATCACGGGTCCATGTTTGATTTTGGCTCTAGCGTGATCATCTTCATTGCATATTCAATACCGGGTTGGGCACTTGGAGGTGTTCTATTGGTTCTATTTGGAGGAGGAAGTTTCTGGGAGATTTTTCCATTGGGCGGATTTAGAAGTCCTACTGAAATATGGGAAACCCTTACACCTTTACAAAAGGTTGCCGATCAAATCCATCATATGATCTTACCAATAATCGCCTGGACAATAGGCAGTTTTGCCACCATGACGGTGCTCATGAAAAACAGTCTACTAGAGAATCTTAGTCAAGATTATATTCGAACCGCATTTTCAAAAGGCATAAAAGAAAAAAGAGTCATATGGTTACATGCAATCAGAAACAGCCTCATACCAATCGCCTCTGGGATAGGTCACATTCTCGGTGTCGTGATATCTGGATCCTATTTTATCGAACGAATGTTCAATATTGATGGCTTTGGTAGAATGGCTTACGAAGCGATTCTGGCACGTGACTATCCGATTACCCTTGGTTTCTTGGTCATTGTCGTAATTATCAGGCTCATTGGAAACATAATCTCTGACCTCGCCCTCGCAACCGTTGATCCAAGAATTAGATTTAAGTAAAGCTTAAAGAAGTCAATGAAAATATAGCAATGAATGAATCTATAAATAGAAGAAGATGGAAAAAGTTCAAGTCTCTGAAAAGAGGTTACTATTCCTTGATAATTCTACTAGGGCTTTACTTGCTTTCATTCTTACTGCCAATCATCATTAATAATCGCGCTCTAATCGTTCGCTATGATGGAGAATTATATTTTCCAATTATCAAGGGCTATGTTTCTGGAAAAACATTTGGTCAGGATGTTCCAGGAGAGGCAAGATATAGAACTCTTCAGAGCAAATTTAAAAATGAACCTGGGAACTGGGTCATCATGCCACTTTATCCATACTCTCCATATGAGGATATCACATATTCTGGAAATAAAATGTATCAGCCTCCTTCCAAAAGCCACTGGTTGGGAACTGATAACACTGGGCGGGATGTTTTTGCTAGAATGTGCTACGCGTTTAACATATCGATCTCTTTTGCATTGGTTCTAACTGTGGTGAATTACATTTTTGGAGTTTTGATAGGCGGAACGATGGGATATTTTGGAGGTCGTTTTGATTTGTTCTTTCAAAGGCTCATTGAGGTCTGGTCGAGTCTTCCGATGCTTTTTGTGATCATAATCATTTCCTCCATAATCAAACCATCATTTTTCTTATTGATCGGTATATATACATTAGTTAATTGGATCAGCATGACATATCTCATGCGAGCTGAATTTTATAGAGAAAAGGCAAAGGCATACGTTGCTGCCGCACTTTCAATGGGGCAGTCTGATTTTAATGTAATGTTCAAACACATCTTACCAAATTCATTGGTGCCAATAATTACATATTTCCCATTCTCTGTCGTAGCAGGGATTGCGGCACTGGTTGGTCTAGATTATCTTGGATTTGGTCTTCCTCCTCCAACTCCTTCATGGGGTCAGATGCTGGACATTGGTCTACAAAACATTACAAAATGGTGGATGGTCTTTTCCCCTGTGACTGCTCAGTTCTTTACGCTCTTGCTCATAGTTTTTATTGGTGAGGGAGTGCGAGAAGCTTTTGATCCAAAGGTTTATTCGAGACTTAGATGATGAGTAAAAAATTATTTGAGATAAAAAATTTAAAGACATATTTCCACACTGAAGCCGGAACGGTCAAGGCAGTCAATGATGTTTCGTTTGACATTTTCAACGGTGAAGTCTTAGGAATAGTGGGCGAGTCAGGGTCTGGTAAGTCAGTTACTTCTCTATCGATTAATAGATTAATTCCCAACCCGCCTGGTGAGATCGTTAGTGGCGAAGTGAACTATGATGGTAAAAATCTTCTAGATCTCAGCTATGAAGAAATGACAGAATACAGAGGAAAACATATTAGCATGATATTCCAAGAGCCAATGACATCATTGAACCCAGTGTTAAGGGTGTCATCTCAGATGAATGAGATACTGGTGAAGCATGAGGGACTAACTTTTGAAGATGCTACTAAGAAAAGCATAGAAATGTTGAATGCCGTCGGTATTCCAGATCCAGAAAGAAGAATAAATGACTATCCTCATCAATTTTCAGGTGGAATGAGACAGCGAATCATGATAGCAATGGCACTTCAATGTAACCCTTCGCTCCTAATTGCTGATGAACCAACTACGGCACTTGATGTGACAATACAGGCGCAAATTTTAGACCTCATGATGGATCTCAAGGATAGTAGAAAGGATGCTGCTATATTACTAATCACCCATGATCTTGCCGTTATTGCCGAGACCTGTGATCGAGTCATCGTGATGTATGGTGGCGTCATTCAAGAAATTGCGTCCATCAATGATCTTTTCAGTAATCCAGTGCATCCTTACACAAGGGCATTAATGGACTCAATTCCAAGAATGGAAGGAAATACAAGAAGACTTAAGGCACTGAAAGGCATGGTGCCATCCATACTGGACCTAGGAGATGAGTGCAAACTGTGTTCAAGATTTGACCCAGAGGACTGTGCATGTGGGGGAACAACCATCGAGCCAGATCTGATAAAGATCAAGGAAGGCCATTATGCTAGAGTAAACTTAGATGCTATTGATTGATGAGTGAGCAAGCTAAAATATTGAAGGTTAAAAACCTTAGTGTTGATTTTCCCATTTTTGGTGGAATACTAAAAAGGAAGGTTGGTGCAGTCCACGCTGTTAGGAATGTTAGCTTTGACCTGGTCAAGGGCGAGACCCTTGGAATCGTTGGTGAGTCAGGATCTGGAAAATCTACATTGGGTAATGCGATTCTCAATGTTCTTAAACTAACTGCACCTGATGTGAAGATAACGGGAGAGATATCCTTGGTATTGGATAATGATGAGGTTGAACTATTGGGACTTGCACCGAAAATAATGAAGAACTATAGGGAATACGTGCAAATGATATTTCAGGACCCGTATTCATCGCTCAACCCTAGAATGCTTGTTAAGGACATAATAAAAGAACCTCTGAACATAAACACCGATCTATCAGATAATGAAAAGATGGAAAAAGTTGACTGGTTACTGAATAAAGTAGGTTTGACAACAGAGCAATCCAACCGATACCCACATGAGTTCTCAGGAGGTCAGCGTCAGAGAATAGGTATTGCACGATCTCTAGCAACGGATCCTGACATAATCATAGCTGATGAGCCAGTCTCAGCCTTGGATGTATCCATTCAGGCTCAGATAATAAATCTAATGATGGATCTGCAGGAGGAGTTCAATCTGTCAATAATCTTTATTGCGCATGACCTAAGTGTCGTGAAGCATATTTCAAATCGCGTTGGGGTAATGTACGATGGTGAACTATTAGAAATAAAAGAAACTGAATCAATCTTTGCTGATCCGGAGCATGATTATACAAAAGAATTATTAAGAGCAATACCACAGCCTGACCCATCTGGTAGAGACGCAAGAAAAAAAAGCCGTCTTGCAACCAAGGCAATTAAATAATTTAACATGAGAGTGAAAAAATGAAATACAGTGAATTGCATTATGAACGTATCAATGTTGAAGAAAGTAAGAAAAAGATGTCTCTAATCGTTGATAGGTTTACGAAAGCAGATTCTGCACAGGATCAGATCAATGCCATAATCGAGATAGATGAATTTGGGCGGGATTATGCATCATATGCAGCGATTGCAAGCTTGAATTTTAGTCGCAACATAAACGATGAAAATGCAAAGGCAGAAAAAGAATATTATGACTCAATAGGTCCTGACATGGCAGAGTGTTTTAATTCGTTCGAAATTGAGTTGAATAAATCCGTCTACAAGAAGGAGCTGTCGGAAAAATGGGGTCGTAAGTATCTCAAAGACATCGAGATGTCTCTAGAAACATTTGACCCAAAGATAAAGAAAATGTTAAAAGAAGAAACTGTCTTGAGAAATGACTATACCAAGCTAACTGCAGGTGCGAAAATAGAATTTGATGGTGAGGAATATAACCTTGCGGGCCTAGGGCCCTTCCATAGTGATTTTGACCGAGACACTAGAAAAAGGTCCTATGAGGCAAGATTCAATTGGTTCAGTGATAACGCCACAGAGTTGGATGATATCTACGACAAGTTGGTTAAGCTTCGTCATGAGATAGCTCGCACCTTAGGTTATGAGAATTTTATTGAGCTAGGTTATAAGAGGATGGGTCGCGCTGATTATGGCCCCGATGAAGTGGCAAATTTTAGAAAACAGATCGTAGATAGGGTGGTACCAGTGGTTCAAAAATTGCACGAGAAGAAAAAAGAGATTTTAGGTCTAGATCATTTATATGTATATGATGGCATCAATTTCAAGGAGGGAGACCCGAAGCCAAAGGGTACCCCAGATGAATTAGTAAATGCCGCACGGAAAATGTATGGCGAGCTTTCTGATGAGACAGGAGAGTTTTTTGACATGATGATCAGAGAAGAGTTGATGGATCTGGTAAACAGAAAGGGTAAGAGTCCAGGTGGTTTTTGTACCTCTTTTCCCAAATATGATCGTCCATACATCTTTTCCAATTTCAACGGAACTGATCATGACATAACGGTTCTGACCCATGAGGCAGGGCATGCGTTTCAATGTTATTCTAGTAGAAAGCAGCCACTGATGGGGTACATTTGGCCAACGATGGAGGCTGCAGAGATACACTCCATGAGCATGGAATTCTTTACCTGGCCGTGGATGGATCAATTCTTCAAGGAAGAAACAGATAGATTCAAATATAAACACATAGCTGGAAGTCTATCCTTTTTACCCTATGGTGCCTGTGTTGATCATTTTCAGCATTGGGTGTATGAAAATCCAGATGTTACTCCAAAAGAAAGAAATCAAAAATGGTTGGACCTTGAGTCTATCTACCTACCGAATAGGGACTATGATGATCTTCAGTTTCCAAAAAATGGTGGAATATGGCAGGGGCAACTACATATTTACCAGATGCCATTTTATTACATTGACTACACACTGGCACAAACTTGCGCATTCCAATTTTGGATAAAAAATCAAAATGACAGTTCAAAAGCGTGGTCAGACTATGTTCGTCTTTGCAAAGCTGGTGGTAGTCTTACGTTTACCGAGCTTGTTGAACTCGCTGGACTGGATCTTCCTTTTGACGACGGTTGTTTAGATTCTGTTGTGGGTCATGTAGAGAAATGGTTGGACGGGATTGACCCAAAAAATTTGTGAGTAAGTAGTGAGAAAGCTCATCCTGATATCACTTTTTTCATTGCTCACTGCAAGGTCGCCGCTTGGGATGGATGAGTTTGTGATCAGGTATTTCATTCTTGCAAAGAGCAGCATGGAATCTAGTCCGACCCTATGGCAGGACCTAAGGGAAGGCTACTCAAGAAATAAGGGAATGCGTCATGCAGTTCAAGTCTTGGATAGCTTGGATGCCAAACAAATATCTTCCTATCATGCTGGTATCAGACACTTCAAGACAATGGACAGCATCAGGGCTGAAGTAATGAGTGGTAAAGAATATGAACTGCTGATGGAAAAGCCAGTGACTCCAACATACAGAGTAAATTATTTTTCATCGGTTTCTAAATGAATCGGGTCGATGTTTAGCTCTTTGAATATCATCTCAGATATCTTTTCGGCTGCATCATCCTCACGTAAGCCATCCTTTACTAGGGAGTTAAATGCATCTTCTAGAACCTTTACATCGGTTTCATTTGAGAAGATCGCATCCAAGACCGACGAAGGAACCTTGAAATCTCGAAGTCTCTCATAAATATTTAAACGTACAACATCCATACTGGAAAATACTATATTTTTTCAAAAAAACGGAATTGTTAGAAAGAAAACGTTTACTAAATTTCCCCCTGAATTTTAATTATTTCATGGCGTCGTACCCAAGTGGCTTAAGGGACCGGTTTGCAAAACCGTTATTCGCCGGTTCGAATCCGGCCGACGCCTCAAAATTTTATATTTTAAGTTGCCTGGGTGGTGGAATTGGTAGACACTGCAGACTTAAAATCTGTTGTCCGAATGGACGTGCCGGTTCGAGTCCGGCCCCGGGTAC
>MDSZ01085640.1_pt1 | contig 15676 bp, 9 predicted proteins | sample 811201 | NCBI WGS metagenome assembly MDSZ01 (sample SAMN05326647, study PRJNA326480) | marine metagenome | isolation source: seawater | place: Indian Ocean: North | collected 2010
ATCGTCGGCGCAAAAACGTCTTCCTTTTCCGCCATCTCTGTTCCGAGATCGCAATTTTCCGCACGCAAATCCATCGCGGCAACACAAAGAATCATCATCCAATCTTCTTCATCACAAAAGAAGTTGATTTCTTTTAACAACAACAACAACAAAAGGAACTCAGCGCTCGTCGTCAGAGCGGAAGGTGGCGACGACGATGGGTTCGAGGTTCCGGATTTCGTGAAAGATTTGATGAAACCGCCTGACGCGTCGGTGGCCGCGCCGGCGTGGTTAGAACCTCTTCTCGGTTTAGCCAAAGAGTCTGGGGATTCCGCGGTTGGAATTGGCTACGCGTTGATGATTGTCACGTCTGTCTTTTTCTCCTTAATTTTCGCGTTGATTGGTTTGCCGGGCCCGTTGGTCTTTTTAATGTTCGCCGGCTCGAGCGGATACACGTGCTGGCAAGCGACGCCGTACTTGAACGAGATTGCGAACTCGGCGATGGGTGGTTCTTCTTCTTCTTCTTCTGTTGAAGACGATTCTTCTGAATAATTATTTACTATATATTAAAACATGCTTGCAAATCATCAAAATATACTACAACACAAAATAAAATAAATTCATAAAAAAAATAATCATCTTCTTTCCCACGGTTTATTCTCCTCGTTCGTTTCCGCCGCCATTCGCTTTCGAACTCTGTTGGCCATCACGACCGACCTCACGCCTTCAAAGTTTTTCGTGTCGCAGTTCGAGCACTCGCATCCTCTCGAGTGTTCTTTTAATTTTCCTTTCAACTTGTCGCCGCCGAAGAGCGCGGTATCGAGGACGTCGATGTACAAACTCGGCCCGTCGTTCGCTAATCCAATTTTGGCCGTGCCTTCCGCCATGATGTCGTCTTCGCTGTGCGAAAACTTGTAGGTTTTGAATAAAGTTTTAAACGCGTCTAAACTATACGCCGTGGCTAAGAAGGAAAAGCAGGAAAACATGTCGGAATAAATCGAGCTCGGGAGCCGACTCAACACGCCTTGTAACGAATACTCCTCATTCGGGGAAGACGCCATCAAAGCCGTGGCGTAATCGACGCTCGCTAACATGCTCAAAAAATATCCAAAGCCGACAGCTAAACTGGCGTAGGTCAAAATTTCGGTGTTTCGCATGGCCCCTTTACAGTGCGTGCAATACTTCGTGTGCATCTCCCACGTGTCGAACAGCTTAGATTCGTCTCGCTCGATTTCAGGCATCTTATCGTTCCCTGGTTTCCACGGAATCGGACCGTTCCTCCTAAACCATTTGTAAAACATCACCGTCATTTTATCAGCACCAGTTGGAATAAACACTTGATCTTTCCATTTCTCGCCCATATTCGCGTCTGGAGATTCCTCCAAGTGCTTCTTCATGACGATTTTCTCCTGCTGATGTAATAAAACCATGTCTTGGTGTAAAAAGGTCGGGCCTAAGACATGCGTCATCCACGCCGGCGAGGTCAACGTGAACAGGTTCAGTTTGAACCATCTGTGTTGTCTCACTTTATTGTCCCCTTTAAACTCGTTTCGTTGGCACACGGTGGCGACTAAGTGTCGACACCACCCCGGTTTCGTCGGGACGCAATAGTGACTGGTTAAAAATCGACACTCTTCGTGTCGCCAATCGATTTTTAACAAACACGGCGGTTGGAAATCGTAACTCGCTTCGCCGTCGTATTTACCGATGGTGTTGAATGGAGGCACCGCCGGGTCCATGGCGCATCGAAACCCGGCGTTATCAGTCGTCGGTCGTTCCACGACACACGCGAAACCGGCGGGATCTTTGTACCGATCGCCGACTAACGTGTGGTGCGAAACAACCGCGTGCGCCGGGTCAATCGCGTTTTCAAAGAACGCGCACCATCCGTACGGTAAATCCCTCATTTGCCAGTGGTTTCTATACGCGCCACCGGGTGCTTCGCCGCTTTTTGTCACTCCTTTCATCTCTGGAATCACAGGCGCCGGCGTCATCATCGCTTCCGTTTTCACTTTCTCGTCCGAACCGCTTTCGCCCCAACACCAAATCAATCCTTGCTCTTCCATGGTCGGTCTCGACCTCGCGCACGACAACGGGTTCCCTTTGATCCTCTCTTCTTCCCTTTGGTTACTCGCCTGTGGCATCGCCGTACACTTCCCGTCACCATCGAACCGCCACGCGTGGTAGGCGCACAAAAGCGACCCGTCCGGTTCGACTCTTCCTTCGCTCAGCGGCGCCAACCTATGCGGGCACAAATCTTCAAACACGTTCCACTTTTTTCCAACCGAGTCGTACCAGACGACCAAATCCGTCCCTAGCAAGGTCACCGGGTGTGGTTTCAGAGGGTCAATCATATCCGCCACCGCTACTGGGTACCATTGTTTCGTCCACGAAAAATTGTCTTCTTTCTCCACCAAATGGGCTCGGTCTGGGTGCATGCCGATTTTCGGAATCGCAGATGCGACGTCTTCGACTTCCAGCGTTTCGTTCAAGCGCCCGGTCGTCTCGATCGACGGGTCCGAAATCGCCTGTCGTCGCCTTCTCTCCGCGCCAAGGTTTTTTCGTCCACCAACCGGGCCTCTGCGCACGGCCCTCGCCCCGTTCTGTCGTCGTCCTCCTCCCTTCGACACATTCGACAAAACCATGGACGACGCGCGATTTTTTTGAGACGACGACGACGACGACGACGATGCGCTCGCAAACATCATCGTTTCCGTCGTCGTCGTCGTCGCGTTATTCCACACCGCTTATTCGTGCCTCCTCGCGATGCAACAAAAGAAGAAGACGACGACGAAGAAGAGAGATAGAGAGGTGTAGCTCTGTGGCAACCAACCAATCAAAGCTCTTTTCAGTCTCGTGTGTGGATAAAATAATACTGTGTCGATTTTTTGGATGGATTTTTTGTTTTTTTTTTCTTTTTCCAATAAAATAAAAAGTTTGAAGATTTTGTTTGTTGTGCATCAAATGTCTCACAAAAATGTCTTCAAAATACGTACGAAAGAAAAAAAAGAAAAAGTATATTCGACGAACGAACGAACGAAGAAGGCCAGAAGGCGTTACGTGTTGGATCGATCTGAAAAGAAGAAGGAGCATTACACACACACACACACATACATACATATATATATATATATAATATCGTCGTTGTCGTCGTTTAAAACATAAGAGCTACATAGTGGGAGGAGGAAATACAAATGCATAAAAAAAATGATGGATTATCATTTTATTGGTTTATTATTTTTCCGCTTCGGATTGCATGAGCGGCGAGCAAACTTGCCAACTCCCGTCGGTTCCGGTAAAGCACCAAATGCCACTATTATCGCCCGCCGGGTTTCTGCACATGTTCCCCGGATTCTCTTCGATGCCTTCGGGGTAGTTGGCGTTGTCGTACGGTTTTTCACCGTCCGCAACGTACTGGTCTGCCCAGTTGATGCATTGTTGACCGTCTCTGGTTTTGTCTTGGCATCCTCGATAACCGACGCCGAATTCGCCGTGCTCGATTTCGTCGCACGTCGCCACCGGTTGGTTAGCGTTGTGGACTTTCATGACAGTCGTCGCCGACGCGCCAGACGGGTTAGTGACCGTGGTCGTCTTAATCATGTCGCCGTCAGCCGTGTACTCGGTTTCGACGTTGATGATAGAGCCGTTTTCTGTTTTCGTTTCTTGTTCCACGATGGTTTCGCCGGTGTTGAGCGTGTCCGAGGCAGGGAGGTTGGTATTCGAGTTGGCGTTGGAGGTAGAGGTGATGGTGGCTGTCGTTTGTTGTTCAGAAGGAGGGGTAGTCGACTGACTCCCAGCACCGTCTTCTTGACCTGGAGTTTCTGCATTCGCGTTGGTCGCATCCGTTTCCGGCGGAGTCGTAGAGGAAGCATCCGTTTCCGGTGGAATCGTAGAGGAAGCATCCGTTTCCGGCGGAGTCGTAGAGGAAGGAGGAGTCGACTGGTTCCCACCACCACCAGCACCGTTTTCTTGACCTGGAGTTTCTGCATTCGCGTTGGTCGCATCCGTTTCCGGTGGAGTCGTAGAGGAAGCATCCGTTTCCGGCGGAGTCGTAGAGGAAGGAGGAGTCGACTGGTTCCCACCACCACCAGCACCGTCTTCTTGACCTGGAGTTTCTGCATTCGCTTCTGGTTTGATAGCCGCGCACGGTCCACAAGGTTGGCCCGCGACGACATGTGTCACCGGGTCCACTTGTACTTCGGATGAAGACGAAGCAGAAGCAGGTGAGGCCGAACTTGAAGTCGATTCACTAGCTGGTTTCGGTTTCGTACCCGGGCACACGCAGTGACCAAATATATCTGTTCTCCCGGTCATCACCGCCGTCGCCGCCGGGCCGTTCGGACCGTCGTTCGTGGATTCGTTCGAACTTCCCGGCGTCGCATCAAAGTTTGGAGCGTTTTCTGCCTCTTGCGCTTTCTTGTATTCTTCTGCGCTTAGTTGCGTCGGCGCGGTGCCGCACTGGTCCATTGACTTTGCGCCGAATTTGTGATACTGATCGTGGTTCATCTCCACGTCGTTTCCTTGATCTTCGTTCCCGTCGTCGTCGTCGTCGTCTGTAAAATTCCACCAGCCGCCGCCCAACAACTTTCTCTTCGAGGCGCCTTGCAGAGCAAACTCCTTCTTCCCCAAAGCGGCGTCGCTATCGCACGCGACGCAGTACTGTTGCCCCCAGTTTGGTTGGAAATACCCGTCCGGGCACGCCATGCACCCTTGCGCCTCTGGGAACGGGTTGAACTGCCCCGGCTGGCATCGCTTACACGTCGTCAGCCCTTTCTCGTCGGCGTACGTCCCAATTGGACACTCTTCGCACTCGCCGTTTGTGTTTGTAAATGTTCCGGGAGAGCAATTGCTCTTATTCGCTTCTGCAGAGTTTTCCGGTAAAACCGTATCGGCGCTCTTTTCGTCCGCCGGGCACGACGTTCCGTAGTGCGTCAAAACATCTTCGTAAAAGCCCGGGCAGTGATGATCGCACGAACCAAAGACAAAGTGTCTGTCTCCATCTCGTTGAAACGTTCTTTGCATGACTTTATGTCCATCATACGTGAATTCTTTCGTGCACTCGGTCATGTGCTTCGTCACGTTCGCGTTTCTTTCCTTGACTGAAACTTCGTTTACGGGGTCGTTCGAAAACAACGTAAACTCAAACGGACCGTCGTGGTGGAACTGGACGTCGTCGTCTTGTTCGATCTCGTATCGCCCACACCCGCCGTGCGTCATCGTGTGCCCGGTTAATCCGTGGATGGACACGCGCGCGCCGACGACTTCGCCCCAATCCGCCAGGTCTTCCACGCCAAAGGTATCCACCAAAAGCTGTTGTTGTTGTTGTTGATATAAAGAGTCGCGAGTATTGTAAAGGTCAGTTATTCGTCGTTACGTCCAAAAGAAGATGATGAAGAAGAAGAGTGAAGTTGTGTTTTTCTCCCGTTTCCGAAACGACGAACGCGTTGTTGTTGTTGTTTGCACAAAACGAAGATCATCATCATCATCATCATCATCATCCAATCGAGAGACGGGCCGCGGAATTGGAGAGCGATGAGATACAAAAAAAAAAGCCATCTCGTCTCTATACCTGCGCGACTGGCGAGCACCCGGTGTGCAGCACCACCTTCTTCGATTGTTGTTGTTGTTCGTTTCCCAGCATACGCATCGTCGTCGTCGCATTATTATTTCCCACGATGATGGAACTCCGGTATCCCGAGACGTAACTGCCGAGCGCGACCGTCGCCACGCCGATGCCGCCCAAGACAAAGTTGCGCAATGGGGTCGTCTTTGTGTTCGTCGTCGTCGTCGTCCTTTCCCGGTAGTGCTGCGACGCTTTGGTGGTAGTGTGTTTTATGGACGACAACAACGCGCGCGTCTCCGGGTGAAGAAGACGCTCGGTTTCTTCGATGGTGTTGGTGTTGTTGTTTGACATCGTGTTTTGCGCGCTCTCAATAGTAGAGAGTGTGTGTGATGTATCAGAAGCGCGTCGTACCAAACGCAAGGGAGGAGAGAGTGAAGACAAGTCCCCGCGGGTCAAAAACGTTCTTTCGAAGAAGAAGAAAAGACACTCTGCGTAATTTAGGGTTTTAAATTAAATTAATTTTCCCTCCTCTCTCATTGTATTATACAGTATTCTCAGTATTTTTTACAACGACGACGTCTTACTACTACACTAGGCTACAAAAATGAAACAACACAACGATGGATTATGAGGAGTAGTACCGATGAAATGGAAGAAGTCTTGGACGACGACTCTTCCGTACACTGCCACCACTTCTTTCTTTACCGCGTTTACCACCACCACCACCATCCCGATTTTTCCTTTTTCTTCAAAGTTTTCGTACTACTACTAGGTGTTTCTTCTGAGCGTACGCTTTGAGACGCTCCGACGACGACGACGTCTTTTTGGTGATGCGAAGCGCTCGAGTCGTCCGGGAAGACCTCGTCGGCCGCCGCGGCGAGCGCGGAGGAAGCCGGAGAAGGACACTGAGAGATGCTCGTGGCACCTCGTTTGGTACTCGAGGACGTTGAAGTCGATGGTGACGTGGTATGAGAAGCGGGTGAAGGCGCCGGCGTCGCAGGGCCGCTGTCCTCTTGCTTTTCCTTTGTCGTCGTCGTCGTCGTTGTTGTTGCCGACGTCTCGTCTGAGACGCTTTTTGCGCTGCTATTCTCACCGCTGTTGCTATCGCTATCGTCTTCTTTGACTTTCTTTGCCGCATCTTTTGACGCATCTTGCGCCGTTACCGCGCTCTTTTTGCTCCCGTTGGAGGCATCTTCTTCAGCTTTATTCTTCGCGTCAGACGTCACCACCCCTTCGACGTTTTCTTTCGCGTCCTCGAAGGCATTTTCGGCTTTCTTCTTGGCGGCGTTGGCGGCATCTTCTGCCGCTTCCTCGGCGGAAATCGTCGCTTTCTTTACGCCGTTCGCGGCATCTTCTGCATTCTCTATAGGATCGCGCGTCGTCGCTTTCTCAACGCTCTCTTGCGTCTTCTCTGCCGCATCTTTGACATCCTGCGAGACGGTTTCAGCGGATTCCTTGACGGCATTGACGGCAGACGAAGCCGATTTCTGCGCATCGTCGGTCGCCTCGTTCGCATTCTTCTTCGCGTCCGCGACGACTTTATCGGCGGTGTCCTTGGCCCATTCCCACCCATCGACGGACCCAAACTTTGACCAATCGAAATGGCCACCTTGTAATTTGCGTCTGGACGAGTCTGCTCTCGCCCCAGGACACGTTTCGCAATATTGCTTCCCGTCTGCGCTTTGATACCACCCGTCCGGGCACGGGATGCATTCGGATTGGCCTTCGTGTGGTTGCATGGTACCAGCCACGCACGGCTGACATTCACTTGCATTCGGCTTGTCGGAGTAATGCCCAACTGGACACGCTTGGCACTTACCGTTCGCTTGTACATAGTCGCCCGGGGTACACTTTTCTTCCTTTCTCAACTCAACGTGGCCAATTTTTGGCACTTCTTCTTTTCCGCAATACGGCGTCCTCGTAAACGATGGGCACGTGTCCAAGCAACTGCCCCAAACGTAATCCGTCGTCTCGCCGTCAAATACTCGGTTATAAAACGTCACGTCGCCGTATTTATATTGGAACGTGCACTCGCCCATTTCCATCGGTCCTCCTCTCGATCCGCCGTTTTCACCATTCGGTGATTTCCAAGACGGACACCTCGGGTCCGAATCCGATTCCGATCGACACCCGATATCTTTCGTCGCTGAGTGCGCCGTTGTGTTCTTCTTCTGGTACAACGCGAACCCGAACTGCGTGCCGACGAACAACTCATCCGTATGGATTTGATACGACCCGCACCCGGCGTTTTCCATCTCGAGGCCTCGTACGAACGTGAAATCGTTCGTATCGGATTTAAATATGATCTTCGCGCCGACTTCGTTTCCCCACTCGCTTCTGTCCTCGATCGTCCAGGGGAGTTTGTCGTGCGGGGAACATCCGGTGTGCAACGATATGGTCATGCCTGACGTCTTCATCTCGTTGACATTCGTTTCCGTCATCGGATCCGTGTTTTGATCGGAGTACACGGGGTTTTCGTAGTACGGCGTCGCGCCTAACACCACCGTTTTTTTATCCGTCGTCGTCGTCGTCGTCGTTTTTGCCACAACGACGACCAGCGCGCACGCGACCGCGCCGGCGAGGATTTTCCCGAACGATGATGATGATGATGATGATGACGATGATGATGATGATGGCCGTGTTCCGCGGCCCTCCTCATTTTTGGTGGATCTCTTTTCGACGACGGAGACCAGCAAAGGCGCGTTCTCGCCCAAAACGCGCGGCGGCGCGGACATGGGTGGTCAACGACGACGACGATAAAAAAACTTCTTTTTTTTTGCTCTTTATCAGCTTAGCGGAGCACGACAAAGACCTAAAGAGAGAGAGAGAGGTGTGTGTTTTATTGTGAGGCATTTTTTTCTCTTCTCTTTTATGACTCTTTGGTGTGGTCCTTTAAAAAAGGGGTTAGTAGAGTATTGATAAAAGGCTTTGTTTTACGTCGGGATTTGGTGGAGCTCTATACATAGTACATATACATATATAGTAGTATTACAGTATTGGATCGCAGGCATCAAAACCGCCGTACGCGTCTACGTAACACCATATTCCATCCGCGGATGCACTCGGGTTGCGGCAATAGTTGCGCGGATTTTCGTCCATGGCGTCGGGTTGCGAAGCGTGCGACCATTTCGCGTGCGCGACGCCGTATTTGCTCCCAAACGGTTGTTTAGACCAGTCGATGCAAGTTTTTCCAGTTCGAGTGGTCGTTTGACAGCCACGGTAGCCGATACCGAATGTACCACGCATTGTTTCGTCGCAAGAAGACGAGGAAACAGAGTTCTTGTAATTATCGTTTTCGTTTGAAGCGGACGCAGACGCTAACGTCTGTTCAATCTTCTCGCGTTCTTTGCCGTTTACTTTATCGAACGTTTCGATGATTTTCTCCTCCTTTTCGATTTTCTTGTCTACGATGGTATCGTCGTCGTCGATTTCCTTTTCGCGAAGCAAATCATTCAGTTTTTTTTGGTGACGAACGGAGTTTTTAAGCGCCGCGGCTTCGTCGGCTATTAATTCTGGGTCTATTTTTTCAGTTCCATCGTTCGAATCTCGCTGCTTAACGGTGTCTTTGGTATCCACCGCAGAAACAACCGTATGAAGATCGTTGTTTGGAGCGGACGAGACTTGCACAGATTCAAACGTGGCTTCTGGTTCTCTTTCCTTTGTCACCTCTTTCGCTTCGTCGCTCACGACTTTTACCGCGGGAATCGTTGGTGTTGGAATCACTCTATCTTTTGTCAGTTCCTTCGTTACGTTGACATCGATCGGAGTGCTCGTGTCATCGTTGGTCGCGACGGTATTGTCTTTGTCTTTGACGACAACAGCTGGCGACACGGTCGACGCGATGCACTGGTCCTTACTTTGCGCAGCTTTACCTTTTTCTCTCGCGTCTTCAACTTCTCGTTCCATGACGTCTCTCACGTCAACAACGCCGTCGCCGTTGACGTCATCGTTGTCATTCGAGAACCACCCGCCGTGTTGTTTGTGTTGTTTGCCGAAGATACCTCCACCTAATAGTTTACGAGTATTGCTGCTAATTATTCTTTGTTTGCGATGCTTGGCGATGCCTAAAAGCGACGAGGAATCATCGTTTGTTTTCCACGAGATTCCTCCGCTTGGCACTCTTTCGTCTCGCAGTTCTTCGTCCATGTTCAATGCGGTCGCGTCGTCCGGCGATATTTCCGATCCGTCGTCGCACGGTTTGCAGAATTTTTGACCTTCCTTGTCTTGATACATTCCTCTCGGACACGCTTCGCACCGATTGCTCTTACCGAACGGTTGGAAAAATCCTTTGGGACACAATTGACAAGACGTGTCGTCTGGCAAGAACGAAAAAGAACCGGGCGCGCATTCGCCGCATGCCTTCGTCTCTTGCCCGTTGGATTCGGTGGTGATGATGTAATGTCCTTTTTCGCACGTGAAGTCGTCGTCGTCGTCGTCGTCGTCGTCGTTTTCATCGTCGTCCTTGTCGCTAGTCGTGTTTTCAACGGTACTGGTTTGATTGCTAGTATCTTCTATTCTTCTTCTAGTTGTTGTTGTCGTTGTTGTTGTCGTCGTCGTGGCATCATTCGTATCCTCAATCGCTTTACTTTTTGTCTTACAAAACGGATGCGTTGTAAATGCCGGACACGACTCCAAACAACTTCCCCACACGTACTCCAGTTGTTTCCCGTCAAACACTCGATTATAAAAAGTCACGTCGCCGTATTCGTACTTGAAGGTGCACTCGCGCATACCAAACGGATGTTCGTGTTCGTCTTCCGCGATTGCGTCCGAGTACCCACCGACGATGCCACCTCTTTCGCCCCACGGGCACCGCGTATCGACTCTTTTCGGATCAGAGGTCAAACACCCGATATCTTTTACCGCGGCGCCGACGAAATGTTCGCCTTCTTTCCGTTGCTTTTCGTAATGGAGTAACCGTCCCAACTGCGACGCGACGTTCTTTTCGGACGCGCTCTCTCCCGCAGTTATCTGCATTTCATACAAGGCGAACCCAAACGCGGTGCCTCGTTTCATCGCCCTCGTCGTCACGCGGTACTCTCCGCACGACGTCTGTTCCATCGGAATGCCTTTCTCGAAGCTAAAATCGTTCCCTCCGGCGTTGTCGTCGTCGTCTTTCAGCACTAATTTTGCGCCTATTTTCCGCGACCAATCGTATTGCGCGTCGTCAAAGTCGTCGAAGTCGTCGTCGAAGTCGTTCGCGTCGTCGGTATTGTTCTCGTTCGTTCGAAAGCGTTTTCGCACCATCGGCATCACTTTCTCCATTGGACTGCATCCGGTGTGCAACGTGAACGTTTTCGCGTCTTCGACATCGTTCGACATCGTTCCGAGTCGCGCTTTAGACGACACCGCGACTACTCCTCGCGTGGTTCTTCTCGCGTCGTCTTTCCTCGTCGTCTTTGTCAGAGCCGCGGCGCCAGAGACGACCACCACCGCGGCGACGAGAAGACGCATCGTCATCGCTTTGGTCGTCAAAGTCCCCGCGCGGCCTTTTTTTTCGACGTTGTTAAAGCCACCCCCCGGTATTCTCCCGACTAAAAGCGGTTCCGTTTCTCCTTTCGATGATCGGACTGTTGTGGTGGCGGCGCCGCCAATATTGGCGGCGGCGACGGTCTTCATCCTCCTCCCCCTCCTCGTCGTCGTCGTTTGCGTCGTCGTCTCCAAAGAGCGCACGGACACGACACAACCAAAAGGAGGACCTCTGCCTTTTTCTGTTGTTGTGTGTCGAATACTTTTTTTTTCCCGAGTCTTTTTTGCCTTCTCATGATACCTTAAACCCTCCTTTATTTTTTTCTTTCCCCGGGAAAAAAAGAAAAGAAGAGTGGCAACACTTGAGGCTGAAAAAACGACCTCCTATTCTTCCAAAAACACACGACACAAATATATCGTGGAGTAGGAGTAGTACACAACAGAGAAGAAGAGCTTAAGCGCGTTGAGTGAGATGACGGCGACGACGACGACGACGACGAGGACGAGGAAAGACGATGGAGGCGTCGCAGGCTCGACGACTGGCCTGGTCCTTCTCTTCGTCTCGTTTGGTCTCGTCGTCCACGCAGCGCACGGGCACACGACGCGACGAGAGAGAGACCATCATCATCGTCATCATCATCATCACGGAGGAGGAGGAGGAGGAGGAGAGGAAGGGGTGTTGTTCTTCGGGATGAGCGCGTCGGTCGCGATGGAACTCGCGATAGCCGTCGCAGTCGGGGCGTACTCGGTCTTCAGCCGACGATTCGGCGCGTTTGGGAGATTCAAGGAAGTCAGAGAAGAACGCGGAGACATTCCAGGGCTGACGGTGACCAGATGGAGCGATTTTTCGAGCTTGTGGACGAGAGCGAAAGCCCTTTAGTAAGAGCTACCCAAATTGTGTTCATCGTAGCCGTCTGGTATTTTCTGCATAGAGTTGAATAGAAGGCGGATTTGAAGGCGTAAATAATGAGTAGTAGTTGTAAGAGCGTAGTAGAGGCGAATCTTAGTGTGTATTCGTGCTATTTGTCCATCGTTTCTCTTTCTGTATTCCTCGTCATCGCGTGTTCTTAGACTGTCCTCGTTGGAGTTTCGCGGCTTTTTGCGCTTTTTGGAGCTCTTTCATCGCGCCCGGAGGTAAAGTAATCTTACACCCGCCCTGCGGCAACGTTCTGGAACAATCCTCGACTTTCTTTCCGAGCGCTTCTCTAACCGCAGATTTTTCGTGCTCCGAAGCGAACGGCGCTTTCAAAAGAACGTTGGCACAGTCTTTGACCGTTTTACCTCGTTTTTGCGTGCCTGGAGTGAGTTTAATGCGATACTTATAACTCACGAGCACGGAAAATGGGGCACAGACGGGTAAGGCAAACGACGCGCGGTCCTGCTCAAACGGCTGGCCGGTGAGTTGACGCAATGCCATTTCGGTTTGTTTATCGCGACGCTCGTGAATAGCGACGAGATTTGATTCGACGTCATCGTTGTTGTTGTTGTTGTTGTTGTTGTCAATATCGTCGTTTTCAGGTTCGTAGATCAAAGGTTTAATACCGCGTTCTTTCAAGTTTGGCATTTCGGGCGTCGGCGCTTCAGGAAGCACGACTTCCTTTTGTTTAGTAACACCCAAAGACGTCTCCGACTTCAAAGGCACCAAAGCAGCTTTTTTCCTGTCTTTTTTCGTCTCTTTTTGTTTCGTCGTGAGCAATTTCATGGCCAATTCGCGATCTTCGTCGTCTTGTTCGGCGTATTTTTTTGCCGCGCGTTTTGCTTTCGCAGATTTTCCGCGCACCTTTGGCTTGTTTGGATTCGAAGAAGACGAGGTGGTTTTCTTCGTTTTATACATCTCGTCGTCTTCGATCTCTTCCTCTCCCTCCTCTTCTTCCTCTATTTCGCTAGCGCGTTCTTTCTCTGTGGCTGCTGTTGCTGCAGCCGCCGATTTCAATGGGTCAAAAACGTCTTCGTCGGCGGCGTTTTCGTCGTTTCCGCCGTGACCGTGCACGCCTCCTTTCTTCATCTGTTTGCGCTGTGCCGCAGATATGCGTTTTTTCTTCGTCCTTTGCTCATTTTGTTTGGTCGTGATTTCTCTTGCCGTGTCGTCAATCGAGGCTTTTTCATTCACCTGCGCGGCGAGTTCGTTCACCATTTGATTGCCAGTTTCTTGTTCTTGTTCTTCTTCCGCGTCCTCCTCGCTGCTCATTTCTCGAATACGTCTCGAACCGCGACCACTACCACACTCATCGTCGTCGTCGTCGTCGTCGTCTCCATCGTCGTGAAACGTCGCGTCCGCGGATTCAGATTTTACCACGCGTTCTTTTTCGTGACCGGATGTGTTTTCACTCTTCACGATAAAGAGCAAACCGAATCCCATTTCTGGTTTCGCCGGCGGCAAGAATTTCTTGCGCGCGCCTTTCGCGAGAGTAAAAGTACCGCTCGGGAGTAAACTGGCATCTTCCGGGAGGTCCCATCGATGTTTGGAAACATCTCTAGCACGAGCCCACCATGCGGATGCCGACCGCTTCTTCGCCCAGCACTCGCTTCTCGCGACCGTGGCCTGCGCGGCTTGCGCGAGTGAAAGAGAGGGCACCTTCATGGCGCTTTCACCATTATTCGCAGAGGAATAGCGTGGTGGCGGTTTCACGAGCGTAATCGCCGGCGCACCGTTTTCGTCGCAAAAGACAAAACAATCGTTCCCACGTTCCGTTTTATTTGCGTATTTTGCGAACAGCATTTCTGCTTGCGTGTTATCTGTCGCGTGTAAAACCAAACAATTCTCCGAGGTGACCCACCAGATGAACTTTTCGAACCAAAAAGGAGTTCGCGCGGCTTTCGCACCCGGAATAGCTTTCTCTCTCAGAGCCTCTATTTTTATCAACGCTTTCTTTTCTGCATCCGATACGACTTTGTCGTGGTGTTTTGCTGTCTTGTCGAGTTTCGTGTCGTGTTTTTTCTTCAGCTCGAAACGCGCGTTACAATTCGCGAACGCCGATAAACCCAAATCGAGCGGTATGTCGATCGGTTTGTGCTTCTTCACGACAACTTCCTCTCCACTCGTTTCCTCAATCTCCACGTCTTCTTTGGGTGTTAACTTAATCGTCACTTGGTTGTTCTTTAAATCTAAACTGGATATGAATTTTGCGACTGGATTGCCTCTCCTCTTCTCTTCGCTAATCATAGATTCTAAATCGTCCCACGCCATGCCGCTCGCCAACGCGTCGTTGACCGCATTCAAAACATTTTCCACGTCTTCTATATTTCTCGATATTAATTCCGCTCTTTGCGCTTCTTTCTCTGCGTCGCGTTCGAGCACTTTCAACCTGTTCTCTTGGTCTTTTTTCAATTTATCGAATTTCTTCAACGCTTGCGCTTCCGCTCGATTTCTTTGCAAGATACCCTGTTGCATCTCGAGCTTGGCGTAGTACTCGTCCAAGACATCGTTGAACACGTTTCTCGCATCATTTTTTTCTCGCTCTTTACCATCATTTCTACCTAAAATCTCATCGATCGAGACCGTTCTCTTCTTTTCGTTTTGTTTCATCGGGTGCGGCGAGAAGTCATCGAATACCTCGACATTTCTTTGTTCTTTCTTCTTCTGTCCTAGTTGCTTTTCATCTTCCTCTTGTCCTGCGTTTACGAATGGTTCCATCGCCAACTCTTTACACGTGACTTCTGGAATCGGGAACACGTTGCCTTCTGTTACGTCTCGGAACCACGCGAACTCTTCCTCGATACACTGGAACACCTTTTCTTTCGCCTCTTCGCTCGCGAGCGGAAGCGGTGCGAACATGCCTTTCTCTATACCCGCTCGCAAAGCGACGTGTTCGCACTGCGCCGGCGCGAACGAAAACCCGCGACACAAGCACTCCCTCAACGTTTGCGGCGCGCGAATGTTCTCCAACCTTTCACGCTCTCTCCGCTTCTTTTCTTCGCGCGCCGCCGACGCCTCGTCCTCCTCTCCTTTCTCGTCCTCCAAACAATCTGCATTCCACGCCGCGCGTTCTTCTTCCGCGTACACTCCTCTCAGCGCTTCTTCCCACGTTTCTCTCGTCGGCATCCGAAATGCTCGAAACCGTTCGACTGGGTACCTTCTTTTCCCCATTATCTTCACGTTCTTCGTCTTCTCCACGAGCGTTCTCAGCACCGTCAACGCCGTAAATTCGCCGTCGCACAAAATCGCGTTCCCGCTCGCGTACAGTTCCACCACGAGTTTCGTTTCCGTCTCCTTCGCCCCGAACGTCAGCACGACCGCTCGGTCCATCCCGAGCTGTCGAATGTCGTTCAACCGCTTCTTCGCGCAATGTTTCCTGAGTTTCTGAACGAAATTGGACGGTTGTTGTTGTTGATGATGATGATGATGATGCGTCGTCGTCGTCGTCGTCGTCGTCGTTCGCGGGTACCTGGTCGCGACGAGTTTCACGCCGGGTTGGACGAACACGTGCACTTTCGAGCTCTCGTTGTTGTTGTTGTTGTTCTCCTCTCCTTCTTCTCCTCCATTATTTCCTCCTCCTCGGTTGTTAAACTTGAAGAGCAGCGCGTTTTTGCCGCCCTCGGCGTCGTAGATTTGCGCGCACCAGAGGCCCAAGACGGTCCGGCGCAAACACGAGACTTCCGCGCAGACGTCGAAGGCAGAGAAGCGCTCTTTCGGCATCTTCTTCTCTCTACTTCTTCTTCTTCGTC
>MDSZ01187543.1_pt1 | contig 15676 bp, 17 predicted proteins | sample 811201 | NCBI WGS metagenome assembly MDSZ01 (sample SAMN05326647, study PRJNA326480) | marine metagenome | isolation source: seawater | place: Indian Ocean: North | collected 2010
AGCTATAACATCGTATAGTGGGGAAGCTTCAGGATATCCGTAATTCCACAATATTATTAAAAGTACCCAGATGATAAATACAATCATTTATTGGATTTTATCTAGTAATATCGATTTCTTGTCACTAAATTCAGCTTCTGTGATGATGCCACGATCTCTTAGATCAGCGAGTTTTTCTATTTGTGATAGTATTTGATCATTACTATCAGATGCACTTGCACCAGAATTCCTAGGCATATAGGTATCTAATTCATCATTGAACAATTTGTAGAAAAAACTATCCTCTTTATTTTCTTGCTTAGTATGCCCTATCTTATTATGTGGCCCTGGTCTAACTAACTCGTTAGCAACTGCACCATACATGAACATGATTAGCATAGTTGTTAATATGTATCTCATTTTGGCATTATATGCCTAATAACAACTAAAATCATTCTTGTATAAGAGTTTTATTAAAGAAATTTTTTACTTCAGTAAGTGTAATTTTAGTTGCTCTAGAATTATATTTTACGGTAACACCTTTCGTAGAGCATACGTCTAGAAAATATTCACTAATTTTAGGCGTATTTATTATCACACCTTTCATATTTTGTATCTCACCGTTTTTTGTAATTGTAAGCGTACACTCATCATTAATTACCAATAAGTTTGGTAACTTATCAAATGTAAAACCAAAATATAGGAATGGATTATCAAATCCATGTCTGGCTCCATCTATTGAAATTAATTCCATTTTATTGTCGTCTCGAAAAAACTTAGAGTATAGATTCCTGCAAGCAGCTTCTGGTGTAAGATCATCATCGGCTCCGGTAATCATAAGTAATGGTGTTTCACTTATAGAGTCACTAGGGAATGTGAATCCGCAATAAGGATAAATTGCAATTGCTGATTGAAATCTTTCATTAATAGGAATTAGATCATTAACAAACTTAAAATGAGATAGTATAGGACCAACACCACCTTGTGACCACCCTAGGTAGCCAACATTTTTAATTCTTGGATTTGACTTAAGAAGTTTTAGTGATGCGTATGCATCATTCATAAAAGTTATGCCGGAAACTTTAGAAAATGTTTTATCATATTTAATCTTTCTTGCTGCATAGTGATCAATCTGTAAAACAACTAAACCCATATCAGTGAGTAAGTCTATATATTTTTTGTGATATCGTCTTTTACCTCCAGATCCATGGGTCATGATTACAGCATTATATTCTTGACTTTCTATCTCTGGTAAATATAACTGTGCATTGATTACAATTGATTTCTTATCTCTATAATCTAAATCATAACTGTCAGTTGATACGAAGCAAAGGATATTCTCCGATTCCAGATTCACTTGCGTTATAGGCTCTATGCCCACGCAGGGATCAGTAATTCTCTTTGAGCATGCTACTGTCAACAGCGTGATAATTATCAATGATAATAATCTTAGCGTCATATAAGCTATTTAAGACTTGAAATATCTGTTTTGTGACTTTCTAATATTGCTATGATTTGGTTGTCTTTATTATAAGGACTAGGTAGCGAAGCATTTGGTTTCTCAAGTTCAGCATATGTCACTTGAATGTCAGGTGTGATACCGTTTCCATGAATGTGTCTATCATTAGGTGTATAGTATTTTGCTGTAGTAAGCTTTAATGCTGATCCATCTACCATTTCTTGTATTGATTGTACGGAAGCTTTACCAAATGATTTCTCTCCATAGATTATAGCTCTTTGATGATCTTGTAGAGCACCTGCAACGATTTCTGATGCAGAAGCTGAACCACCGTTAATAAGGACATAAAGAGGAAGTCCTTCGAGTATATCTTCGCTATTTGCAAAATATTCTAGATCTGAATTGTTGGTTCTTCCTTTAGTATAAACAATCTTCCCTGACTTTAAAAATAAGTCTGAAATGCCAACAGCGGAACCTAGAACACCACCCGGATTATTTCTTAAATCAAGAATAAGCGCAGACATCATCTTACCTGTATCCTTTCTAAGCTTATATATGGCATCTCTAACATTGCTTGTAGAGTTTGATTGGAAACTTGATAATCTTATGTAACCAATCTCACCATTAAAAATTTGAGTCTTTATTCCTTTAGATACAATGATTTGTCTTGTAAGTTCAAAATCTAATGGTTCATTTTCTTTTTCTCTAAGAATCTTTACTTTTACTTTAGTACCTGGTTCACCTCTCATTAATTTAACAGCGTCATTTATAGATTTGTCTTTAAGAGAGACATCTTGAACTTCAATAACTAAATCACCAGCTTTGAGTCCTGCTCTTTGTGCTGGCGTGTCATCTATGGGGGATATAATTTTGACAAATCCATCTTCCATCGTTATCTCAATACCTATGCCACCAAATCTACCTGTAGTTCCAATTTTCAACTCTGAAAAATCATCTTTTGTCAGATAATCTGAATATGGATCTAAATTGGATACCATGCCTTCAATTGCATAATTGAAAAGTGTCGCATCATCTACTTCATCAACATATTGATCTTTAATTTTTTTATAGACATCAACAAACTGCTGAATTTTTTCTGTTGGCACTTCAGTATCAGAGCCATATGCGGTCAGACAGAAAAGAGCTAAAACAGCAGAAAAAGCCAGGTTTTTAAAGGTTTTTGAGTAGATTTTCATCAAAGATAATAATAACACTTTATTGAAAGATTTATTATTAGTTTTAGCTAATATAGGTATATAATAATAAAATGACAAATGAACAAATACAGACAGAAGAGGCAATAGATTACACCTCTGCTGATCAACAAAGAGACGTGGAAACAGCGTCACGTTCACTTAAAGCCATGTCTCATCCATTAAGACTAATGATATTGTGTAAACTAGGCCAAGAAGAGTTTAGTGTTCAGGATATTGTCGACAATGTAGGGACATCGCAAAGTAACATATCCCAACATCTTGCTATATTGAGAGACAAAGGGATATTATCGGCAAGAAAAGACGCAAACAAGGTTTTCTACAAAGTAAGTGATTTTAAAACACTAAAGCTCATTGATATGATGAGAGAAGTTTTTTGTTCTAAACACAGTTGATCCTTAATATGGATCATTCATTAGAATTTGCTCTTAATCACCCCGTTTTATCAGTTGCTTTATTTATATTCATTTACCTGATAATTTCATTTGAGATAAAGAATTTCACGAAAAAGTATAAAGCCATAAATTGCAATGATCTTGTTCAAAAAATTAATGATACAAATATTACAGTTCTCGACACGAGAGAAAAATCAGAATACAAAAAAGGACATATTTCAAATGCGATTTGCCATGATGTTTCATCAACCAAGACTTTAGATTATGATGAAGTTGTTATTTATGACAAAGATGAAGTCACAAGTGTAGGGGTTGCTGAAAAGATTTCGAAAAATCATGCTATCACAGTTTTATATTTAGAAGGCGGAATACAATCATGGAAGGAAAATAACCTTCCTCTTGTTGAGGGCACATGACTGATAACAAAGTCCAATTCAATATTCAGAGAATATATCTGAAAGACGCGTCGTTTGAGTCACCAATGACTCCTGGTGTTTTCACAAACATGACGTCATCTCCAAAGGTCGGATTTAATTTTGAGTCAAATATTGAAAAATTGAACGATGATACGTATGAGCTATCATTAATGTTTAATGTAAAAGCAGAGGTTGAGGATAAGACACTATATTTAGTTGAATTGAAACAATGTGGCGTCTTCTCAATTAGCGTTGATGATGAAGCTGTCAAAAAAAGATTCTTAAATGTTCACTGCGCAGAAATTGTCTACCCCTATGCAAGAGAGAACATTTCAAGCACGATTCAAAAGGGTGGTTTCCCACCGCTTTTCCTGTCACCGATAGATTTTCATACTATCTATCAGAATGAACTGGATAAAAGAAAAGAAAATTAATGAAGACTAACTTTAGGGTCCTTGGTGCTGGCGTATGGGGGTTAGCGTTATCAGACTATCTTTTAGAGCTTGGCCATAATGTAGAAATTTTTTGCAGAGATACGAATTTAGAGAAGAAAAGTATAAAACAATTAACTCTATCGAATATTTCATCTAATGCAATAAAGTCTCTAGATAAAATACAAGACCATAAATCAACAGATGAGATTAATATAATCGCAGTTAATAGTAGAGGCTTTGATGACATCCTAGTCAATAACAAAGATTATTTTGCTTCACTCAATGCTCTAGTTTCTCTAACAAAAGGTATCGACCATAAAACCGGCCTGTTATTCAGTGATCTAATTTCTGACATGTTCAATGGCACTATTAGTTATGGCTTACTATCAGGACCCTCTTTCGCGAGGGATTTAACTGAAAGAAAGCCAATTAGAATTTCTTTTGCATCTAAAGCTAAAGATTTATCAGATTTAATTATTGAATCCGCTAGTAGTCCTAAATTTGAAGTTTTACCGACCACTTATGTCTACTTTATTGAAATAGCAGGTGTTATCAAAAACATAGCTGCCATTTTGTGCGGCATGGCTGATAAATATTTTGGCAATGGCGTTCATACAAAAACTATAATCAAAAAAGCTTGTGAGGAAACATGGTTAATGGGTTTGGAGGCATCGAGAAATCCTAAATCTCAAGATCAAAACATTACTCTCAATATGAATGATCTAAGAGGGGATATTATGCAATTACCAGGCTATTTAGGAGACATGATTCTCACCTGTAAACAAAATCAGTCAAGAAACTATCAGTTTGGCGAACTTATTGCAGATAAAAATATAAATATACAGGATGCAAAGGACAACATTGGAACAGTAGAAGGCTACGACTGCTGTAAAACATTAGTTGAAAAATCATCGCTTAAATCTGGTGAATTAACAAATAGACTTTATAGTATTTTGTGTGCTGAAAACTCTAAAAGAGAGAATCTAGTCAGATCTTTGTTACAACCCTAAATCTTTAATCTTTCGAGTAATTGTGTTTCTTCCTAGCCCTAAAATCTTAGCTGCCTCGATACGCTTGCCTTTACTTGCTGATAAAGCCTCTTTTAAAAGTAATTTCTCAAGGTCTCTCGAAAAGCCACTTAAATCATTACTATCGGAGAGTATGCTTTTAATATGAGAAGTTAGGCTAGCCTCCCATGATGTGCTCGAGGCATATACATTATTAGATTCACTAATGCCATTACTTGACGTTAAATCTTTCACTTCATCTGGGATATCATCAGATGTTATTGACGACGATGGGGCCATTACAGTCATGTATCTACAAATATTTTCAAGCTGTCTGATATTTCCGGGCCAGTCATATTTATGTAAAAGTTCTATAGCACTTTCATCAATAGTTTTGGAATCACTCTTTAGCTCATCTGCGCTTTTATTTAAAAAATATTTTACAAGGTCATTTATATCTTCTTTCCTTTGTCGCAGTGCGGGAAGTTCAATTCTAAAAACATTTAAGCGGTGATAGAGATCTTCGCGAAATTTACCTGTTCTAATCAATGATTCAATATTTTGATTAGTTGCAGCTATGATTCTTACATCAGATTTAATTGGTTTCTGTCCGCCCACTCTATAAAACTCATGGCTGGATAGCACTCTCAAAAGTCTAGTTTGCAACTCAGGGTGCATATCCCCAATCTCATCTAAAAACAAAGTTCCTCCAAGAGCTTGTTCAAATCTGCCGATTCTTTGAGACTGCGCGCCTGTAAACGAGCCTTTTTCATGGCCAAACAATTCACTCTCCAAAAGTTCATGCGGTATTGCAGCAACATTGATAGCAACAAATGGCTTGTCTGATCTTGGACTGTTTGCATGGACAGACTGTGCGATTAGTTCTTTACCTGTACCTGATTCGCCGCGGATAAGAACCGTAATATCTGTTTTCGATATTTTACCAATCGCTTTGAAAACGTCTTGCATAGCTTCTGCTCTTCCTACAATCTTGTTATCAGAGGTTTGATTGATCTCATCGAAGTTACTCTTTTTATTTTTTGTTGCTTTTATTGCAAGCTTTCTTATTTCATTAATATCAAAAGGCTTGGTGAGATACTCAAAAGCGCCGCCTTTATAAGCAGATAGTGCATTATCGATATTTGCATGAGCTGTTATTATGATAGTTGGTATTTCAGGATATTTCTCTGAGACTTTGTCCAGAAACTCTAAGCCTGACATTCCAGGCATTTTGATGTCAGTAATAATAAGATCTGGTTGTTTGGAGTTCAGGCTTAGTAGTGCTTCCGACGCATTAGCAAATGATTCTACTTTAAATAAATCTTCTAAAGCGCTTGTGCAAATAGTTCTTATGCTCTCTTCATCATCTATAATCCAAATCTCATTCATTACATTCACTCACTATCGGCAAGACAATGGTAAAGATTGTCTCTCGTTGTTTACTAGAACACTCGATTAGACCGAGATTTTGCATGATAATTGATTGAGCTATAGTAAGACCTAATCCCATACCCTCAGATTTTGTACTTACCATAGGATAGAATATATCTTTCAATTTTTCTTCAGGAATACCTGGCCCATTATCTATGACATCTATCTTTGCAACAAGGGAATATTTCGAATTCCCTATTGTATAGCTAGACTCTGTTCTGGTTCTCAACGTTACATTACCCTCATACTCCATGGCTTGTATTGAGTTTCTCACAAGATTTATAAGAGCTTGGATGAGCTGCTCTTTGTTAGTATTAATATCAGGAATACTTGGATCATAATCCTTTTGGAAGAGGATTTTTTTGTTTTTAAGATCAAACTTAAACAAATCTATTACATGCTCAGTCACTTCGTGAATATTTATATTAGCTCTCTTAACAGCTGTAGCAGGAAGCGCCATGTCATTTAATAGATTTACTAAGCGACCAGTCTCTTTTTTTATTATGTTTGTAAATTTCAAATAAGATTGATCTAGAGATTTTTCTAGAATCTGTGCAGCTCCAAGGATACCGCCCAGTGGATTTTTTATTTCATGTGATAGACCTTTTATCATCTCTCTAGTCGCCCTTTCTTGTTCGATAAGGTTTTGTTCAAGTGAGATACTATGAAGTCTCCCAGTTTCAGTAAATTCAATCAATGTTACCTCTTCTTCATCCAATCTGGATAGAGACAGGTTACAATCTACTATTTTTTCATGACCCTCAAAGTTTTTAAACTTAAAGTCTCTTATCATTTTCGAGTGTTTTTCTTGTCGAACAGAATTTACGTGTTGCAAAAGGTGTTGATGGCCTATGATGGATTTGAGAGATGATAAATCAGGAAAATTTCCACTAATACCAAGCAAATCTAAGCCAGCGATATTAATAAAAAAGTAACTATTATCATTATTAAGCACAACAACACCAGTGGATATATTCTCGAGTATATCCAGCAGTAACTTTGAATCTAATGATATTTTGTCTTGCAATTGCATTTTTTGAAATGCTGCCCACACGGGGCAGCATTTTTATTTCTTAAAGACTATAGTACATTTCAAATTCACACGGATGAGTAGATTGTCTTAATCTTTGTACTTCATCCATTTTCAGATCAATGTATGAGTCAATCATATTATTTGTAAACACATCACCAGCATTCAAGAACGCTCTATCTTTATCAAGTGCATCTAGAGCTACATCAAGTCCAGGTGCAACAGTTGGGAGGAGCGCTTCCTCTTCTCTGCTTATGGCAAATAAATCTTTATCCATTGATGGGCCTGGATCTATTTGATTTTTAATACCATCTAGGCCAGCCATCATCATTGCTGAAAACGCAAGATATGGATTAGCTGTAGAATCAGGGAATCTCACCTCTATCCTTCTAGCCTTATCACTCATCACATATGGAATTCTTATTGATGCTGATCTATTTCTCGCAGAATAAGTCAATATAACGGGAGCTTCAAACCCAGGAATTAGCCTCTTGTAACTATTTGTAGATGCGTTAGTAAAGGCATTTAGTGCACGGGCGTGTTTAATAATCCCACCGATATACCATAGAGCCTCTTGAGATAAGTTGCCATATTTATCACCAGCAAAAATATTCTTACCATCCTTTGATAGAGACTGATGAACATGCATACCTGTTCCATTGTCACCTACTACTGGTTTTGGCATAAAAGTAGCAGTCTTTCCAAACGCATGTGCTACATTCTGAACAACGTATTTATACTTTTGTACCTCGTCAGCTTTTTTGACAAGTGTGTTAAATAATGTCCCAATTTCACATTGCCCAGCAGTAGCAACCTCATGATGATGAACCTCACACTGTACACCAACTTCATGTAATGTTGTTATCATCGCAGATCTGCAGTCTTGAAGAGCATCGACTGGTGGCACAGGGAAATATCCTCCTTTGACACCAGGTCTGTGTCCCATGTTACCATCCTCATACGCTTTGCCGCTGTTCCAACAAGCTTCTGTAGAATCTACTTTAAAAAAACAACTACCAATTGTGTCTTCAAATTTAACATCATCAAACACAAAGAATTCGTTTTCAGGGCCAAAATATGCAGTGTCAGCAACACCTGAATCAACTAGATACTTCTCAGCTTTCTTTGCAATACCCCTTGGGTCTTTCTCATATATAGAACCATCAGAGGGTTCAATGACATCACATGTAACATTGATGGTTGGTTCATCATAAAATGGATCCGAGAAGGCTGTTGTGGTATCGGGCATGAGAATCATATCTGATTCATTTATGTCTTTCCAACCTGCTATCGACGAACCATCAAACATCTTACCCTCTTCGCAGTCTGTTTTAATACCTTCTTCAGAGGCTGTAACAGTAACGTGTTGTTCTTTACCTTGTGTGTTTGTAAACCTATAATCGATGAATTTTGCCTCTTTTTCATCGACTAGCTTTTTTATATCATTTGCACTCATTTTATTCCTCACTAGTGATTTTGTTTGCATAGTATAAGCTGCATTAATCGTGCCATATCGGTATTTGACTACATTCACTAAAATGTTCTATATTGTAACATAATATGCACAAATAAAGTACATATTATGATCATAATTAGTGCATATGTACATAAAAGTGCATGTTTACTATGAAAAAATTCTATTTAAATTATACGAAAAACTTATGCATAGAACCCTTATGGAAGTATAATTTCTATATTCCCAAGGAGAAGATTTGACTCAACATACTATGGAAGAATTGGTAGCTCTTTGTAAAAGAAGAGGTTTTATTTATCAATCAAATGAAATTTATGGAGGTATCCAGGGGTTATACGACTATGGGCCTTTGGGGGTTGAATTAAAGAATAACCTCAAAAACGCCTGGTGGAAGTCGATAGTTTATAATAGAGACGATGTTGAAGGTCTTGATACATCCATACTTACACATCCTGATGTTCTTAAGTATTCTGGCCATCAAGATACGTTTACTGATCCTCTAGTTGATTGCAAGAGCTGCGGTTTAAGATTTAGAGAGGATCAAATACCCGAACAATGTATAGGAGAGGAGTTAACCGATCCGAGGGAATTTAATTTGATGTTCGAGACGAACGTCGGACCTATAATCGATGATACTTCTAAGGCTTATCTCAGGCCTGAAACAGCACAACAAATTTTTATAAATTTCAAAAATGTCATCGACTCTACCTCTAGAACACTGCCTTTTGGTATTGCCCAAATTGGAAAATCCTTTAGGAATGAAATTACTCCTAGGAACTTTATTTTTAGGGTTCGTGAATTTGAGCAAATGGAATTAGAGTTCTTTGTAACTCCTGGCGATGATGAACAGTGGCATAAGAAGTGGGTTGATGAGCGACACACATGGTGGTCAAGCCAGGGCATACCCAAAGAAAAGTTAAAACTCTTGAATGTAACAGGTGACGATCTAGCTCATTATTCAAAATCTACTGTCGATATAATGTATCAATTTCCTCATGGTTTGGAAGAGCTTGAGGGTATAGCAAACAGAACTGATTTCGATCTTGGTTCCCACTCTAAAAATCAGAAAGAATTAAGTATCGACGCTAAAGTTATCGAGAATAAAGACTCTAATACACGCTTAGCTATACAAAATGAAAATAATGAGTGGATTGTTCCTTATGTGATAGAGCCATCAGCAGGTGTAGATAGGGGTGTTCTAGCAGTGCTTAATGAGGCATACACTGTAGAAGAGCTTGATGGCGATAAAAAAAGAACTCTATTGAAATTAAAAAAACACCTGTCACCAATCAAAGCTGCCGTAATTCCATTGAAGCGAAATAACAAAGATCTTGTAGCACTGGCTCATACAATCAAGAACTCTTTACAAAAATTTCAAATTGGAAGGGTTGTAGTTGAAAATACTGGTAATATCGGTAAAAGCTATAGGAAGCATGATGAGATAGGCACACCATTATGTATTACAATCGATTTCGATTCGTTAGAGAAGAATACATTAACTTTGAGAGATCGCGATACAATGGAGCAAAAAATAATACCAATAGACAACGTTAAAGAATTTTTTATTAACTATTTTACCTATGACTCAGAGTAAATATGTTTTTTTGGATAGGGATGGTGTTGTAAACCATGACTCTCCAAATTTTATAAAATATGAAAAAGAATGGGTTCCTATACCGCGAAGTCTTGAAGCGATTGGTTTGCTGACGAAAAATGATTACAGAATCATATTAATATCAAACCAGTCAGGTATAAGTCGTGGAGTAATTCAATTTGCAAATCTTATCTCTATCCATAAAAAACTTGTAAATAAATGCACTGAATATGGAGGAAATATTTTCTCAACCTATTACTGTTGTGACCACCCTGAGTCAAATTCACCGCTGAGAAAGCCTAATCCTGGCATGTATCTGGAGATGTCTGATCGGCTTAACATAGAACTTTCCGATGTTTTTTCAATTGGAGATTCACCGAGAGATATTGAGGCATCCAGAGCAGCAGGATGTAAGCCGCTAGCCGTTAGAACAGGTAATGGCGAAAAAGTATCTCAAGAAATGCCTGATGTAGAAATATTTGAAGACTTATATCAAGCTGCAGAATATATAATCGACTATGATAAACAATATATTCTTAATATTTAGGTCTATTCTTTTTTGGATCAACCTTGTTCTGTCAGTCTTATTTTTTGGGCCTGTAGCATTCACTTTAGGCCTTTTTTCATATGAATATTGTTTGAAAATTAGCAAAACTTGGTGTAAGTGTAACCTATACTTCCTCAAATATTTCTGCTCTCTAAGTTATAAAATAAGAGGTTCTGATCTAAATTCTTCTCAACTGATTGTTTCAAAACATCAATCAGCATGGGAAACTATTTTCCTAGCGGCTTATGTTGACAAACCAATTTTTATTCTTAAAAAAGAGCTTTTAATGATTCCTCTATTTGGTTGGTGTCTTTATTTATTGAAGAATATATCTATTAATAGGTCAGAAGGAGTAAGGTCATTAAAAAAAATATTAGATTCGTGTGGTGGTCATATTGAAAAAAAAAGAACACTTATTGTTTTTCCAGAGGGCACAAGAGTTCCTTATGGTCATAAAGTTCATCTAAAAAAAGGGATTTTTAAAATAATAGATTCATTAAAAATATCCTCTCTTGTATTTACACACGATGCAGGAAAGTTTTGGAGTAAAAACTCTTTCATAATTAGACCAGGTGAGGTGGCTATATACTGTACTTCTTTAGATTACAATAAAGACAATCAAGTATTAGGCAAAAAAATTGTCGAATGCTTCGAGCAGAGTTAGTTTAGAATTATGGAGCAGGGTTTGGTTGGGATGCATGTATTAGATTAATGTCTTCTAGAACTTCCTCATCTAAAACAATATCTGCTGATTCAATATTCTCTTTTAGTTGCTCTATCGTAGTTGCTCCGATGATATTCGATGTAACAAATGGCATCGTATTAACAAATGCTAGCGCTAGGTGTGTCAGAGAAATATTATATTTTTGAGCAACCTCAGCATATTTTCTAACAGAGCTAATGCACTCATTATTACTATATCTTGTGAACCAATCACCAAATAGTCCAAGCCTTGAGTTTTTCTCAATTTTATTTATATACTTGCCTGTAAGTTGCCCAAAGCCAAGTGGAGAGTATGCTAACAATCCAACCTCATCGTGCTGCGATATCTCTGCTAGACCAACTTCATATATTCTATTAAGTAAAGAGTACGGATTTTGAATTGATACAATTTTTTCAAATCCATTTTCTCTAGCTAGCTGAATGTATTTATTTGTTCCCCAGGGAGTCTCATTGGAAATGCCGATGTGTCTTACTTTTCCTGACTTCACTAAGAGTGACATAGCCTCGAGGGTTTCCTCTATTGGTATTCCCATGTCATCAGTATACTCATAACCCAGCCTTCCAAAAAAGTTTGATTTTCTCTCAGGCCAATGAACTTGGTATAGGTCAATGTAATCTGTTTTCAACCTTGCAAGAGATTCTTCAGCTGCAGCTAATATATTCTTTTTATCTAGTCTTGAGCCTCCACGCAAATACTCCATACCGGGGCCTGCGACTTTTGTTGCTAATATAATTTTATCTCTGTCTTTTCTTTTCGACAACCAGGTCCCAATAATCTCTTCTGTCTTTCCCTGAGTATCTTGTTTTGGCGGTATTGCATACATTTCAGCCGTATCAATAAAGTTGACACCATTAGACAGGGCGTAATCTAATTGCTCATGAGCTTCACTCTCACTGTTTTGTTCACCATATGTCATGGTTCCGAGACATATTAAGCTTACTTTTAAATCTGTATAAGATAATTTTCTATATTTCATGCTTTATATAATTGTCTTTTCTACTACATACTAATGTTATAGTAGACTTATAAATATTAATCAATGTTGTAAATACACAGTTATGTTTATATTATAGCAACTTAATAACATCCGGGTGAGGATTTCAATATCAATTATATAGTCTATATTAAGTCCCTTTTATTAAACTTTGCTTCTTGGCTTCCTGATGCGGTGTCAAAAAATGAATATTTAATGCGCGATCTGATCGCAGGGATAACGATAGCAATGATTATAATCCCTCAATCTATGGCATATGCGACTCTTGCAAATCTTGATCCTGTTTATGGACTCTATGCTTCATTCATCCCAGTAGCCATTGCAGCTTTCTTTGGTTCATCTAGATACCTTGCTACTGGCCCAGTAGCAATGGTGAGTCTATTAACAGCAGTTGCAATATCATCATTGTCATATGGCGATGAAACGATGTATGTATCACTCGCTGTTATGCTAGCACTAAGCGTTGGTATTTTCCAAATAGCTTTGTCTCTTGCAAAAGCCGGAAAGATAATTGATGTAGTTCTTAAAGAGCACGTCATTTTGGGATTTACATCAGCAGCTGCCCTTATTATTGCAAGTTCGCAGTTAAGCAAAGTATTTGGTCTGGATAAAGTTGCTGTCAGTGATTTATTAACTATTAGTAGTTTCCTTGAACAAACTCCCATTAACCCCTTTGCAGTACTTATGTCAATAATCGCACTTATGGTCTTGTATATTTTTAAAAACAAACTAACAAAATATCAATTTTTTGCAAACATTGCTGTTTTAGCTTCTGTGGTAGTTACTATCATCATATCAAAGACAATGAATTATCAGGGCCCAATAGTTGGAACCATACCTGAAGGTCTTCCTACTTTTTCGGTTAATACAATTAATATTGGTCCAGATCTAGTATTCATGTTCATCATCCACACAATAATAATTAGTTTCGTTGGATTTATGGAAGCTATCGCGATAGCAAGACAGCTCGAACAAAAGGAGCCTGCAAAAAATTCCAATGGTATCGAATTATACAAGTATCCAACTCCTGTTAACTCCAATCAAGAGCTATTTGGACAAGGTCTAAGTAATATCTCATCGAGTATTTCAGGATCCTATCCAGTCTCTGGATCTTTTTCTCGGTCAGCTGTAAATGAATCTGTAGGTTCCTACAGCCCTATCTCATCATTAGTTACGACAATAATAGTTTTGCTAACATTACTTTATGCGACTCCATTACTTTTTGACTTGCCAGAGGCTACTCTTGGCATAATAGTAATTTTTGCAGTCATACCGCTCATAAAAATCAAAAAAATGAGGAACCTTTTCAATAGTAGTAAAGATAAGGGTATTGTTTGTTGGATGACTTTTTTGAGTACATTATTTTTTCCTGTCCTTTCGATCGAATTATTCTCAGGAATTAATACACACATATGGACAGGTATCATTTTTGGATTTTTGCTATCTTTAATCATTGAGAGAAAGCCTGTCAATTCTTAGTGTAGATTAAATCAAATGTAAAATTATTTTTTTCTATTCCTTTTATTTCGTATTTTGTAATTGGTCTCATACCTCTATGTTTTGAGAAATTTATTTTAGATGCCGATTCTTTTTCAATTATTTTTTTTGCCTCAAACGCATAATTGATATTATCTGTTGCAAAATGAAAAATCCCTCCACTTTTGAGAATTTTATTTATTATTACAAAAGTGTAATTATTGAATAGTCTCCTTTTTCGATGTTTGTTTTTCTGCCATGGGTCAGGGAAAAGCATGTAGATTTGTGAAATACTATTTTGTTTTAATCCTTCAATAATCTCAAGTGCATCACCATACTGAACGAATATATCATTTAACAAAAGTCTCTGGACTCCAGGTTTGTAAGCCTCAATACCGCAAACTAACGAATCAGGATACATTTCACAAAGAGCTATAGATGATTCGCCTGTACCAAATCCAATATCAAGTATGATACTTTCATCTTCTGGTGGGACTTCTTGAAGTGATAATTTAGGTAATTCAACTTTTTGATATTTTCTTGATCTATATGATTTGTAAAAGATCGGTTTATTCATCAGTGATTACACCGTCTTTTGGTGATGATGCTGTCCCACTGAGTCTTTTATTCATTCTTCCAGCCATGAATGCATCCCTACCAGCTTGAATCGCGTTTTTCATAGCCCTTGCCATCAAAACAGGATTTTGTGCACACGCAACTGCAGTATTCATCAATACGCCATCACAACCTAATTCCATTGCAATGCATGCATCACTAGCAGTTCCAACGCCTGCGTCTACAATGATAGGGACTGATGAATTTTCTATTATTTCTCTAATATTAAACTCATTAATTATTCCAAGGCCAGACCCTATAGCAGAGCCCAATGGCATTATGCATTCACATCCAATATTTTCCAATTCTTTTGCAACTACGGGATCATCTGTTGTATATACCATGACCTTAAAGCCTTTGCTAACAAGTACTTCTGAGGCTTTTATTGTCTCTATTACATTCGGGTATAGTGTTTTGCTATCACTAAGAACCTCAAGTTTTACAAGCATCTTTCCTGATAGAAGCTCCGCAGACAGCTCGCATGTTCTCACTGCATCCTCGCTGGTGTAACAACCAGCTGTGTTTGGTAGAATCGTGTACCTTTCCGGTGATATAACATCAAGTAAGTTTTGTGCATTTTTATCTTGCCCAATATTAATACGTCTAATTGCAACTGTGACCATTTCACAACCACTTGCCTCAATAGCTGCCGAAGTTTCAGAAAAACTTTTGTATTTGCCTGTTCCAAGGATTAGTCTTGAGCTATATTCTTTATTATCAATAATCAAACTGCTCAAAACTAACCACCCCCTATGGCTGTGATAATTTCGATTCGATCTCCATCAGTTAAGATGTACCCTTTATAGTCAGATTTTGGGACAATTTTTCTATTTATCTCTACTGCAATATACTTGCTAGTAATATTTCTTATATCTAATAGTTGCTCA
>MDSZ01060019.1_pt1 | contig 15675 bp, 14 predicted proteins | sample 811201 | NCBI WGS metagenome assembly MDSZ01 (sample SAMN05326647, study PRJNA326480) | marine metagenome | isolation source: seawater | place: Indian Ocean: North | collected 2010
AATATTTTAAAAAATTATATTCTTTTAACTAGTTGAGATTTATTATTCTTATTTACAAATTCATATTTTCTTACAAATTTTGATTTAAAAATATCTAAATTGTGGGTAATGCAAATAATTGTCATTTTTCCTCTCAATTTCATGAGTGAGTCTATTATTTTTTTTTCATTTTTTTTATCTAATGAGTTAGTAATTTCATCACAAATTAAAATTTCAGGACTTCTGTAAATTGCTCTTGCTATAGATAGCCTTTGAGCTTGCCCACCAGATAAATTACATCCATCTTCACCCACTTTAAAGTTTATACCCTCTTTTTTTTTATTTACAAAATTCTTCAAATTAGAAAAATTGATCGAGTCTATAAGTTTTTCTTTATTAAATCTTTCATCGCCAAAGATAATATTTTCTTTTATATCGCTATCTAAAATATAGCCGGATTGTGGAACGTAACCTATATTTTTTTTCCAATCATTAATATTTAGATGAATATCAAATTTATCATCTAAAATTATTTTGCCCTTATAAGGTTTCATTATACCACAAATTAAATCTAATAAAGTTGATTTACCGATACCACTTGCACCACTGATAGCTATGAAATCATTTTTATTAATTTTGAAGGAAAGATTATTAATTACTTTTTCTGTCTTAGAATATGAGTGTGAAATATTTTTACAAAATATATTCTTTTTAAAATGTAATTTCCTTTTTGATTTTATTTGGTTATTTTTTTCTTTTCTAATAAAATGTTTGTTTAATAACTGTATAGCGGGTTTTGAAGATTCGAATGCATTTATGTAATTTAATAATCTGTTAGTTGCTGGCATTAATCTGTAGAGTGCTGCACCAAATAAAGTTAATGATGGGATTAAATTTTGAATATTATCATCATATTTAAGTAAAATTAAAATTATGAATACCAATAAAAGAATTGCTAAAAATTCTATAGCATTTCTTATATTTTCATTAATTGTTGTCATATCCCTAAGAATATTGACTCTTTTTTCATTTAATTTTGCAAAAGAGTTTACAAAATAATTTTGATTACCATGAATCGAAATACTTTTAATTGAATTAAGTCCATCCTGTAAAGATTTAAAAATCTTTCCTGTAAAAGTTACGTCTCCTTTTCCAAATTGAAATAATATCTTTTTAAAAATAAGTAAAAATAAAAATACAATTACTAAAACAAAACCTAAAACTATCAAAGTTGCTAAAGGTTGATAATAAAGTAAGATTATTGTTATTAAAATTATTGAAATAATTTCAATAAGTGATTTTAAACAAATATCAATACTTAATCTTGCCTTTTTGATTTCCATAATAATATTCTTTGTAAACTCTGATGAATTTACTTCTTTAAACCTAGCGACATTAAAATGAAGATAATTTCTATAAAGATTGATTGATAGATTATTTTCTATGTAATAAACAAGATTATTTCTCCACCAAGTAAAAAAAATCATAAAAAGTGTTTTTGAGCTTACAATAATTAAGTAAATTGCCAAAAAAATTAATAATTTATTTTTGGTTGTTAAAGGCTCGTTACTTAAAAAATAGTTAAATATAAAATCAAAACTTCTGTTTTCTGAATTTACTAAATAATTTAAACTTGGAAATATAATACCGATAGATAATAATTCTAGAAGAGACGCAATTATTAAAAAAAAGAAAAATAGGACAACTTTTTTTTTTAGCTGTTTATTTAAAAAATTAAATAATTGAAAAACTTCTTTAAACATAATTAATTTAGTATCTCAAGATATTTTTTTTCACTGTTAAGTTCTGATTTTAACCTAACATCGTAATTTTTTGTTACCAAAGGTATTTTGGTTTTAATTTTTTTTTTTTTTGAATATTTTTTAACAAAGAAAGCTATTTCTTTCTTTTTAACGAAAAAACTTTTGTAAAACTTAATCAATTTTTTTAATAAAATAAAATCTTTTTTATAATCAATACTTATATTATAAAGGTTTTCATCCTTAATCGATTTGCTAAATTTTACAGATTTTTTTTTAAATTTACTTTTTAAATAATAATATGACAAAAATTCTGTAGATTTTCTATCCAACACATTTTTGTATATAGATTTTAAAGATTTCAGAGAGAATATTTCAGACTCGGTTCCTGGTAGTAGTGAGTCCGAAAAAGTATAATCACTTTTATTTTTAATATGTGATTTTAACATTTCTTTAATTGCAGAATTGTTAATTAGAACATTGTCTGCGGTTACTCTTACAAAATGTTTAAGATTAAATTTATTCATACAATCAATTATCCGTTTAAGGACTATATCCTCAGATCCAAAAAATATTTTTAGATTATAGGATTTAGATAGCATTTTATAAAATTTCTTAAATTTGTCATTTGCTGTACAGATATAAATATTTTCATTATTAAAATCTTTTTGTAATCTCATAATAATAATCTCTAATAAGGTCTTGTTTAGAATTTTTAATGTTGCTTTTTTCTTGAGTCTTTGAGAAAGCATTCTTGAAATTATAAGAATTCCAATTTTTTCTTTTTCTAAAAGTCGATTAATTTTTTTATTTTTTAACAAAGTTTTGTAAAGTTGGGAAACTGTCTTTTTTTATTAATTTTTTTGCATAGAAATTTTTTCCGAGAATATCTATCCTTCGAAATCCATTTTTCCTAGTTCTTAGGAATTTTACTGAATTTAAATTTAATTTTTCACCTCTTTCCAATTTTTTTGTTAAAAATACTTTCTTATGCATATTTGTAACATAGGTTTTCTCCCTATTATGAAAATTTTTATTATTTTTTTTTATTATTTTTTTATAATCATTTGAAATTAAAATTAATTTTTTTAAATCTTGGATCTCTATAGAAGCAATATAATCATCGGGCTTTTTCTTAATATTTTTGCACACATGTTTTTCAAAATATGAACACTTTTTATTTATTGATACAAATAAACTTGTTATTAAATCATTTGACAATCCATGAATTGAATGATCAGCAAAACCATAAGTAAAATTTTTTTTTTTAAAATAATCAAATAAACTTGTTCTGTAGTTCTCAATTTTAGAGGGATAAGATTGAAATCCGTACATTAAAACTAACTTTTTTTTATACTTTTTTGCATGTATTTTTTTTAATAATATTTTTATTTCCTCAATTGTATATCCCGAAAAATTTAAAAAAACCTTTTTAAAGTTTTTGAGTGCTTTTATAATCAAATCAGGATTATCAGTTTCAGATGTCGAAATTTTAATCGATACATTTTTTGAGAATTTTTCACAAAAATTATAACTTTCATGATCAAATGGTTCTAAAATTACATTTGTTTTTTTTTTAAATTTATTAATTACCTTTTTCCATGATTTATAATTGATCTCTAATTTTTTGTATTCTTTGAATTCTATCTCTTTTTTTTCATATAGATTTTCAGTTTTAAAAATTTGGTACTTAATATAATCTGATTTTGACTGAAGATGCGTTTTTGTCAAAAAAATCACATCATTAATATTTCCATTATGGGAAGATGCTATTTCAGATATAAATTTCATAGATTATTTTTTATGACCTGCATAAACTTTTTATTTTCTGAGTCGTAAACCATATTTAATATGCTCTTATTTATTGTTTCTAACCATTCGCTTTGATTTAAATGTAAAAAATAGTCAATTTTTTTTTCCAAGCCATTTTGATCAAAGATGTCACAAATAAATTGATCCTGAAAATAATTTTCTTTACCAACATATAAATCCTTCTTTTCGATTGGTATTGATAAAACTTTTTTTCCTCTTGCTACAGCTTCTAATCCTAGAGACGATGACTCAAATACGACTAAATCTGCTTTATCTAAATTATAATAATTGTTATTTTTTCTATTATTACCAACTAGCTTAACATTTTCATTGTTTATGAAATGCTTTTTATAAATTTTTTTGATATTATTTAATCCATAAATAATTCTCTCAAGAAAATTTACATTAATACCGTTCTCAGCAAAACTTTTTAAACCTATAATCAAATTAATTTTTTTTTCTTTTATATATTTTTGTAAAATATTTAAAATTTTTTTTTCATGATTGTACTCATAATCACCAATTTGTTTTTCTTTGAATTGTGATATATAGATTATATCTAAAAATTCTTTTTTAGATTTTAAATTTTGTAATGGATATTCGTTATTAACAAAAGAACCAATTGTAACAAATTTTATTTTATCACAATTTATATATTCATTGTATAGATCTTTATATTGATCATAATAAATAAAAAAATAATCACAAATATAATTACTTTTAAATTCTTTTTTGAAATTTGAAAAATTTTTTTTATGTCTTTGCCCGTTTTGAATACAAATTGTCTTAAAATTTTTAATATCTAAATTTTCTTTTAATAAGTAAAAAGAAGGATTTGTGTCCATAAAAGTTATTATAATTTTAGGTGACAAAAATTTAAACAAAGAATTTTTATAATTTTTTTTTAAATTATAAAATCCATAATTTTTAATTGTAGAAAAAAATACATAAAAATTGAGAGAAATGTTTCTGTTATTGTATACAAAAACTTTACCAAATTTTGAAAGTTTCTTTTTTAAATATAAGCTATTAATTGGATCATAAATTACAAAATCATGTTTTTTTGGTTTAAAATAAGACAAATTAATAAAAATAAAAAAAGAGTTTAGAATTTTTGATACGATATTCAAAAATATAGACATTTTTTGTTAAACCCACTTAAAAACATCTTTAAAAGTACATGTTGAACAAATTTTTATGTCATCAGCATTATTGCACAAATGTTTTTTTCTTATCCCATCGATTTCCTTGCCAAACCAAATCTCTTTTATATTTTTAATTTCTTTTTTTGGTTCATTCATTACATCTGGCATTTTTATATTTTTGAGTAATTCAAATCCTTTTTTTCTTTTTTCTACTTGCTCCATGACAGTTAAATAATCTTTCTGATTGTTAAATGATTTTTTGTCTACAAAACCAACAGGATGTTTTGCACCCCAATCGTAGCAACACATTGCGACTTTACCTTCATAGGTCACCAGAAGTCTTTGATATGGCTGTTCGCATGGAATTCTTCCATTTGATACTTGTATATTTCCAAAAATATCCTTTATGTAGTGAGTGCCTTCTGGAAGATTATTTTTTTTAATAATATCATTATAAGTTTTAACTTCTTCTTCACTAAGATCACTTATGTTCCCACCTCTTTCAGTATAAGGAGTGGTCGTTACATCATCAACACAATCTGAGAATAGTTCAAAAAAACTTTTAACTTCTTTTGATGTTTCTTTAGTCATTATCATTTGTATTTTTGTATAAGGAAGCTTACTTGATAATTTTTTTTTAACTTTATGAAAATTTTTGATATTCTTATAGACATCTTCAAAATTATTTTTTTTAAACCTTCCTGGTCTATTTTTTTCATAAGTTTTTTTTGAACCTCCATCAAAGGAGTAAATTATTAAATCTAATCCTGCCTCAATTAATTCTTCTGATTTTTTTTCATTTAAATGAGTAGCGTTGGTATTTATTATAGTTTCTAAAATTCCTTTCATTTTAGCATATTTGATAAATTCTGGCAGTTTTGGATGTAGTAAAGGTTCGCCCCTCCAATTAAATTTTATACTTGGTATTTTCATTTCTGCAGCTTGATCTATTAATTTATAACATAGTTGTTCATCAATAATCTTATCTGGAGTAGCTTCAAACTCTCTAAAGCAAAAAGGACAAGCTAAATCACATATTGACGCGACTTCAATATCTAAACATAGAGGTCCAATACTTTTTTTTTGTAAATCTTTAGAGAGATACTTATTTTTTATTGCTTGAGCCGGCTGATCATCCCAATTTTTTCTATAATTTAGATATTCCTGTTTTAAATTATTTAGAAAAACATCTTGATCTTTATGCTTGTCCTTATTAAATACAAAAACTTTGTTTTCATTCATAAATTTAGAAATAAATTCTACTCTAGTAAGTGATTTTTCATTTTTTTTAAGCAGGTTTGAACCCTTAAGAACTTCTCCCTGTTTAACTACAAATTTTTTAGTCATCTATGCTTTTTTTTTAATTTAATATTGAACTTTTTTAGTCTTTTTTTATTTTTAGTCATATTATTATTATGTTGTCTATACTTGTATAGAGGTATTTCTAAGTTTGTAACTTTAAATTTTTTTTGAAATCTGATTAATAAATCTTCATCTTCTTTTGAAAGAAAGCGTTCATCATATAATCCAATTTTAATTAAATTTTCTATTCTAAACATTATTCCACAACCAATGGGCTCTTTTTTCCAAGAAACATGTCTAATTTGTTCTTGAAAATTATTTACAAGGATATAATCACATGAAACTGCATCCAGATTATTATTCAATGAAAGATGATGAAATAATATATTAATATATTCCGCATGCACCCAATCATCAGAGTCAACTCGCACAATAAATCTTCCTTTTGCTTTTTTAATGCCGGTGTTTAATGAGAATGGAAGGCCTTTATTTTTTTTATTCTCTAAATAAATAATGTCACCAAGAAATGGGGTTAAGATTTTTTTTGTGTCATCTTTACTGCCATCATTAATTACAATTATTTCAAAATTTTCTTTATTAAATGATTGACTTAATAATGATCTTATACATCTTCCAATGTACATCTCGCTATTATAGGCGGGAACAATTATAGAAACATCAATACTTCGCATTATTTAAGAACTTTTGTGAGTGCCTTTTTGACCTTATCTGGAAAATTTTTTTTCATATTAAAAAGAATTGGAATAGAGACTGCTTTTTCTAAGATTTTTCTAGACTTCTCAAATTTATTTTTTCGGACTCCATTGAATTTAATATGTTCCCATTCCCCAGCAAAGTGCCACTTTATTGCCTCTGGTAATATTTTAGTTGATATTTTTTCTTTAAGAAGTTCATATCTAAGTTTTAAAGCCTTGTTTTTATTTTTCATGAAAAAAATCAATGCGTCTGCAGATATGTAAGAATTTTTAGGAATTTCTCTTAATTTAATATCCTTAAAATTTTTTACCTCTTTCCAAATCGTGTTATAATTAATATTTTGTACTTTAACCAATCTTTGAAGCTTTCTAAGTTGTGCTTTACCTACTGCTCCTTGCATTTCGTTCATTCTATAATTAAATCCACTTGTGTCTCTAGTATCTTCCCATCTTGGAAAGTTTTTATTATTTTGATGTCCATGATCATGCCATGCAGCTGCGAAAAGATAATCCCTTTTTTTTTTAAATAATAACATTCCCCCTTCACCTGTAGTTATAGTTTTTGCAAAATCAAAACTAAAACAACCAATTTCTCCAAGTGTACCGAGATAATTCCCGTTAAATTTTCCTCCACACCCCCAAGCTGTATCTTCTATTAATTTAATTCTTTTTCTTTTACAGATTTTTTTTATCAAATTAACATACCCTGGAGATCCCAACATGTGCACAAGAATTACAGCTTTTGTATTTTTATTAATTTTTTTTAATAAATCTTTGGGATCCATATTAAGTGTATTATCAATTTCACAACAAACTGGTTTAGCTCCTGACTCTATTATTGCCTCCACTGTTGCTACAAAAGTAAAAGATTGTGTTATTACTTCATCTTCTTTTTTTAATTTAAGAGTCGATAATGCAACTCTTATTGCAGCTGTTCCAGAGGTAACTGCAAGAGCATATTTTGAATTAAATTTTTTTTTGAATAATTTTTCAAATTCTTTTACTTTATAAATATTTTTTCTTTTTTCTTTAAAACCCATTCTACTTAAGGTTTTACTTTTATTAAAAATTGTTTTTATCTCTTGGAATTCTTCCTTGGAAATTAATTCATATCCGGGTGTCATGATTATTTTTAATATATTATCTTGATTTAATTTGTTTAATTAATTTCCTCTCATAAATCTTTTTCAATTCTTTATCAATTTTACTTTTTTGAGGAATATACCTAAGAGTTAGACCAATCCTTGGAGTGTTAGTTTTATTTTCATCACTTCCATGAAGCACCATACAATTATGAACAATAACATCTCCAACATTTAATTTAGTTTGGTGTTTTTCAAATTTTTTCAGGATATAATCATTTTTAATTGCTTGTGAACTACCAGGCACATAAGAACTTTGATGCTCTTGAATGCCAATTAAATGGCTTTCTCTGAAGTAGAAGATACTGCCATTTTTTCTATTTGTATTATCTAAAGCTATCCAAATAGTAATGCCTTTGTTGTTATTAATATTCCAATAGTAATTATCCTGATGCACTGGGACAGCCAATCCCTCTCTTGCTGGTTTCGCAAACAATTCAGCACCAAAACTTTTTACTTTTTCACCAACAAATATCCTTGCTATCTTTTTAAACATTTTATCTTTTATTATTTTTTTTACAAAATCTACTTTTTCGAAACTATGTATAGAATTTATTTTTTTTGAATTTTTTGTAAAATTAATACTTCTACCTTTTAAATTTTTCGCTGAATTATTAAAATAAAAAAGGATTTTATTTTTTATCATCTCGGCATCATCTTTATTTAAAACATTCTTTAATACTATAAAACCATTTTTATCATAAGATTGCTTAAGGTTTTTAAAGTTTAGTTTTTTATTCATTTTTTTCTTATATAGCCTGATTTTAATAATTTCTTAATTAATTCTATATGATTAATCAATTTAAAATTTCTTTTGTTTGCAATATCTATCAGATCATTTTTTCCATCAGCAAGATTTAATATTTCAAGTAAAACTCTTGTTTCTTCATCGATGTCTTTTTTAGAATTAAACTTCATCATTTTTGGATATAAATGAATTTTAGATTTACTTAATTGTGGGGTTCCATACATTATTTTACTTATAGGAATAAAATTTGTATCTATAGTTAAAATTAATTCATAATATTTTTTTAAACTTTCAATTAAAGTATTAGATGAAAAAAAATCCTTGTTATCTAATGAATTGTGATACTCTTTATAAACTCCTGGTATTAGTCTTGATAATGATCCTACTGGTAAATCAAACCCTGGGGAGCAAAATTGTCTTTCGTCTCCACCTGAAGCTGAATAATCTGAAGTGATGAATTTTTTTTTGGAATGATTTGATATATTCAATGCTGCTCTATCAGCCAAAGAATTGCCTTGACGGGATTTTTTATAATAGAAATTTTTTCCATTAGCTAATAAATGAAATATGAAGCCCGCAATAATATTTTTTTTAATTTTTCTTTTATTTTTATGTAAAAATGCGGCTGCTCCAATATTTTCCGGGGCAATCAAAAATCTATAAGAATAATTGTGTGGCCCAGTTTTTTTAAGAATGTCATATAAAATCATAGTTGCAATTGGTCCAGAAAGTTCATGATTGGCCATTTGTGGATGACAAAGATAAGTTGATATCAAAATTTGTTTTTTAGATTTACCTGGTAGTATTGTATCTGAATAAATAAGATTTCCTTTTGTTAATTTAGAATTAATGCTGATATTATAAAAACCTTTTCTAAGTTTTTTAAATTTATTGTGTTCTAAGCAAAAGCCCCAAGTTTTATGATAGTATGATGTTACGTAGGGTATGGCATTAGGAAGGGTCGGTACAGTATGTATAAATTTTTTAAGTTTATCTAGTTTTATTTTTTTTTTTATTGGGATTGAATAATTGACAACATGAAGATTATTTTTTTTAAAATCTGCAATTTTTTTACCATCAGGTGTAAGGATATAACTATCAGTGATATTCCACTCGGATGGAACAGTCCAATCCAATACTTTAGTGCCTGATTTTACTTTGATAATATTCAAATCAATTATTTCACCTAAAATTTGTAAACTATCCCTAAATCCTTTGCCAGTTATACTTCTGGGTAATTTATAAAGTTTATCTAAAAAAAAGTTTATTTTTTTTTTGTCTAAATATTTTATAATTTCACTAGGTAATTTCATTTTAATTTAGTGTTTATATACGTTTTTTCTTTAATTTTATTATATTTTTTATCTAAATTTTTAATTCTTTTGAAATCACTATTATCTAGATCTATTTTGAATGATTTGTATGGCAAAATTTTATCGAAAGTTATTGATGTTAAATATACTATATTCAGATATTTAATTGAAATTAATAATATTTTATTTAGAAAACTTTTTTTTTTCTTTTGAGAAATTTTTTTTACAGATTCATTAACAAAATTATTTAACTTTGATACTTTAAAAATTTTTTCTAAGGTAATTAAAAAATAAATACTATATAAACCTAATGCTTTATTTGTTTTAGTATTAATAAGAGATTCCGATAAATATTTTTCCTCGTCTTTACTCAAGGGAATAAAATTTAATTTTTTTATAAATGAATTATTAATAATTGACTCATATTTAATAACTGTGACTTTTTTAAAATAATTTTTATAAATATTGATTAGTTTATCAAAATTTAAATCTTCAAATGACCAATATTCAATTCTTTTATTTTTTTCATATTTTTTAATTTTTTGAGAATAATCTTTTTTCATAAGGAAAATATCCTCAGGTCTCTTCAGAATATTTTCCCTTATAAATTGTGCATAAAGCGAATTAATAAAATCAGTTGGTTTTCTGATTGTCAGTAAAATATGGGTTTTTTTTCCAAAAATTTTTTGATTAATTTTTGCACACTTTTCATAGTTAAATGGATCAAAAAAAAATCCAGATAAAGATTCATAGGAAATAATAGAGTATTTGGTCATTTGTAAATCTTTAAACTTTTTCTTTACTTTGTAATATGGATGTATGTATTTAAAATCTCTTTTTCGATTAAAATAATTATTTATTTCAAAAGGTCCATAATATTTGATTTTTTTTAAACGAGATAACTCTTTAAAAAAGGAATATTGTAAAGATGTAGTTGCAGTTTTTCCTAGACCTACGTGTAATAAAAGATGTTTCACAGAAATTAAATTAAATCTTTTTTTAAAATATTTTGCTCTTTCAAAATCTTTCTTCTTAATTTTTTACCAATTACCTTTTTTTTATACATTGGTAAAAATGAATTTTTAGGAGCTGGTCTCAGAAAAACTAGATCACTTGATTTTATAATTGTTCCTTTTTCAAGTTCGTCTTTTGCTCTTATTGATCTTCTTTGAACAATACAGCTTAATTTTTCGTTTTGCTGTATAGTTTTAAAACCATCACCCAACGAAGCTTCCAGTTTTCTAGTCTCATTAACCATGCTACTCCAAGTTCTAGGGTTCATAGCAAATTTGTGGTCAGGTCCTTTTCTAGAGTTGTCATCAGTAAAATGTTTTTCAATACATCTTGCTCCTAAAGCTACTGCACCTAAAACTGAATTATGACCTTTGGTATGATCTGATAGTCCTAGAATTATTTTGTTTCCAAATTTTTTTCTGAAAGACTTTAAAACATTTAAATTTAAATGTTTGTAATTGTCATCTGAATTTGTGTAATTACTGTTACATTGCATGAGAGCAATTTTTGAATGAACCTTTTGTATTCTTTTAATTGCAGCAACTATGTGATCAATTTCTGACGCTCCACAAGCTAAAAAAATTGGTTTATTTTTTTTTGCAATTTCATCAATTATATCATGCCATGATATATCTCCAGATCCTATTTTATATGCCTCAACGTATTTATTGACACTTTTGACGTAGTCGAGATCATAGGGCGAAGTTAAAAAATCTACATTATTTTTTTTACACTCAGATTTTAAAACAGGTGTCCAAGAATTATTAATACTTGACTCTTCAAATACTTTAAAAACACTTTTTTTCCATTTTTTTGTATGCCCAATTTTTCCAATAGATTTAAAGCCAAAATCACTTACTATAGTACTAGCTTTAAAATGTTGAAATTTTGCAGCATTAGCACCCGCTTTTGCACAAAGTTTAATTAATTTTTTTGCTCTTTTTAGTGATCCATCATGGTTCGCACCTATATCCGCAATAAAATAAGTTTTTGATTTATTAGATAATATATTTTTTCCAATTTTGAATTTCATATTTTTTTTAACTTACCCATATAAAAAATATTCTTTTTTAACTTTTTTTTTAAAAAACGTGTAGCCTCAAAAGTATTCATTTTCGTAAAAATTACCTTTCCATAAAAAGTTTTCTTTGTCATTATTTTACTACTAATTAAATTTTTTTCTACAGGCTTCCAATAGTTTACACCCTCATAGTATTTATTTTTTTTTCTTGCAAAGAAACTAAATCTTTTATTAATTTTTTTTTCATTATGATCATAAACTGCAAGTTTCAAATTAATTAGATTTCTGTAAGGAGGTTTGAATAATTCTTCTGCATAATGGACAAAAGTTGCTCCACCTGCCAACCCCATGCCTAATGATATATTCAAAACATCTTTTCTATTACATAACCATTCCCAAATAGAATTTTTTCCAAAACTTGAAGAAGAGATTTTTTTTGGGATAAGTTTTAAATGAGGCCCATACATACTTACTGAATGAAGAGGATGAATTGATCTTTGCGTAGCAATTTTTCCTCTAAAATATTCTGTTAAAAGACCCATTTCACTTTCAGTTCTATTTTGATACCAATTTTTTTTCACACGTAATGAAAATGAAGGCATTATAATTGTAAATTTATTATGAACAATTTGATTCAAAATTTTCCAAAAAATTTTTACATCTTTTAGCGAAGTAACCTCAAATGGTACCAGACTTGTATGAAGAATTATAAAATTTTCTTTAATTTTTTTATCATCAAAAATTTTTTTTAAAATTGTTTTAACTCTTTTTATATTCATAAAAATGTTTACTTAATATTTAATTAATATATCAATCATATGTGACTAAAAAAAATAATTCGTTAGAACTTATCACAATAAAATATTTAAAGAAGCAATTTAAAAAACATAAATTAAAAATTAATAGTCAAACAATCTTATTAAATGAGGGTTTAGAATTAGATTCAATTGAGTTTTTAAATTTAGTTTTATATGTAGAAAAGAAATCAAAGAAAAAGTTTTCAAATAAAGCTTATCAAAATTTAATGGATATAAAGGTTTCACAATTTGTTAATTTTTTTGATTAAATTTTTTTTAGAAATTAAAATTTTTTTTAATTTGCTTCTTAATATTTTTTTATTTGGAGCTTTAGGAATTTCTCTTAATTTTAGATCTTTACAATGAAGAATTAATTTTGGTATTTTAAAATATGGTAAATATTTCAATAAAATTTTTTTTAATTTATTTTTGTTTATCTTTTTATTTCCCTCATAAACTAAAATTAAAGTATTTTGTGTCATTTTATCTGGAATACTAGAGACAATACCAAGTTTAATCCCTTTAATTTTATGTAAGTATTTTTCAATTTCTGATGGATAAATATTTTCCCCAGAAACTATAATCATATTATCAATTCTATCAGTGATAAATAAAAATTTATCTTTGTCCAAATACCCAAGATCTCCCGATTTAAACCATTGATTTTCAAATTTTGTTTTCGAAAATGTTTTTTGATTCAAATAATATGGAAACAGATTTTTTCCTTTTATATAAATTTCTCCATCAATATCATTTTTATTTTTTTTTAAAATTTTTAACTTGTTATTATAAAGTGCCCTTCCTACCGAACCTTTTTTCCTTTCATTTAAATTTGTACCCTCTGATGTGGCTATAGAGGATGTTTCTGTAAGTCCATAATTTGTAGCTACTCTAATTTTATATTTTTTTTCAAACTTTTTTCTTATATTCTCATCTAATTTAGCACCACCACAAAACAACCATTTTAATTTATGACCCTTTGTATTGATTTTCATTTCTGAAAAATAATTTATATGTGTAGACATTACAGATGAATAATTTATTTCATTTTTTAATGCCACGGGCCAAAAATTTATAATACTTGTTTCTGATTGTATTGGAGTGGTTGTTCCTCCTAAGATTAATGGTAACAGAGTTGGAATAAATTGACCATTGTTATGAAATAATGGGGTGACTGCAAGAAATCTAGGATTCTTTTCAATTATTCCAAGTCTTTGTTTTATACCTTGTATATTGTGTAAAATTGATTTTTGAGTCAAAACAACACCTTTTGGCCTGCCAGTTGATCCAGATGTAAAAAGAATTTGTGCTACTGGATTTTTCTTAAAACTATGAGTTGGTGAAGTTTTTTTTTTAAATTTTTGAATTTTTTTAATAAATTCAGTATCTGATGCTATAAAAATTTTTTTCCCCAGATCTATTTTTTTAAACTTTTTTTTGTAACAATCACTTATAAATGCAATCTTGGTTTGAGTTTGTTTTATAATATAGTTTACCTCGTCTAAAGAAGATCTGGGATTTACAGGTATAAAAACTCTATTGTTAGAAATAATTGTCAAAAATAAAAAAGTTAATAAGTCAGAATTATGCATGATGACTAAAATTTTATCTTGATAAAAAATTTTATTTTCACTCAAAAAATAACTCATCTTTATATGAAAATTTTTCAAATCATTAAAAGAATATTTTTTACTTAAAGAATCGGCTGAAATTATATAATCTTTATTTTTATACTTCTTGGCGGAATTGTTAATTATTTTTTCAAAATTATTAAACATTTATTTCATTTACAATATTATCAAAAAACTTTATCCACTGATCATTATTTTGATTAGCAAAATGTTTATTAAAGTCTTTCTTTATTTTATTTATTTCTTTACTTTCCCACCAATCCAATGGGTTGTCCCAAATAGAAGAAAGGTGATAATTTGCTTGCTCAAAATCAGTGAAGATTAATTTGTTTTCTTTTAAAACCTCATAAAAATTTTTTACATTTTTATTAATGTTCCATAAATCTTTACTTAAGAGTAAAATCGTGGGTTTATTATAAACCATAGTTTGAATGTAAGTTGTTCCAAAACAGGTATTAATTACAACTTTTGAATTAAATAAATCTTTATAAAGGTTTTTATTATTCGAAACATATTTCTTTCCAAAGTATTTTCGAAATTTATCCTTTAATTTCCAAATGTCTAAAGGTCCCTGTCTTATTATTAGTGATTTTTTAATATCTTTATTCAGACGATTTAAGAAATTTTTAGAGAATAAAAAATAGTCCTGCATTTCAGGACCAATTGGGCCATTATGAATTCTATATGAAAAATGATATTGATTAAAACATAGGTACAAAAGTTTTGAACCTGTCTTTAAAAAATTTTTTTTTTGGGCAAAAGTTGGTGGTAATTGAATTTCAGAATTATTTTTTGGTGTTGTGTGTGTGATCATTTTATCTGCTACATTTTTGTGGAAATCAAAATAACGTTTTTGCTCTGTATCTCCACCATGTTCACAAATTATTAATTTTTTTCCTTTATCCATTTTGTCTGCTAACCATATTTTAAAAAAATCATTAGATGCATGACCGTACATTGTAAAAACTATTTTTGGATCAAATTTTATTTTTTTAATTTGATCTTTTATAGACTTTAAACCGCAAGTAATATTTAGAGGAATTAAAATATGAAGATTTTCTATTAAAAAATTTTCAAATTCATTTTCTGTTTTAAAATCAAGTTTCGTAAATTTATCTTTAGTAATATAATTAATATCAAAATTGTTTTCATCAAATTCTGGTAAAGGAAAGATTGGGTTTTTTAACAAAAATTTCTTTGAAAAAAATTTATTGGGATGTAAATTAGCTTGATAAAATAGAATTTGTCTATTGTAATAAATTTTATTTAAAAGTTTATAAAATGAAGCTTTTAAA
>MDSZ01097461.1_pt1 | contig 15673 bp, 9 predicted proteins | sample 811201 | NCBI WGS metagenome assembly MDSZ01 (sample SAMN05326647, study PRJNA326480) | marine metagenome | isolation source: seawater | place: Indian Ocean: North | collected 2010
AGTAGTCTCTCAATTACAGTTGGAGCAACAGATGACCAAAATACGATTGATAGAGAGGATGACACCATTGCAGGTTATTCAAGTAGGGGTCCTCGAAGAGATAATGGGAATAACAATCCTTTAGATGAGTTTAAACCAGAAGTTAGCGCCCCTGGATCTAATATTATTCAAGCAGAAGGTTGTGTAACTAGTGGGGGTTGTTCTAATATTTTTGATGATGCAGCAGACAACACATACACAGGTAGGGGAAGTGGCACTTCTTATGCAACACCAGCAGTTACAGGAATAATTGCGTTAATGATGGAAGCTAATCCAGATTTAGATCCATTACTGATAAAAGAGATATTAAAACAAACAGCTGAAAGAAGGGGGGAACCATACGATGCTAGTATAGATCCATTTTGGAATAAAGACTTCGGTTGGGGTATGGTTGATGCTTATGCTGCAGTAAAATTGTCCTTTGATTTACAAAATTCAGGGATGGCAATGACAAATTATTCACCTTATTTGCAAGTACATGTAACTTCAATTTCTGAAGATCTTCAAAATTCTTCAACAGAAATTAATGGCATTGCATGGGCACAACAGGGAGAACTTTCTGCAATAGAGTATAATCTCGATGGAGGTGGCTGGTATGAGGCTACCTATGAAGAAATAAATGGAACTACAAATTCACCATTTAATTGGTCAATAAGTTTAGACCCAGGTAAACTATCTGATAAAAATTATACATTACAAATTAGGGGTGTGGGTGATGATTCTGTAAGTGGACAATATTCGCTTCTTAGTATTTTAATTGTGCAAGGAACTGGTGATTCCCAAGGTTCTGAAGGAAGTATAAACTTCTTGCTTATTGGATTAATTGTAATTATAGTGGCCATTTTACTTATGATTATCATGTCTAAGGTAAGTCAGCCAGAATATTTGCCTTCGTATCAATTACAAAAATCTAAAGAAAATTTATCTGGTGATGAAATATTAGAAGCGGAACTATTAGATGTTATAGATGATTTTGAAAAAAATAAGTAGAAAAACATATTTTTCTCCGAATCTTTACACACGAGGGTTTCAATAATGAAAACCATCTGCGATAGACGCACGGGTCTTCGGCGGTGAATGTTTTGAGTCGGGATTTTACAGAAAGAGTATTGTCTATTCAGCCTACTGGCGTACGCAAAATGTTTGATATGGCTGGAGATGACGTCATATCATTTGGTTTAGGAGAGCCAGATTTTCAACCACCCCCAATTGCCATTGAAGAATTCCACAAAGCTATGTTAGATGGAAGGAACAAGTATACTACAACTGCAGGTTTACCTGAGCTCAGAAAGGTAATTGCTGAATCATGGTCTAATTATGATTCAAATTTAGATGAAAATAATGTATGTATGACTATGTCAGGAACTAACGCTCTTTTTAATTGCTTTATGGCATTAATAGAAACTGGAAAAAATATTTTAATTCCAGAACCTTATTTCCCTCTTTATGGTCCAGATGTGACTTTAACTGGTGGTGAAGCAAGGTATTATCCTTGTTTATTTGAAAATGAATTTATTCCCTTAATTGACGATTTAGAGAAGTTAGTAGATGAAAATACTAAGGCGATATTATACAATTTCCCTTCAAACCCAACTGGAGCCATGCTTTCAGTTGAACAAAGAGATACACTACTAAATTTTGCTAAAAAACATAACCTTTGGATAATTTCGGATGAGGTTTATGATCGTATAATTTACGAAGGTGAACATGTGTCCTTTTTAGGAACAGATTATGATAGAGTCTTACTTATCAATTCATTTTCAAAAACATTTGCTATGACTGGATGGAGGATTGGTTATATTTTATCTCCAAATCTCGAAGCGATGAAACAAGTAATCAAATTACAATATTATTTGGCAGCTTGTTCAAATGATGGTATGCAATATGCAGTGTTGGCAGCATTTCAAAATGCGAGTGAATATCCAGAACAAATGGCTCTTGAATTTAAGGAAAGAAGAGATTTAATCTGTCAAAGATTAAACCAAATGCCCGGAGTTTCTTGTCATATTCCTAAAGGTGCTTTTTATGTATTCCCAAAGGTTTCAGTTGATGGCATGAATTCAGAAGATTTAGCTATTGAATTGTTAAAAGGAGGGGTTCTTTGTTCACCAGGTTCTGCTTTTGGTCAATCAGGGGAAGGGCATCTAAGATTTGCATATACAATCTCTAAAGATGATATTTCTTTAGGTATGGATAAAGTAGAAGCGGTACTCAAAAAATTGAATGAATGAATGGGTGTTTTAGTTTGATTACTTTGATTTATGGAGTGATTTGGCTAATGGTCGGTGGAATTATTGGTCATATTATACCAAGAATACCTATTTTGTTATTTACAAGATCTAAATCACAGAATTTTATGTTTCCTCCTCATCCAGAACCAATACCAATTACTGGAGAATTACTTGTAAGAATTCTAAATTTAAGGAGATTGTATTGGATGTCAATTTTATTTACTCTTCCATCTCTAATTTTTGGTTGGATTATGATTACGTGGGCTGATTCACCTCTAGGTTTTGGATTGTTTTTGGCTAGTGGTTGGACAATTGTATCAAGATTATTGCCAGACAGTACGGATAAAAAATATAATTATCCTTATTCATTAAATTTGATTTTTGATTTGAATTTGTTGATAAATAGTGGTAGGTTAAAAGATGTTTTAGTGGATGAAGGTATGGATATTAATGAGGCTTTAATTTGTTGTAAATATATTGATCCACAATGGGAAGTTGGTAGTGTTAGATGTTCAAATTGTAATCGTATTTTGTTAGATTATCCTAGGCCAGATCTTGGAAGAATTAGGGTAGATGGACTCTTAAAAGGCAGTATGAGGGTTTTATTGTTAGACAGCCGTCCTTTATTATCATTAAAAGAGGAAAAATAATTACCATTCATCTAGTAAATCTCTTACTTCAGGAATTGGTTCTGGTTTGTCAGGCCTTATCCATTCGTCGTCAACGTTGAGCCATTGTGGTAACCCTTTATTTGCTCCACCTAGCACTGTTAAAGTTGTGAATGCTGCTAAGGGAAGTACTGATAATGCGGTCATCAGATCTAGGAATGAATTTTGAGGTACTGTTGCACCTCCCATAAGGCTGACAATAAGATCTTGTTCAGAAGTAATATCAATGCTACTTCCAAGCATTCCAACTACCAATACTGTTGCTATTCTACCTAACATCCATAATACAAGAATTGGGAAAAATATCGATAATTTTGTCATTGAAACTAACCATCTTCTCGCAAATGTTGCAAAACTAATGAATCTTGTAGCAATTCTTGGGAAAATTCTTAGTGATATAATCAAAACAACAAGATAACAAACAACAACCATTTCTAATAATTGTCCACTTTCTGCCCAAGGTAAAATAATCATTAGAATAATCCAGGGAATTACAACCACAATGAATTGGAATGGTATTGCAAGTAATTGAAGCCCTCCAAAGATTGCAATGATACTTTTACCGTCACCGTGTTGGTCTGAAATTAATTTAATCATTTGACCATAAGGTGAATTTTTGTGTCGTAATTTTGCCCTAGCGATTAAATCAGCATCTCGAGGTTTATTTGATAGTTTTAAAGCAGAAAGCCATCCTCCCTTTTTTACAATAACATTTGGAGAAAAACCACCCACGATTAATGCTAATGCAAGAGCGGTTATTCCTGAATAAAATGAGGCTCCTATAATCCATCGAAATAATTCATCCCTAATTTCTACTGAAAAAACAAATGGATTGAATTCAATGTCGAAATTAAAGAGGTAAGTAATCGTAAAAGCTGCAATAGGAGTTAGTACAATTTGACCTATGGCTACAAGTGTCAACCAAATTCTTGGAAGTAGGTTTTTTGTTCCCACGATGAGTTACAATAAGTAATACAATTTTGTTTTTTACTATGTATTTTTAAAAAATGTGAATTTGACAAACAATATTTTTTTGTGGAGATTTTTTTGAATGGTTTCCTAATCAAACTTTTTACCTGCCTCTTATTGGCAGGTACATGACAGTGTTGCATAGCCGAATTCTTACAATCTTTGTAATTGGTATATTTGTAATTTCAAGTCCTTTAATGATAATCTCTGAAGAATTAGATGTTGAATATTCAAATTCAGAAGTTAGTGGACGTGTAACTGTTGATTATTTGGTAGAATCAATTTCTTTCGGAAATGCATCATATCCTATGGAGAATTGGACACAACCAGATAAATCAGTTGCAACATTCTTGATTCGAGGAATTCAGGTTGATATTGATGTTACAATATTTCAGAACGCAGGTTCTTTAGGGCAATTTTCTAATGCATACGTCCTTGTTGAAGCATATCATCCAATAGGTTATCTTGAATGGAGCGAAACTTATACTGAGGTAATGACTAGAGGTATGCGTAATACTACAACTGTGAAATGGACTCCAGAAGCCGCTCATAGTGAGCTAAATAATGGCGTTTTATCTGGTGGTTATACAGTTCGTGTTACTATTTCTAACGACAATATCGATACGGATACAGACACATCAAACAATGTAATGGAAGTAGAGGTTCCTATTGCGATATGGCGTGATCAATTGGATGATACAAATGAATTGGCATCATATTTTTCAATGCGTGCTTATCAATATTCAAAAAATAGTGCAGATGGCCCAGAAGCTCAAGCCAAAGGCTCTTGGCAATTAGAAGAAGATACTGGTATTGTTGGTAGGGACAGTTATCGTCATTCTACTCCTGGAAATAATTATCCGGGTAATGCATATGATAGACTTGTTTGGGGATTTCCTACTACCGACTCTGGTTGTAGTAGTCAACCATTAGGTGTAAGGGCGAGTAACGAACTTGGTTGGTATACTGATGATAATAGTTATTTTTACCCTTGGTGTAATGCAAAATTAGATGGAAATCAATTTGTTTCGTTAGATATTTCTACTCAAGTATGGGGAGATATTGGATTAGGTGACCGGGTTGGTTTAGAGTTGTGGAAAGCAGGAGGAGGAACACCTCAAACGTTAGTTCATGAATTTGAAGGTGTAAGTAATTCTCCATCTCAATGGACTCAAGTTTATTGGAAAGTTTCTGATGAAGAGATGAATAAATTAGAATGGCATGTAGGGTTTATTTTTGAAAGTGATTCTTCTAGTGCGACTCAAGGCTATCATGTAGATGATTTTGTAATATTTGCTATAGAAAATGTTTCAAGGTTTACACTAGATGTTGATTGTAAAGATATGATTTCTGGTCAATATCCCGATTTAGGCTTTAGCGTAATTCCTGACGATCCAAATCCACCAGGGATGGAATGTTTAATTCATAATAATGGGTATAAGGATGCTCAGGTAAGTGTGAAAAGTGAAAATAATAATGATACTTGGTTTGATCCAAGAATTGATCATAGTTTATCACAGACTTATGGCTCACAGGTCTTTGTGATAATTCCTCCTGACGAGACAGCAACTTTTTGGATTAACCAGTCAATTATTCCTGCTGCAGAAGTTACAGATCCGAGTGACATTACTGTACTTAACATTACAGTCTTTGGTTCATTTACTGAAGAAGAACATTATTTTACATCAATTCCAATTTCAGTAGGTTATCATGACAATGCTCGTATTTGGTCTGGAGCCTCTAATCCTGCATTTTCATTAAATCCTGGAGGAACGTCAACTGTTGAGGTAGAAGTTACAAATACTGGGAATAAAAATGGTAAATTTGCTTTAACAGGAGCTTTTCCTAATGATCGCCCTCAATGGTTGCCATGGCTAGCAATTTCATATCAAGATCAGTTTGGAATTGAAATTCCTACGGTAAATGGCTTCCAATCTATCGAATTAACTAAAGGAGAATCTATGGATTTAATTTTAGAATTGACAGCACCTTCAGAAACATTCCCTGGTTCTTTTGATATTGAATTACAGGTTAATGGTATAGAAGGAACTTCTACTCAAGCAACATTTCCTCTTGGAGTAGAAATAAGGACACAATATGATTTACAAATGAGTACTGAAACTCAAACAATTAGTACACCAGCAGATGGTGTGCAAGAGTTAATACCTGTCACTTTAACTAATTTTGGCAATACTCTTGAGGTTTTTGATATGCAATTACTTGGAGACGCTTGGCTTTTAGGAGCTTATTTGTCTTCAACTCAAACACAACCACTTTCTGCTTATGGAACAGAATCTTCTGGTGTGAATTTGGTTTTACCTATGACGGAAGGAATACCGCCAGGTGATTATACGTTGATTTTAACGGCTAATTCAGTAAATGATCAAAATTATAATGCAGAATTGTATTTCACAATTACAGTCGAAGATACAAGGAAAGTTGAAGTCGAAAGTAGAGATTTGAGAGAGCAAAGTTATCGCGGTGGTCAACAAACAGAATCAATTACATTTCAAATCAATAATACTGGGAATATAGAAGATCAATATATGGTTGAATTAGACATACCTTTGGGGATGGATGCTTATGTAGAACCCATTAGGATGGATGGAGATAAAACACCTTTAATAGAGCCAGGTGCTTCTTTTAATGTCACAGTTTCATTCACCTTTGATACCTTGGCTGAAGGAGATTTTAATTTAGGAGTTATTGCTAAAAGCAGTGCCAATGAAAATGTGCAATCCACAGGTAATGCAAAATTTATTGTGGGTAATTTGGGATGGATTAAATTATTATTATCTTCCGAAGATTTGGAAATGAATTTGAATACCGAAGAAGCGGGTAAAATTTATGTTTTAACAGTGAATGATGACGGAGAATATGATTTGATTTTACAAGTATTCAATAAACACTATACAGAACAAGAAATTAGAATTGATTTTGATGATACAATTTCATCTGGTTTTTTTGGAATTCAAGTTGATGAGTATACTAGTGCATTTAATATTAGGGATAATGATAATGAAAATATAGCCATTAAAGTGAATGTACCGAGGACTACCTTACTATCCTTGCCTAGTGACACATATATGGTAAATCTGACTATTTGGGTAGAATCAGACCTTGATGTTGCGCCTTTAATATTGAGGGTGGATTTAGTACGTGAATCTCTTAATCAAGAAGATCCTGATGAAAAATCAGGAGAATTAGCAGGAGTTATTGTTAATGGTCTTTCTATTGTTGCACTTGCGGCAATACTTGGTGGTTTGTTATTTGTTCTTTGGAGGGAGTTTTCTAAGGAAGATGAAGAAGAATCTTATAATTATGATTCTGGTATAACATCTTATGTTGGAGAAGATGGTCGTTCAGTACCTTCTGCAAGTATGCTATTAGGGGTAGAAGAATCAAATCAGCAAAGTAAGATAGTACCAGAACTACCTCCAGAACCTGTAGTAATTCAAACTCAAGATGCCCCTGAAGTATCTAACGGTCCTCCTCTGCCCGAATCAGGACTCCCAGAGGGATGGACGATGCAACAATGGCAACATTATGGTCAACAGTGGATTGACCAACAAAAATAAGTTGGTCATTTAAACCGTTGCGTTAAAATCAATTGAGGTTTCGGCTATCCGCGGGAGAATAGCGCAAACGAAGGTGATTAAGTGAATTCAGGAGGACAAGGACAGGGACAAGCACCAATTTTCATTTTGAAAGAGGGAACTTCACAAACAAGGGGAAAAACAGCACAAAGTAACAATATTGCTGCAGCGAAAGCAGTAGCAAACTCTGTTAGAAGCACTCTTGGCCCTAAAGGTATGGATAAAATGTTAGTAGATTCTATGGGGGACGTAGTAATTACAAATGATGGAGCAACGATTCTTAAAGAAATGGATATCGAACATCCTGCAGCAAAGATGATTATTGAAGTTGCAAAGACTCAAGAACAGCATTGTTATGATGGAACAACAACTGCTGTTGTTTTAGCTGGAGAATTATTGAAGAGGAGTGAAGACTTAATTGAGCAAAATGTGCATCCTACAGTAATTTGCGAAGGATTTAGATTGGCGGCTGAAAAAGCGATGACTATCCTTTCAGAACATGGCATAGATGTAAATTCAGAACAATCAAAAATGCTAAATGAAGTGGCAAAAACAGCATTGACTGGAAAAAGTGCGGGTGCAGTAAGGGAATTTTTGGCAGATATTTGTGTCCGGTCTGTAATTTGTGTAGGTGGTGAAGAAGATGGTGAGAGATATGTCGATCTTGATGATATCAAAGTCCAAAAGAAGCAAGGAGGATCCATTAGAGATTCTACACTAATAGATGGAATTCTTCTTGATAAGGAAAGAGTGCATTCTGGCATGCCTAGAAGTGTTTCAGGCGCATCAATTGCGTTGATTAATTCTGCAATTGAAGTGAAAAAAACAGAAGTAGATGCAAAGATACAAATTACTAACCCAAATCAATTAGCATCATTTTTAGACGAAGAAGAAGGATACCTTAGAGGCTTAGTAGAAAAAATTGAATCAAGTGGTGCTAATGTAGTGGTTTGCCAAAAAGGAATTGATGATTTAGCTCAGCATTATATGGCTAAATCAGGAATTTTTGCTGTAAGAAGGGCTAAAAAAAGCGATATGGAAGCATTATCAAAAGCTACAGGTGCTTCAATTATTACGAATATTGACGATTTAAATTCAGATGAATTAGGTCATGCTTCTAAAGTTGAAGAAAAGAAAATTGGAGATTCGGATATGGTATTTATCACAGGTTGTGAATCTGCAAAATCTGTTAGTGTATTGTTGAGGGGCGGAACAGAACATGTTGTTGATGAAATCAGAAGAGCATTTGATGACGCAGTTGGAGTTGTTAGTGTTGCTTGGGAAGATGGAACTGTTCTAACTGGAGGCGGTTCTGTACTCGCGGCATTATCGAGAGATTTGAGAAATTATGCTGAAGGTGTTGGTGGCCGAGAACAAATGGCAATAGAAGCGTTTGCAGGTGCTTTAGAGGTGATACCAAGAACCTTAGCAGAAAACGCGGGTTTAGATCCTGTAAATACAATTATTGAACTTAGAAAAGCACATGCTGAAGGCAATAGAAATTATGGTGTTAATGTATATGAAGGTGGTGTAAAAGATATGCTTGCAGCAAACGTAGTTGAGCCTCAAAGGGTTGTTGAACAAGCAATACAATCTGCTACAGAAACTGCTACAATGATTTTGAGAATTGATGATGTAATTTCAGCGAAATCCGCATCAGGCGGAGATATGGATGGAATGATGGGTTACTAGAAAATTCTCAATTAACTTCAATTGAATAATATCTAGTTTGCGTTATATTCAAGAATCTTATGTTCTTGGAACATAATGTCCAGTTACGTTTGGACGGTGATTTTGTGTCTAAGCCGGTTTTGATTTTATTTGGAACACAGTCTGGTAATTCAGAAGATTTAGCGTCACAATTAGCTAAATCTGCACCATCTCATGGTTTAGATCCAAAAGTTGTAGATATGGAAGCTGCAACTGTAGAGCAAATGGCTGCTTCTGAAAGAATTTTGATTATTTGTAGTACTTGGGGTGAAGGAGAAATGCCAGATGCTGCAGAAGCATTATGGGATTCTATTAGTGAAGAAAGCGCCCCTAGGATGGAAAACACTCATTTTTCAGTTTGTGCACTTGGAGATACTAGCTATGAGTTCTTTTGCCAATCAGGTATAGATTGGGATACCAGATTAGAAGAATTGGGTGCCAAAAGGGTGTTCCCAAGGAAAGATTGTGATGTTGATTTTGATGAACCCTATGCTGAATGGGCAAATGGAGCACTCCCCGCAATCTCTTCAGTAGGCGGGGAATCAGTTGCTGAAGTGGCAACTGAATCCGTTGAAGAAGTTGTAGAAGCCACTTCAGAAGGAGAATCTTCTGGCGAAATAGATGCAATCATGTCTGATGGAGATAGAAAATTGGTAATTTTATTTGGAAGCCAATCAGGGAATTCGGAAGATTTAGCATTCCGTACAAAATCTAAAGCCTCATCTTTTGGATTAAATGCAGAAGTACACGACATGGAAGGTTTTGATTTAGGAAGTTTAACAGATACATCAAGATTGATTATTATTTGTAGTACTTGGGGAGAAGGAGATATGCCAGATTCTGCTGAAGCCCTATGGCAAATTGCAAGTTCAGATAAAAAACCAAAATTAACTAAAACGCATTTTTCAGTTTGCGCTCTTGGAGATACTAGTTATGAGTTCTTTTGCCAATCAGGTAAAGATTGGGATGGTGCAATTGAAAGTATGGGTGGAGTCAGGATTTATGACAGAGTAGATTGTGATGTTGACTTTGATCCCCCATATGAACAATGGATTATTCCTACTTTGGCAAATTTAGCATCTGTTGATGGAAGTGGAGAATATCATCCTGAATTAGTGACTGTTTTCATAGAATTAGTAAAAGGAACTAGTGGAAAAGAATCTGTTGATGATCTAGATACTCCTGTAATTTCTAGACCCCCTATTGAAATTTCATTTAAATTATTCAGATATAATCCTGAAATTATGGAAAACGGATGGGATACTTTAGATTGTAATATGCCTGGGCATTTTTCAATACTTGATGCACTTGATAAAATAAAATCAGATATAGATCCAACACTTTCATTCAGAAGAAATGGACCATTGTCAGGAGTACTTGTTAATGGTGCAGTAGTTAGAGCCGATCGATCAAGATTAATCGATTTAGTACGTTTATGTGGGAATTCTCTAAAGATAGAGCCATTACCTGGATATCAAATTGTAAAAGATTTAGTTGTAAGCACTAGGAATTTTGACATTCATAGGTCTAAATCAAAGCCTTGGATGGTTCCTGCGACTAGAGCTGCTGTGGATACTGTTTCAGGAACTACGATTGGGATGATGGAAATTTCTGAAGCAACAAAATTACATGTTTTAGGTGATGTCGACAGTCCTCAATTATTACAATCATTCTCAGATACTTTGAGTTACGATTCGGAATATATGGGTCCAGCACTTGTAATGCATGCTTGGAAGAGAATTAATGATCGTAGAAGTTCAGATAAGTCTATTGAATCAAAAATAAATTTATTACAAAACGATGGTGGTGCTTGGAATGAGACTGATTCTAGTGTTTTTAGTAGACAAGGCGAATTTGGAAAAATGATTTCAAATTCATTTAATGAATGCCGTAGTGAATTAATTAGGAAAAAAGGGTTTTCTGGCAAGCATGGACGTTTAGTTAAGTGGTATGGTCTTTCTGTAAAATGGTCTGGAAAAGTAAATGAAACTACATTATATAGACAAGTATTAGGTCCTTTGGGTTTGGTTTCAAATCTCTTTTCAGGAGTTTCTATGAGAATGATGCTTGGATTTACTAGGACAGGTGCAAAACCATTTAGAAGCGTATTTCCTTTAGTTGCACCCCCTGCAGGGATTGGTAAAATACCGCCAATGATTAATTCTAAAGTAGAATCCCATCATGAAGTAGTAAATTTATTTAACAAATTAGATAAGAGGTTTTGAGTGATTATTATGGTTAAGTTTGCTTATTATCCCGGAAACGTTGCTAGAGCCGCTTCAATTGAAATTGAGGATTGTATACAACCTCTATGTTCAACATTAGGTATTGATTTGATTGAACTTCCTAAAGCTACTTCAGATGGTGGGAATGTAATTTCACAAGCCTCTACAATATTACAACATTCATTAGTTGCTAGGAATATGGCTTTAGCAGAAAATATGGGCTTAGATGTGATGACAACTTGTGCCTCCTCTCATGGAATAAATTGTGAAACAATTCAGGCAATGGATGAGGATGTTAATTTGAAATCAAAAATCAATAGTACTTTAAGTCAAGTTTCAGGAATTGAGTATAATGGTGAATCAAAATCAAAACACTTACTTCATGTTTTAGTGGAAGAAATTGGTTTGGATCAAATACGTTCTCTTGTTAGGAACCCTCTTGAAATGAAAGTGGCGGGATATTATGGGCCAAATATGCAAAAAGAAGGGGCGTGTTCTGAAGACAACGTATTTTCTCCTACATATCTAGAACAACTCATTACTGCTCTTGGAGGAACGCCCGTAAATTATGATTTAAAATGCCAAAGTGTAGGTGCTCCTTCACTATTGACAAATCAATCTAGTTCGTTAAGAATGACGGCAGCAGTACTAAGTGATGCTAAAGAAAATGGTGCACAAATGATGGTTAGTGCTTGTACGCTTTCACACTCTAATCTGGATACATATCAAGTTAAAGCAAGAAGGATCACTGGAAAAGATACGTCAATGCCAGTAATTCATTTAGCAGAGATGGTTGCTTTTGCTTTGGGGCATCACAAAGATCGTTTTGCTCAATTAAGAACTCGGGTTTTAGTGATTGGAGATTAATTTTCAATCTTCGTTTTCAAATTCTTCTAGGCCAGATTGCCCTTTAGGCCTTAATCTTTGAGAAATAGAAAGATTATTATTTAGAACATTTAGTTTAATTTCCTGATTTTTTGTTTCTTCAACTTTTATTTTTTCCTTTTCGTTTTCCTTTTTCAATCTCTTTTTTTCGGAAATAATAAAAGAATCAACCGAAATTTCATCATTATTCAATATTATTTTGAAATCATCTAGTTGATTTTTTGAATTAATCGAATCAAAAGAAAGTCTCCTTTGATTTTTAATTTTATTTAAAATGCGGTGCATTCTATTCTCTTTTGCATTAGCAGCGAATCGAATCCCCTCGTCTTTTGTATCTTTTGAAACTAGTACAAATACGTAACCGCTTCTATGTCTTCCAGTTCGACCTCTTCTTTGTATTGTTCTTATTTCACTTGCAACTGGTTCATAAAAAATAACTCTGTCTGCAGAGGGTATGTCAAGCCCTTCTTCACCAACAGAAGTTGCTACTAAAACGTTTAATTTTCCTTCTCTAAAATCATCTAATGTTGAAATTTGTTGTTTTTGAGACATTCCTTCATCACCCTTCCTTGAAGATTGCCCAATGAATGGTACAGCATTAATTCCATTTATTCCATTAAGTGTAATTGTAATATTTTTTACAGAGTCTCTTAAAGAAGCAAAAACAATAATTCTACTTTGATTGTCTAAATCTATTTGTTCTTTTACTAATTCTACCACCTTATCCATTTTATTATGGATTTCTTGCATGTTTGAGATTTCTTCTTTTAAATTAATAAATTCCTTTTTGTTTACTAATCTTGAAAGCTTCTTTTCACCACTTTCAAATTGAGTCATTGTTCTTCTGATATAATTTCTTGTACTAATAATTCCTTGAGTTGTAATTAAATTAATTAATTGTAATACTCTTATCGAATCTACAATTAATTTCATGGAATTCCATCCGTGCTGGCTTTTCCTTTCAATAAGAAAATTTGCACGTTTCATTGAATCATTTAATCCCGAGGTTGTAATAACTCCTTTGTGTAAATAAACACCGACTTTCCTTAATTTCTCGACCATTTCATCTAACCAAATTTTTAGTGGTGCTGCTAAATCTTCTAATTTTTTAGGTAACTCAAGGGTAATTATGTTTGATTTGAGTTCTGACACATATGGTTTAATCAACGGATTGTTTTTTTGCATTGAAAAAACATTACTTGATCCTAGTCTATTAATCAAATTAATTATTGCTCTATCTGTAGATCCGGGTGATGCGGTAGCACCTAAAAGCAAACCCTCTTTTGAATGCTTAAGATACAAATCTGCAACTTGCCCCATTGCATGTTTTCCGGATGCGTGATGTGCTTCATCGATTACTAAAAGACAACAATTCTCTAAAGATAGAGAACCTCTGTTTACATCATTTCTAATTACTTGAGGTGTAGCAAGAATTAATTTTGCATTCTTTGCCATTTCTTGTCTTTTTTTCCAATTAATTCCTCCATTAATCATTATTATTGATTCATCAGGAATGTTTAGGAAGTTTTTTGCCTCTTTGTAATGTTGAGCTAATAAAGGATTTGTTGGAGCAACAAAAATGACCTTTTTGTCTGGAAATTGATGCATTTTGTCTGCAATGGCCATTAGTTCTATGGGTGTTTTACCCATTGCAGTGGGTAGAACTAGTAGTGTTGAAGAGTGTAGAATATTGTTTAAAGCCATTAGTTGATATGCCCTTGCTTCTATATCTTGTGATGATAGATTTGGATGGGTAATTCTCGCACTCACTGTATTCCCTATGAATCATGGCTCAAAAGCATTTATCACAGAGATGTCATGCATTTTCACTCAAATATTCTTACCGAACCACTCATATACGGGATGTTTGTCGGGCACCTGCTTAAACAGTTGAGTAACCAGACACTTAGGGCAATCAGAAAGAACCCTCAAGGATCTATGGGCACGTTTGTGGCCCTGATTCAGTGTCACGGTTTCTCTTGAACTGTGATGGCCCGTACCTAGTACGGATTTAGGAGGAATCCAGATGGCGAAAAGAAGTCACCCAAGACGAGGTAGTATGGCCTTTAGTCCGCGTAAGCGTGCAAATAGGCAATTTGGTAGAGTTAAATCTTGGGCTAGTACCGATTCTGGAGAGATCAGAGTTCAAGGATTTGTAGGTTGGAAAGCAGGCATGACTCATGTACTTATTAGAGACACAAATCCAAATTCAAACAGTGCTGGTCAAGAAGTTCGGAAACCAGTAACTGTAATTGAAATACCAGCTCTTCGTATTCTTGGAGTTAGGGCATATGGAGATAGCCCGTATGGTTTGCAAACAATTGGAGAAGTCTGGTGGGATTGTGATGAAATCAAAGAAACATTCCCAGAACTATTTAGAAGAGTTCCTGTAAGAAAAGAACATGATTCAGAATCGCATAAAGAACAACTTTTGAATTCAGATTATTGCGAAGTTAGATTAATTGTAGCAACTAATCCAAAATCTCTTTCATCAATACCAAGTAAAACACCAGAAATTATGGAGATGGGCTTATCTGGAGGAGATTTAAGTTCACAATTAGAATGGTCTTTTGAAAAGTTAGGTTCAGAATTAGAAATGAATTCCGTCTTTGAAACCGGATCACAAGTAGACGTTATTGGAATTACAAAAGGATATGGTTGGCAAGGAGTTATTAGGCGATTTGGTGGTAAATTACAGTCACATAAAAATTCAAAGAAAATTCGTCAACATGGAAACATGGGTGATTTTGGTACGGGGTATGTTCGTAAAACAATTCGTCAAGGTGGGCAAACAGGTTTCCACCAAAGAACTGAGTTTAACAAGAGGATTCTAAAAATTTCACATCCAGAAGAAGATGAGATTACTCCTAGTGGTGGATTTTTACATTATGGTGAAGTTCGAAATTCATATGTTTTAATTGAAGGTAGCGTCCCAGGCCCTGCTAAAAGATTAGTTAGATTCCGTGATGCAGTACGTCCAAGGAAGAAATCATATCCAGTTGAAATTACTTATGTTTCAACAGCAAGTAAACAGGGGGCTTGAACATGAAAACTACAGTGACTAACATCGTTAATATTGTTACTGAAGATGAAATTGATGCAGGAAAACTTCAAGAACAATTCGAAGTTAGTACTGAATCAGGTTCAAAATTAAATTTACCAGATTATTTTGAAACAACGTTCAGACCTGGATTGATTCGAAGGGCAGTTCATTCATCTAGGGCAAATCGCCGTCAACCTTATGGAAGTAGACCACACGTTGGAAAAAGAGCCCCAATGTCAGGTATGAAGTTCTCAGTTGAGTGGTGGGGCAAAGGTCGTGGTGTGTCTAGAATTATGCGTAAGACAGG
>MDSZ01025676.1_pt1 | contig 15671 bp, 14 predicted proteins | sample 811201 | NCBI WGS metagenome assembly MDSZ01 (sample SAMN05326647, study PRJNA326480) | marine metagenome | isolation source: seawater | place: Indian Ocean: North | collected 2010
TCCTCAAAATTTATTAAATAATTTTAAAGCATATTTAAACTAAATGATAAAATGATAAAAATTTTAAAAAAATTAGAAAATTTAATTGTCAAAATTCAGAGTATTTTAATCAGATTCAGAGTCTCGACACGGTTAAATAACTCTAAGGTTAAATCTGATCCAAAGGAGCAACAGTTAGATGTCTATTGGACAGAATCATTCAAAAATGAACTAAATTTTTGGGGCGAGGACACAGCCTGGAGAGAAATAGAACTTTTATTTACTGCTTTAGAGGGAAATGTTGTAGATATTTGTTGTGGTGTTGGAGGGACCATCAAAAAATTAGAAAAAAATGAGAAATTGAAGCTATATGGTTTTGATATTTCAGATTACCTTATAGATGAGGCCATTAATTCAGGCTTAAGTAGAGACAGATTAAAAGTAGCAAATGCCACAAACACAGGCTATGAAGATAATTATTTTGACTATTCATACTCTATTGGCTCTTTAGAGCATTTCACAGAAAACGATATAGATTCTTTCTTAAAAGAAACAAAAAGAATAACCAAAAAGTCTTCTTTCCATCAAATACCTGTTGCAAGAGATAAAAAATTTGATGGATGGTTAGAATTGGATCAAAGCTATTTCAATAAGCCTGTAGATTGGTGGCTTGAGAGATTTGAAAAACATTTTGATCATGTTTCAGTCATCGAGTCTTCTTGGAATGACCCAATTTCATTTGGCAAATGGTTCATTTGTAAATGATGGTATTTTAATACCAATCTAGAAAATAGAATAAATAATCATGAAGGGAAAGAACATATTAATAACAGGTGGCATGGGCTTTATTGGCCCTACCATCATTAATAGACTTTGTAGAAATAATAAAGTCACCGTAGTTGATCGATTAGATTATGGTATCGCCCCAATATTGAAACGCTCTGTTGATAAAGAATTTGAATTTATTAAAGCAGATCTTTCAGAAATTAGTGAAATTCACGAAAGAATTGAATCTGATGAATTTGAAATTATTATTCATATGGCATCAATGAGTTTAATTCCAGTATGCGAGAACAGGCCAAATTTTGCATATCGATCTAACACTTTATCGCCACTGAATATATTGAAGAGGATCAATAATCATGCTGTTTTTCTTAACTTTTCAACCTCTGCTGTTTACTCTCCTGCTAATCAAAATCACAGTGAGGATGATCACTATGATCCTATCGATATATATGGCTGGACAAAAAAACATACAGAAGAACTCGCATGTTTTTATTCTAAGAAACTAGATTTCCCAGTAATTAATATCAGGCTAGCAAATGCTGTTGGATATGGAGAAACTAATCTTAAGTTATTAGGAGAAATCCTTTCTCAAATAAAAGAGGGTAACAATGAGATTAAGCTGGGGAATCTGACTCCAAGAAGGGATTATATCCATATTGAAGATATTGCTTGGTCCCTTGAAAAACTTATAGATTCAAACTATGTAAAGAATGGTGATCTGCAAAGTTTCAATATTGGCACAGGTTATGATCCCATATCCGTAAAAGAAGTTTTTGATTTAATTAATGATTCAATGGGAGGAGAGCTTAAACTCATTGAGGATAGAACCAGAAAAAGACCACCCGAACAAGAAAGGGAGCTTTTAGCAATTGATGTCTCTAAACTGAAAAAGGTTCTGCCAGACTATAAGCCAAAGAGGATAGAAGAGTGGATTGGAGATTTGGCTATGGATCCTGGCTTGAGAATAGGAGAGGCATTCTCAGATGATATATATTTAAAGGAAAAATAATTATGGCCATAAATATTTTAGGTTCTGGATATGTTGGACTTACATTAGGGATTTATATTGCCAATCAAGGCAGCAAGGTCAATATGATTGACATTGACGAATCAAAAATAGAGAAATTGCAATCTGGGAAAAGCCCTGTTCATGAGACTGGAATACAGGAAGCCTTAGATTTTGCTATAGAGAGCAATAATATCTTTTTTACGACAGATACAAATATAAGCTCCTCTGTATGGATTATAGCCATATCATATTTCCCCGGTAAGCCCGATGAATTTATTGATGTAATAAAAAATATTAAATTTGATCCAGGCGTAGTTCCAACAATTATGATAAGAACCACCATCCCCAGTGGTTTTATTCAAGATGACATAATCCCATCTCTTGAAGAACATTTTGGAGGGAACGTAGATGAAAAGTTTCATATAGTAAGCGCACCAGAGAGATCATTATCTGGAAATGCAATAAATGAGCTCAGAGACCTTCCTCAAGTCATTGGCGGAACCCGCTTTTCAACTGAAATAGCAAAAAATACTTTTGAATCTGTTGGTATAGAGGTAATAGCCTTACCAAGCTTTGAAGCATCAGAATTAGTTAAATCATTCACAAATTTCTCGAGACTGGTTCAATTTAATCTATCTAATTACCTAGGCGCTTTATGTTCCATTCACTCTGTTAATGAAAAAGATTTGCTTAGAGCAATAAAACATAATTATCCTCGAATGGATTTTTTAGATGTTTCTGGACCAGGCGTTGGGGGATTTTGTCTGCCAAAAGACTCATTGGTAATGCATGATAGCCTTAAGAAGAATGAACAGCTCAAGGATGAATTTAAGGAAATTATTAATTTTCCCTACCTTCAGTATGAACTGAATGAAAATATTATTAAATATAATGCATCTCAGATCGATAGCTGCATCCAAAATCAATCAAAGATTTTAGCTCTTGGAATTGCTTTTAAAGGAGAGCCTCACACTGATGATACTAGAGATTCTGTAGGCCTAAAGATTATAGATTACTTGTTAAGCAAAGATCATGATGTGAGAGTATTTGATACTTCTGTTTCAAAGAAAAAAGTTAATGAATTGGGATACGAGTATACTGAAATTGAGAATTTAGAAAGCTTTGAGACGATTCTTTTCCTCAATAATGATAGGAGATACAATGATATTGTAAGGCGAACTTCTCTTAATCTTGGCGTCAATAAAAATTACACAATATATGATCCATGGAAAATATTTCTCAATCATAGGAAAAATATTTTAGAAAAATCTATCAATCTAGCAGAAAGTTAGAATATAAAAAATCATGTGCGGCTTCGTAGCTATTTTCAAAAATCCAGAAGACAATTCGGGCTTGTCTCTATCAAAAGAGTTGCTCTCCCATAGGGGACCAGATGATCAAACTATCCATTCAGATGAAAATTATATTCTCGGATTTTGGAGGCTTTCAATAGTAGATATTGCTAGAGGGAGGCAGCCAATGGAAGATAAGAATCTTGGTATCAAGCTCCTTTTTAATGGCGAGATATATAATTATAAAAAAATTAAGGAAGAATTATTAAAAAGAGAACATAACTTCAAATCTGAATCTGATACCGAGGTCATTTTAAAGGCATACATTGAATGGGGACTAGATTGTTTTAAAAAATTTGAAGGAATGTTTTCAATCTGCATTATTGATTCAAAAAAATCAAAGATATTTCTAGCAAGAGATCAGATGGGAGTTAAGCCAATTTACTATGCTTATTCTGGCGATGATTTATTAATTGCCTCTGAACAAAAAGCAATCCTGAAGACTGCAAATATAAATCCAAAAATAAATCAAAAATCTCTCCAAGATTATTTTCTATATCAAACAATCCTAGGAAGAGAAACGCTTTTTCAAGATATTTATAAAGTTAAGGAAGGCGAAGTATTATCATTCGATTTAAAAAATAGAAAATTATTAAATTCTCACAAAATTGAACCACTATCCTTGGATATTGAACTTAAGTCCTATGATGACTACCAGTTTTTTATAAAGAATCAGATCTTAAATGAGACAATCGATGCACTAGATACTGATCTTGACCTGACTTTTCAATTAAGCGGCGGGATAGACTCCAATATGATTATGAGCATCGCAAATAAATATTTCCCTGATAAAAAGAAATATAGCGTGTCCTCAACAATAAAAGATAATTTTGATGATGATGAATTAAGCTTTATTAGGCAATCTGTAAATTACTTCAAAACGGAACATAAAATAATTGAAATAGATTCTAATAAATTTTTCAGTTATTTGGATGACGCAATAGAGTATTTAGATGAACCAGCTGGAGATGCAGGCGTTGTTGCTCAGTTTATTGTAAATGAGAAGATTAGTGAATTTTCCAAAATTGGCATTGCTGGACAAGGAGCAGATGAGCTTTTTTTCGGATATATGAGAAATTATCTAACTTATATAGTGTCAACACAGAATCATGATTTGCTTGATTCTAAATTTTTTGAAGGCTGGGAAAATTACCTAAAAGGATTCAATAAGTTCGGAGATAGCGATCCGAAATATTCTTATTTTAATAAAATGAAGAGGTTTCAGATATTTGAAGAATGTGAAGACGATATAAAAGATTTTGATAAGAAGTTATTAGATAAGATGACTTCAGACTTTAAACGGATTGCTCAGAATTCAGACTCTCTAAACCACTTTATGGTGAACACAGAAATTGAATTACAGCTACAGGCCTTACTCCAAATGGAAGATAGATCTTCAATGAAATATTCAGTTGAAACAAGAGTTCCTTTATGTACTTCTTCAATCCTATCTGCATCTAAATTAGGATCAATAGACTGGAAGTTTAAAGGTAATTTGCCTAAGGGTATTTTAAGAGATGCATTTTCTGATTTAATTCCAGAGCATATTTTAAATAGGCATAAAAAAGTTGGTAGACCAATACCTCTGAAGTCATGGTTAAATAACAACAAGAAGGGCAGTGACTATTTAAATCTCTTGCGGGAGAATAAAGAATTTATTAATAGCCTATTCAATATTAATTTGCATGATTATGCTCTAAATCATCCTAATATTTATGATAGAACTACTTGGGCTATTCTTTCTATTGTGCTATGGTCCAAAAAATATAATGTTTCTTTTTAACCTAGTTTTCATAGTGATCAAAAGATGATGCTTTATTCAGAATTACATTCTTTAGTTTATCGATTAATTAATAAGTTTAATCGAACTAAAAAAAGAAAAAGTTGGGCAAATATACCTGTTCAAATTTCTACCACATTTTTTAACAATAACTCACAATTATTCGATCCACATTTAATTGGCACCAAAACGCTCGCTAAACAGATGCATAGTTTAGAAACACTGCAGGAAGTACTCGCAATTCTTGAAAAAATTACTCCGAATGATGACGTTGATTTTGTTAAAAAATTCTATAAGAAAGGTATTGGGGAGTTTGGTGATAATTGGGTCTATGCCGACATTAATTCTGCCTTAATAGCTATTAGTAAAAACCTGGATATACAAAACTACATGGAAATTGGAGTCAGAAGAGGGAGATCAATGACCATGTTGGCATCAAACTCCCCAATGGCTAATTTATATGGTTTTGATATGTGGATAGAAAATTATTGCGGATCTGAAAATCCAGGACCAGAATTTGTAAAAAATGAACTTCAAAAAGTTAATTTTCAAGGGAATATTTCCTTTATCGATGGAGACTCAAAGAAAACTGTACCAAAGTTTTTCAAAGAGAATCCTGATATTTATTTTGATGTAATTACTGTAGATGGCGATCATTCAATAGGCGGGGCTCAAAAAGACTTAAATAATGTAATAAAGCGTTTAAAGATAGGCGGTATATTGGTTTTTGATGATATCTCCTCTCAAGAACATCCATACCTTGCAAAAGTCTGGGAAAAAGAAATTCAAGATAGGAGTAACTTCTATACCTATGAATTTGGTGATGTTGGATTAGGTGTCGCCATTGCAATAAGAAAATACTAATAGCTCAAAAACTATGAGTTCAGATTCAAATAGATTTCTATTAATTAGTCCTGATTTCCCACCACCTCTTGTAGGCGGTTCATTGGTTTATTTATATAATCTGATAGGAAATTGCCCAGAGAATTTTGATGTCTTAACTTCACCTAAAAGCAATGATTATGATGAAGTTTTTAATTATCCGAATAGAGTTTTTAGATCGAGATTAATAAGGGACTCCCATGATCCAACAAAATTTGAGCTCTTAGTAACTTATTTATACATGCCAATCTGGTTAATATTTATGAACTTTAAGGTGAGTTATTCAGCTGTATTAGTTAACCCAGGACTTATAGGTAATAGCTTACTTTTTGTTGTTGGAAAGATTTTTCGTATCAAAGTTATAGGAATTGGCCATGGAGAAGAAATAACCGTTGCTCTTTATGGCAAGGGGATAAAGAATTATATCAAAAGATTCATTATGTCATTATGTTACAAAAGGGCTGATGGCTTCGTGGTAGTATGCCATTTTTGTCGGAGACTACTCATATCTTTAGGCGTTGATGGTGAAACTATTGATGTAATTCCTTCTTGTTTGAATCCAGAAAAAATAAATAAGAATCAGAAATCAGTAAAGAATGATACTAGTATCATAAGTGTTGGCAGATTAATAGAAAGAAAAGGTTTCCATTTTTTAGTTGAAGCAGTCGCAAAACTGAAAGATAAGTATCCTGCAATTCATCTGGAGATTGTTGGCGATGGGCCTTACAGAAAAAATATTGAAGCAAAGATTAATGAGACTAACTCCTCTGCATTTATAAATTTGAACGGAGAGATTTCTGACGAGAAGTTAATTTCACTTTATCAAAAGTCATCACTATTTGTCTTGGCTCACACGTTATTGGAGAATGGTGATACTGAAGGTTGCCCGACAGTATTTTCAGAGGCAATGGCTCATGGACTGCCAGTAATAGGGGGTTTGGGCGCAGGGGCAGATACTGCAATAATCCATGGCAAGAATGGTTATATTGTTGATACTAAGAATATTGATTCACTAGCTTCTGCTATTGATAAAGTCCTAAGTGACAGTGATTTAGCTGAATCGATGAAAAAATTTGGCAAAAAGAAATTAGAAAAAGATCATGATCCCATAAAGAATGGAGTTGCACTTCAGAAAACTTTATACAGAATAATGGAAGGCAGAAGAGCTAGTGGCTACCAGAAAGAGTTTAATAACAGACCAGAGCTGCCTGATACTCAATGAAAGATGAATAAAAAAAATAAAAAAAATATTCCCTTTTTTAATTACCCTTCATTATTTAATGATCATGAAGAAAACTTGATGCAGATCATAAAGGAAGTATCTTCCAAAGGGGCTTTCATTATGCAAAGTGAGCTGGAGGAATTTGAAAAAAAGTTAGCAGAATACACTAAAGCAAGTCATGCAATAGGGGTTGCAAATGCTACAGATGCCCTACAAATGCTTATGATGGCAGGAGGAATAAGATCTGGTGATGAGGTTTTGTTTTGTTCACACACCATGGTTGCAACGGCTTCATCAATTCACTTTGCAGGAGGCGTGCCTATTCCAGTTGAGGTCGATTATGATCACATGATCGATATAGATTCAATTGAGAAATCTATAAATTCTAAAACAAAGGCAATATGCCCTACACAATTAAACGGCAGGGTTGCCAATATGGAAGAAATTCTTGAAATAGCAGCTAGACATGATCTTCAGGTTTATGAGGATGCAGCTCAAGCCCTAGGCGCTAAATTTGATGGAAAGTTTGCAGGCACATTTGATATGGGTGGATGCATAAGCTTCTATCCTGCAAAAATACTTGGTTGTTTTGGAGATGGAGGAGCAATCTTATGTAATGATCACACTATTGCTGAGAAATTAAGATTAATGAGAGATCATGGCAGAGATGAATCAGGAGATATTCCACTCTGGGGTTTCAACAGTAGGTTAGATAATCTTCAAGCGGCTATTTTAAACTATTATCTAAATGATTATGAAAATACTGTTCGTAGAAGACGAGAAATTGCAGAGCTTTATAATTCAGGCCTTAAGGATATTGACGAAATATCAATTCCAGAACCTCCATCTAAAAATATTAGGAATTTTGATGTCTTTCAAAATTATGAAATCCAGGCAAACAGAAGAGATAAGCTTAAATTATATTTGAGTGATAATGGAGTCGGAACGCTTATTCAATGGGGGGGAACGCCAGTTCATAGATTTAAGAAGCTAGGTTTTGATTTTGATTTACCAAAAACTGACAAACTTTTTGAAAGATTAATAATGTTGCCACTAAATCTTAGTGTTACTGATGGTGATGTAGAATATATTTGTTCACTTATTCAAGAATTCTATTCGTAAATTTATGGATGATGTTAACAATTTAACAAAAAAGATTAGGCTAGATATCCTGAGAATGATTAACAAAGGCTCTAGTTCTCATATTGGTTCAGCTCTCTCTTGTGTTGATTTGGTAGTATCTTTATATAGTTATTACTTGAATATTGACCCTGAGAATCCTGATGACCCTGATAGAGACATATTTATTTTGAGCAAAGGTCATGCAGGTGCTTCAGTATATGCGACTCTTGCTAACCTAGGTTTTTTTTCTGAGGATAAGCTTTTAACTCACTATCAGAATGATTCTAATTTGAGCGGCCATGTTTCTCATAAAGATATCCCAGGAGTAGAGTTTTCTACAGGGTCCCTAGGTCATGGATTATCTCTAGGCGTAGGCTGCGCTCTTGCAATGAAAAAAAAGTCTTCTAACAGGAAAGCTGCTGTTTTATTAAGTGACGGCGAGTGTGACGAAGGCTCAATTTGGGAGGCCGCTATGTTTGCATCTCACCATGAACTAAATAATCTCTTATGTGTTGTTGACTATAATAAATTTCAAAGTTTGGACACCGTAAAAAATACACTTGACTTAGAGCCCTTCGCAGATAAATGGTCTGCATTTGGATGGAAGGTTATTGAATCAGACGGACATGATTTGTTAGAAATTAAAAATAATCTGGAATTATCTAAAGATTCCAAAAGACCAGTTTGTTTAATAGCTCACACAACAAAAGGGAAAGGAGTATCCTTTATGGAAAATTCCGTTCTATGGCATTACAGAACACCAGTAGATGAAGAATATGAGGCTGCCTTAGAAGAACTGGAGAGAGAGTAATCATGAGAGATGCATTTGCAGAGGAATTGGAATCGTTAATTTCTGAAGATGAAAGAGTTATATTCTTAACTGGCGACTTAGGTTTTGGAGTATTTGACAGATTAAGGAAGAATTTTCCAGAAAATTTTATTAACGTTGGTGTTGCTGAACAGAACATGACTGGAATTGCAGCAGGATTAGCTAAAGAAGGATTCAAGGTTTTTACCTATTCTATAGCAAATTTTTCAACTCTTAGATGTTTGGAGCAAATTAGAATTGATGCCGCATATCATGAGCTTAATGTTAATGTAGTTTCGGTAGGTGGTGGTTTTAGTTATGGCCCTTTAGGCATGTCCCATCATGCTACAGAAGATTTGGCAATTATGAGAGCGCTCCCAAATGTTACAGTTATAGCCCCAGGAACTATTTATGAAGCTAGAGCTTCTACAAAAGAAATTATAAATCAGCATGGGGTTGGTTATCTTAGGATAGATAAGTCTTTTTATGAAGATGATGAAAGCAAAAACAATCCTAACTTTAAAATTGGCAAGGCAATAAGATATAAAGATGGGCATGATATTTCATTGTTTGCCACAGGAGGTATTTTAGAGGAAGCAATGGCAGCAGCTGAAGAGCTAAAAAAAATTAATATTGACTCTAGAGTAACTAATTTTCATACGCTTAAGCCGATAGATGAAGATGAAATCTTTTCTGCAGTTAGAGAGACAGGAGGGATTGTCACGATAGAAGAGCACAGCGTAATAGGCGGGTTAGGAGGTGCTGTAGCAGAGGTCTGCTTGGAGAATGCAGCTATACCTAAAACTTTCAAAAGAATAGGGCTAAATGATACCTTCTCTTCTATTGTTGGCAGTCAGAAGCACTTGAGGCAAAGGTATCGTATGGACAGTAAAGCTATTGTAGAAGCAGTTAAGGAAAACCTACAACTTACTTAATATGAAGAGACTATTAGATTTTCTTATTGCTTTCATTGGGCTGCTTATCTTATCTCCCGTCTTCTTGATATTTATGGTCCTCATTTTTCTCCAAGACAGACATAGCCCTATTTATAAAGCGCCAAGAGTTGGCATTAGAGGCAATTATTTTAATATGGTAAAGATGCGTTCGATGGTGGTAGATGCAGACAAGAGTAAAGTAGATTCAACATCTTCTGATGATGCCAGAATCACACCCTTGGGGATGACAATAAGAAGATATAAATTAGATGAATTAACCCAATTGTGGAATGTACTGCTAGGTCAAATGAGCTTAGTGGGCCCAAGGCCTCAAATTAAGAGAGATGTTGATCTTTATTCAAAAGCTGAAAAAAAACTTTTAGAAGTATCACCAGGGATCACAGATTTTTCATCTATAGTATTTTCTGATGAAGGAGATATCCTCCAAGGCAAAGAAGATCCAGATCTTGCATATAATCAGTTAATACGACCATGGAAAAGTAAATTAGGGATAATATATATTGAAAATCAGAGCTTAATATTGGACTTAAAGCTAATTATTTATACCTTTATAGCTATACTCTCAAAAGAAAGAGCTCTTAAATACTTAGAACGAGAGTTATCAGCTATTACTGATGATAAAGAACTGATGAGGGTTTGCATGAGAAAGGATGATTTATATCCAGCAATTCCTCCAGGCCATAAAAGGATAGTAGAATCAAGGTAGTTGATTTCCTATTTTTAGTTATTTCAAAAGATAAGATGTTAGATAAAGCTATAAGTTATTTGTTAGGTATCAAAAGGATATATAAGAATATAATCATTATTCTTTCAGATTACTTTCTTCTGACCTTTAGTTTCTGGCTTTCTTTATCCATAAGAAATAATTCTTTTTATTTTTCTTCTATAGAAAGTAATTTATTGATACTTATGGGGCCTTTTATTGCGATTCCTATTTTTTATTCATTTGGCTTATATAAATCAATCATTCGTTATTCTAATGTACAAAGCTTATTGACAATTATGAAGGCTGTTTCGATTTATACTTTCCTCTGGTTTGTAATTGTTCTTTCTGCAGGAGTTGTAAGCAAGCCTTATGATTTTTTAATTATTAATTGGTTGGTGACTATATTTCTTACTGGCGGCATTAGGTATTCAGCTCAAGCTATCCTTGGTAATAGATTTACACAAAGGAATGTACTAATTTATGGAGCAGGTTCTGCAGGAATCCAACTTGAAGCTGCTTTAAAATATGATCTTAATTATAGGGTCATAGCTTTCATAGATGGAAATAAGGATTTTCATGGAAAGTTAATTTCAGGTAAGGAAGTAAAGCCTATATCAAGCTTAAATAAACTAATACCTCAAAAACAGGTCACTGAAATTTTGATTGCTATCCCATCTCTTTCAAGGCAAGAAAGATATCGATTACTCCAAAATCTTAAGAAATATCCTGTAATTATTAAATCCATTCCCAGTTTATCTGAACTAGCCGATGGAAAGTTAGCAATATCAGACATGAAGAAAATAAATATTGAGGATCTATTGCAGAGAGAAGTTAGAAAACCAATAAAAGAATTAATTAATAAGAATATTGAAAACAAAACAGTCCTAGTAACGGGTGCAGGAGGCTCCATAGGCTCAGAAATATGTAGGCAAGTAGTTAAATTAAATCCTAAGAAGCTAATTCTATTTGATATCTCTGAATTTGCTTTATATGAACTAGAGAAAGAATTGATAGAGGTAGAAAGGCAATTCCCAATATTTGCGATTATTGGAAATGTAACTAATCAATCAAGGTTAGAAAAAATTATTTCTAACAATAATGTAAATACAATTTATCATGCAGCCGCCTACAAACATGTTCCTATGGTTGAAAAGAATACAATAGCAGGCATTAGATGTAATATTTTTGGAACCTTGGCATGCATTAATGCAGCCATAATAAACAATGTAGAGAGTTTCGTATTTATCTCCACTGATAAAGCTGTTAGGCCTACAAATATTATGGGAGCAACTAAGAGATTTGCAGAGCTTATATTGCAATCTATTTACGAGAGGGAAGAAGATTGCAATAACAAACTAACTATTAGAATCAGCATGGTTCGTTTTGGTAATGTGCTTGGATCTTCTGGTTCAGTAGTCCCACTGTTTAGGAGTCAAATAAAAAAGGGAGGACCTATAACAGTAACTGATCCAAAGATAGTTCGATACTTCATGACCCTTAAGGAAGCTTCACAATTGGTAATTCAGGCAGGGTCATTAGGCAAACATGGTGAAATTTTTGTTTTAGATATGGGAGAACCTATACAAGTATTGGATTTAGCGAAGGATATGATAAAGCTAAGTGGAATGACTATTAAGGATGAAAATAATCCAGATGGGGAGATTGAAATTATTTTTACAGGCTTAAGACCAGGCGAGAAGTTGTATGAAGAGCTACTGATAGATGATAAAGCTGAGAAAACTCAGCATGAGAAGATTCAGTTAGTCAAGGATATGGGTCTTTCTTGGAGAGAAATGAAAGGATATATTGATAAGCTTGAGATAGCTATTAATGATGAGAGCTATGATGAATTTAAGAGGATCTTCACTGAGACGGTTGCTGGTTATAATAGCGAACAAAAAAATTATTGATTAGATTTATTATAATATCCCAAAAACTCTTCGATCAGCTTTTCATTTGTAGATGCAAGAAAATATGGATTCAATAAAGACTCTGAGAAGTTGTATAACATTTTTACTCCTTGATCTGAAAGCATAAATCCTCCAGAAAATTTGAGAATCGCCTCACCAGCTGCTGTATCCCATTCCGAAGTAGGACCTAACCTAGGATAAAAATCAGCTTTACCTTCTGCTAAAAGGCAAAACTTAAGAGAGCTTCCCACATAAATTTCTTCTGTGCATCCCAGCCTATTTAAGTATGAATTTAAGATCTTATTTTTATGTGATCTACTTGAAATTACTCTTAAATTTTGAGAATTAAATTTTGAAACATGAATATTTCTTACTCTTTTTTGATCAATTTCTTTCATGGATCCAATGCCAGCACCACCCCAATATGTTACTGATAAGGCAGGCACTCTGATGACACCAAAGATGGGTGTATTATTTTCAATAAGCGCAATGTTAACTGTGAATTCTCCATTCTTTTTTATAAATTCCTTAGTTCCATCCAATGGATCAACCAGCCAATATGTCTTCCATGATGATCTTTCCTCAAAAGATATATTAGAGCTCTCCTCAGATAATACTGGAATATTTGGAGTAGTCTCTTTAAGTGAATCTAGAATGATCTTATTTGAGATTTTGTCAGCCTTAGTTAAAGGCGAATTATCATATTTCAATTGAAAATCGAAGTTTGTATTATAGACATCCATGATTGCATCTCCAGCAAGACAAGCAATACCTTTCACAGAGTCTATTATTTCTTCACTTAGCAGATTACTCATATTAACTATTGATTCCAGATGATCATTTTACTAGTAATTTCTTTAAAAATTTCATAAAAAACTTGCATTTTGGTACTTCAGTTAGAGAGAATATGTCTATCTAGCCGAATTCGCGGTTTAAAATCATTTTTATTTCATTAACCTTTATAGAACAGATATCAAATATGGCAATAATAAAAACTTCAGACAGTAGTTTTGAGAATGATGTACTTGATTCAGAATTACCTGTACTTGTAGATTTCTGGGCTGAATGGTGTGGTCCATGCAAGATGATAGGGCCAATACTTGAGGAGTTAGATGTTGAAATGTGCGAAAAGATAAAAATTGTAAAAGTTGATGTAGACTCCAATAATCAAACTGCAATGAAATATGCCATAAGGAGTATTCCAACATTAATTATTATCAAAGACGGTTCAGTTTGTGCTCAGCATGTAGGAGCAGCTTCTAAAGCGCAATTAGAAAACTTTATTAATCAAAATATTTAAAAAATGCCATCAAACGGAAGAAAAAGAAAAAGAGGCTCAAATCACAAGAAGGCTTTTCGTGAAAGGGCGGCTACATTTACATCAGAAGATATCATATCAAAATCAGAACTAGAGGGTGATGATGTTCTCAGCCTTCCTGATTTAAGAACGAAATCAATAACTGAGATTCAAGAAACTGCTGAGGAAATGGGTATTGAAAATATATCAAGAGCAAGGCGTCAAGATATTACATTTTCAATATTAAAAGCACATGCAGCAGAAGATAAAAGAATCTTTGGAGAGGGGGTTTTAGAAATACTTCAGGACGGATTTGGGTTTTTAAGATCATCTGATACATCTTATATAGCAGGACCAGATGATGTCTATGTTTCACCAACCCAAATAAGGAAGTTTAATCTAAGGACAGGAGATACAGTTTCTGGATCTGTGAGGCCTCCAAAGGATAATGAGAGATATTTTGCGCTTCTGAAGGTCTCTGAGATAAATTTTGAAGATCCTGAAAATGTTAGAACAAAAGCATTATTTGAAAACCTCACACCATATTTTCCAGAAGAAAGATTAAAATTAGAGCAGGGAACAGGCAGTGTTGAGGACTTGACTGCTAGAATAATTGATCTTGCTTCGCCAATTGGAAAAGGCCAAAGGGGCTTGATAGTTTCTCCACCTAAAGCAGGGAAGACCATTCTGCTTCAAAATATTGCCTCCTCAATCACTGCAAACTATCCAGATGTTCATCTGATTGTATTATTAATCGATGAAAGACCAGAAGAAGTCACTGATATGATTAGAACTGTAAGAGGCGAAGTTGTGTCTAGCACCTTTGATGAACCTGCCTCAAGACATGTTCAAGTTGCTGATATGGTTCTAGAAAAAGCTAAAAGATTATCAGAGCATAAAAAAGATGTCGTAATACTTTTAGATTCAATTACTAGGTTAGCAAGAGCTTATAATACTGTTGCACCAGCATCAGGCAAAGTATTGACTGGTGGTGTTGATGCAAATGCACTTCAGAAACCTAAAAGATTCTTCGGTGCTGCTAGAAATCTTGAGGAAGGTGGAAGCTTGACTATCATTGCTACTGCATTAGTTGAAACAGGCTCAAGGATGGATGAAGTTATCTTTGAGGAGTTTAAAGGAACAGGAAATATGGAGATAGCTTTAGATAGAAGAATTGCTGATAAGCGTGTTTATCCAGCTGTTCATATAAATAAATCAGGTACTAGGCGAGAAGATCTTCTTATGGATCCTGAGGAGCTACAAAAGATGTGGGTTTTAAGAAAAGTTGTCCATGATATGGATGAAATCGCCGCAGTTGAGTTTCTTCTAAATAAGATGAAAGATACAAAAACTAATAATGAATTCTTTGAGTCTATGAAGAAATAAAACTATTTCATCACCCTAAAGCCAATATCTTTCCTGAAGTACTTCCCATCCCAATCTATCTCATTAACCGCCAAGTAAGCATTCTTATTAGACTGGTTTAAGTCATCACCAAGTGCAGTTACACATAAAACTCTGCCTCCGTTGGTAAGAACACCCTCACTTTCTATGCGTGTACCAGAGTGAAATACTTTAGTATGATTCTTGCCAACTAATGCATCTAGCCCAGATATTACTTTTCCAGTTTCATAGGATTCTGGGTAACCATTACTTGACATCACAACACCCATGGCTGATTTTTTATCCCATTCAATTTCGTAATTACCAATATCCCCAGAGAAGCAACTTTGAATCATATCAATGAGATCTGATTTTAGTCTTAACATTATTGGTTGAGTCTCTGGGTCTCCAAATCTGCAGTTATACTCAAGTACTTTTGGATTCAGATTAGAGTCAATCATAAGGCCAGCATATAGGAA
>MDSZ01034422.1_pt1 | contig 15671 bp, 10 predicted proteins | sample 811201 | NCBI WGS metagenome assembly MDSZ01 (sample SAMN05326647, study PRJNA326480) | marine metagenome | isolation source: seawater | place: Indian Ocean: North | collected 2010
AACTACGGAGAGGCGTACGATGACGCCTTCTGCGCTGGCGACTACGACGGAGTCAGCGGATCGGCAGCCATGAACGACTGCCTGATCTCGCGCGCTGGTACCCTGAACGCCCTCGTCTCAGAGGGTGGTATCCAGTACGCACCCCCAATGCGCTGATCACCTAGGTTAGCAGATTGGAACAACGAAAGCCCCCGGGGGGGGAAACTCCCCCGGGGGCCTCAAACATCAAGTGATGACAGCGATGAGCATGTGGTAGAATGGACCTCGTTGGTGGCATCTCGGATCTACGGGGCCCTCTCAGCGAAGTATTGAGGAAGCCAGATCAGAGGTCTTCGAACGCTGCATTCCTCCTCGGGCTTGTTTACGTCGTCCTGGAGGGGCCCTACGTGGGCATCCTCCCGTCCCTGCCAATGGCGGGTTTGTTCGGATTCCTACTGGGAATCGGGATCTTCGCTCGAGCAGTGGACAGATTTGCCACCCCTCCCACATCGTACTTGGAGAACGAGTGGGGCATCCGAGACACACTGACTATCGGGGTGCTGATATCTCTCCCGACGCTGTATTGGAGGTACTCGAACAAGTTCCTGGGCATGTCCTCAGACTATTTCGCGAAGATGGCCACAGACATCACCTGCAAGGCTAATACGACCGGATGCGTGGAAGGCGCCCAGCTGAACCTCGCATACTACCCCATGGACAAGATGGTGCTGGTCTTCGGTGGATTCATCCTTCTGCAATTCCTTCTTGTACAGAACGAGTTCGCCCAACTTTCCAAGATGGCTGGGAGGGCCTCCAACAGCGCCAAGGCATTCATTTCCGACCCCAGAAAGGGCTTCGAGGAATTAACTCAGTCCGCCCGCGACCTCGTGAGCCGAATCAAGAACAGCCCCGGGACGGAGGCCAAAGACAGGATTGACCCAATTACCGGGGTCAAGGTGGGGGAGGTTGAGGTAGTTTCGGAAGACAAACATGGCGAGAAACCGTCAGAGAGGCCCGATGCGTCCGGAATCTACGGCGTCTCTACAACGCTATTTGCAATTGCCATTTTCCTGCTGTGCTATGGAATTCTCCCGGGTATGGCCCCCGGCTCCGGCTCAGCGATGGAACTTTCGGCCAGCACCCAGGTCCCGTTCGTGTTCCTAGGAGCAGGCGTGGTCTCCGGAATCCTCCTTCTCCAGAACAACCTAAACGACCTGATGTCGATCAGGCCACATAACTTCCGCGAATACACCAACGGGAGCCCTACTTCTATTTCCGCAGCAGCCTCCTTGCTGACCATCCTGGTCTTCGCAGGATTGATCTTCAATGTATCAATGATCCCGATAATCTCCCAGGACATCCCCTCCTTCCTCACTCTCATCACACTCCTCGTTCTGACCTTCTGGGCATTCATCCTCTCCAAGGAGGGCGCCAATCCATCCGTACAGTCCCACAGGACCGCAGCATTCGCATTCCTCCTCATTTTCCCATTCCTGATGTACCTGTTCCTAAGGGTGGTTTTCCTGCAGAACGACGGGACCAACCCTGTGATGCTAAACCGCTGGGAGGTCAGGTACGAGTTCATGGACATGGGTAACACATTCAAGATCAATCCATGGCCCCTGGAGGCAGAGCCAAACATCGACGCCAGGTGGATTTTCCTAAAGGCCGCAATCATCAACTCAGTCAGAGTTACCCTGGTGAGCATCTTCTTGTGCACCATTCTGGGGATTATTGTCGGAGTAGCAAGACTCTCCTCTAACAAGCTAACCTCCGCGGCAGCCACTGCATACGTAGAGATATTCAGAAACCTGCCCCTGGCCGTACTGCTCTTCCTTTTAGCCACCCAGATAGGCCTGCAGTTCCCCATGATGCCAGAGGAGAAGAACCTCCTGGGCGGTGCAATATACTACAGCAACAAGGGAATTTGGTTCACAACCGTGGCCTCTTACGGCGCCCTCGCCCTCGCAATCCTCGCTCTCGCCATCATGAGGGTGCTTCTTCGGCACAGAGACAGGGTAGAGCCCCGAGTAATCTCCGCCCCCTCCGGTTTCAGCCTCAGAAGGCCATTCGCATCTCTGGGATGGAGGTACGAGCCCCTTGCAGCAGACCTCTTCATCATCCTGGCCGTCACGCTCCTCGTTGCGAGGGGCCCGATCGGCGAAGCGCTATTCACGACCCCCTCCGGGAAATTCTCCCCGGGCGTAATCGACTATTCCTGGTTCGAGGCACTTTTCTCGCCCTTCCTAGGGAGCTTTTCCGATGGCTTCCTCCCCGAAGGAAGGACCAACGTCCAGTCTCTGGAGTCCAACGCTAGGATCGCCATAGGGCCCCTACTGGGGGTGGCGCTGGTAGTCTACTCGTTCATGGTCTCCACCAACGTCGACGATGACGGCATGAACGAGTTGGAGATTGACGACTCGGAGGAGGGGATTAGACTCAGGTTCACCCTTTGGGTCGTTGCCTTCGCCATCGCCCTTGGATTCACCCTTGCTGGGGGAATCTACGAGGTAGGAGAGGCCCTTTCCATGCCCCAGTACTCCAAGGACATGAACAACGACGGGGTCTTGGACCAACCCGGGTCTTGGGGGATAGTGGAAGGCACCGGATTCGAGATCACCCCCTTCTTCCTGGCGATGGTCCTTGGCCTGACCCTATTCACCGCGTCCGTTGTCGCCGAGATTGTCAGGGGGAGTATCCAGTCACTGCCCAGAGGACAGGTGGAGGCCGCAATTTCCCTCTCACTGAATCCCTACCAGAGGCTGAGGCTCGTGATACTGCCCCAAGCACTGAGGAGCATGATACCTCTGATGAACAACCAGTTCATGAACGTCTGGAAGAACTCCAGCTTAGCCGTTGTCGTGGCCTATACCGACATTTTCTACGTAATACTTGTGATGATGAACAACGTTGGTAAGCTAATCCCGCTGTTCCTGCTCCTCCTTGTAACGTACCAGGTCGGCAGCCTGACGATTTCTGCGATAATGAACTGGTATAACTCCAGAGTAACGAGCGTGAAGATATGACCCCGAAAATTCTGGATATGGCGTGGGCATTGGTCCCCAGTCTTTCATTCCGAAAGCCACAATTCAGCTTGAGTGAATTCGAGGAATCGGTGGTCGGAAAGAACGGCAACCCACTGATCAACGAACGAAACGAGGGCATCGCGTCATCCCTAATCGCCGGCCTGTCCATTACCATGGCATTGGTCTTCTCGCTGGAGGCGTGGAGGGATGCCAGGATGGAGCTGAACCCGACAATGGGGCACTCCACGGGAGATGCCGACATCCTAGCCATCCTGTACTTCATCCTCGCGGCATTCACCTACTGGGTGACCATTTCATCAATCGTGAAGCTCACATGGCTGAAGTCCACTTCCACGGCCCTGCTGGGGGTTTCGACTGCATGGATAATCTTCGTCGTCTCAACATTCCTGATCCACTGGTCCCTCGTAGAGGCGGACTGGGTCGTGGTCTGGGCCAACAGGGACCTGGTGATGATGGGTCAGCTGATGAAAGAGCAGATGACCCAGTCACCGGGTTCGCACGTCTGCATCGACGAGACAGACTGCTACGGGATCAACCAGAACTTCCGACTCTGGTGGTCCCTCTACCTCACATTCGGGGTTCTCGGAGGGGCATACGGGACCAGCGGGGAGAATCCACGAAGGTTCCTGTTCCCGTTCCTGGCACTAATGTCAGTAGTTGCACTAATCGCAAACAATCCTACTGAGGTCAGCTACAAGACGGGCACAGTCATGGAGAAGCTGGCAATCGCGACCCTCTGGGCACTGGTCTCCTACACGCTAGCGTACCTGTACGCGAAGAACAACGAGGAGTACAAGGTAAACCGGTTGAAGTCATACCTGGCAATGGCCGCCGTGGCCACTTTCTTCTTCGCCATCCTGATAATGGACCCTCCCCAGATAGTAAAGGACGGGGCAGAGTCCCTCGGGGGCACTCCAGCGCAGTCCTTCAGCGATGAGATAATCGCAGGGGAACGCTCCCCATCCACGCTGGACAAGCTAGCTGGAAACGGAATCGAGGCATCCCAGTGGGGCGGCCTGTTCGTCAACCTGATAATCGCCACCGCCGGATGCGTACTCGGCTTCGGGATAGGGGTGGTACTGGCCTTCGGGAGGCAGAGCGACCAACTATTCTTCAGCGTCCCATCGATTGCCGTGATCGAGCTGGTGCGCTCGGGCCCCCTGATCTGCTGGCTTTACTTCGCCGTGTTCATGATGCCGGACCTGATGGACCCGTTCTACAACGCCGAGGACATCATCAGGATGCTGCTGATGTTCGGAATATTCGGAGGTTGCTACATTGCGGAGGTCCTCCGAGGTGGGCTGCAGGCTGTCGACAGCGGCCAGAAGGAGGCCGCTGCCGCCCTCGGGCTCTCGCCCCTGCAGACCAAGCTCCAGGTCGAGCTTCCCAACGCGGTGAGGACCACCCTGCCCTCCATAATCAGCGTCTTCATAGGACTCTGGAAGGACACCACCCTCCTCTTCATCGTCAACATCCTCGACTTCTTCAAGCTGGCAAAGGACCTGCCCAACTCGGACCTGAGGTTCCTGGGGGACTTCCTTGAGCCGCTATACGTCACCGCCGTGGTGTTCTGGGTTTTCGCATTCTACCTGTCTAGGGTCTCGATGAAGGTCGAGAGGAACCTTGGGCTGGTCAGAGAAGGAGGAGGAGAAGCAGCATGAGTGACGAAGGCGACGATATGATAATTGAGACAGAGGGAGTGAAGGTGAACTTCGGCGACTTCTGGGCACTGAAGGGAGTGGACATCAAGGTGAAGAGGGGGGAGATCATCGTGATCCTGGGTCCTTCGGGATCAGGCAAGTCCACGTTCATCAGGACCCTGAACCGCCTGCAGCCCCACAGCGGCGGGACGATAAAGATAGACGGGATAACCGTAGACGAGGACACGACGGTGTCCGACCTGAAGTACGTGCGCTCCGAGATAGGGTTCGTCTTCCAGCAGTTCAACCTCTTCCCGCACCTCACCATCATGGAGAACATAACCCTGGCCCCGATGAAGGTCAAGGGAGTTCCCAAGAGGGCCGCCGAGGCCAGGGCAATGGAGCTCCTGGAGAGGGTCGGCATACCCGAACAGGCTTACAAGTACCCAAGCGGCCTATCCGGGGGGCAGCAGCAGAGGGTGGCAATAGCAAGGGCGCTTGCTATGGACCCGAAGATCATGCTCTTCGACGAGCCCACATCAGCACTGGACCCCGAAATGATCAAGGAGGTCCTGGAGGTTATGATAGACCTCGCAAAGGAGGACGTCACGATGATCGTGGTAACCCACGAGATGGGATTCGCCAAGGAGGTCGCCGACCGCTGCATCCTCTTCGACGAGGGGCACCTGATAGAGGAGAACAACCCCGAGGATTTCTTCTCCAATCCCGAGCACGACAGGACCAAGCTTTTCCTAGAGCAGATCCTCTGATTCAACCTAACCAGTGGGACACCCTGTCCATCATCGTGCCCCTGAAGGTAAGCAGCCGCAGGGTCGGCCCATCCAGGCCCACTGTGACCGTCGCCCCCCTGGTGAAGTGCGTCTCGTCCCAGCCGTCCCCGACAACGTACCCCCTGTGCATGTCGCTCGTCATCACCGTAGGCTCGCTCACCCACTGCCAGTAGGAACCGTCCTCGGACCTGTCCGGCCTCGGCAGCTCCCTGGCCACGAATAGGTAGTGATCGTCGACCTCCCCCGGGGGGAACGACTCGCCCTCGATGTCAGCAACGTGCCTGAACCAAGCCCCCTGGCCCATGAAAGTGGAGAAAAGGCACCCCGAAGAGTGCTGTGGGACGTCTATGCTGCCTCTCCTGAGTCGGTACTTCGAGGGTTGGTACTGGTGCGTGTTCGCTACGAGGAGGTCATTGAGCGCCGGGTCGCACCTGATCCTGTTCCCGCTCGTCGTCTCGATCTCCGCCTGCAGCCTGGGCAGGACGTTCACAATAGCACCCCCCTCAAGGGCCGCGGCAAGGTCCTCCTCGAAGCTACTGGGGTCGCTGCCCATGTAGAAACCGTATGAGCCGTCCCCGGACCCCTCCCGGGGGTGGCTGTTGACTCCCATGACCGGAGTCTTGTCGTCCACGGAGTGTGCTATCGATGTCAGAGTGCCATCCCCGCCCAGGACAATTACCAGATCTGGCTCAGCGAAGTCCGCCCTCCTGACCGTCTCCCTGGCGGTGTATCCAACATTTATCCCCCTGTCCTCGACCATGCGGTCCAGTACCCGTCGGACCTCGTTCAAGGAATGGTCGTGAACTTCCTCGAAGTTCTTCTTGTAGACAACTAGGACGTCCTCGCTCATTGCAGCCCTCGCCCCATCTCCGTGGGCCCTCCCATATAGGCGCGACGCAGAATCGCTTGTGCCCCGTGCCGCGATTGGCATACCCTCTTGACGTATGCCAAGCCGCGTGTTGGCGTGAAACGCGCCATCTTCACTGCAATCCTCCTACTCCTCCCTCTTTCATCCGGATGCCTGGAGGTGCCAACGGTCAGGCCCTGCCCGGACAACACATGCTTCCCCCTTACCAGCGAGGCATTCGATGCCCTGATTACGGAGGACGGCTCCTTCGATGTGCTTGCACTGGCCTCTGAGAACGAGAGGGTCAGGGTGCGCAGCACGCTAGTCCAGGAGCAGAATGGCGAGCGTGGCGAGATAGCGTGGGACGTGGCCAAGGACGAGTCCGCAGGGCTCCGGTACGTGTCCACGAGGTACGTGGTCTCCGGCGCGATTCTGATTGACACGGAGATGGTCGATGGCCAGGGTGTGACAAACGTGCGCTCCGGCTCGCAGTGGTACCAGGGGAGGGACGCGGAGCCGAACCTCGCCGACCCATTCGTGGAGCTAGCCCAGAAGGCATCCCAGGACCCAGGCGGCCTATGGCCCCCATTCGCCTTCGACACGACGGCACTTTCCGGACTCACTTGGACCATTACGGGGGACGCCATGTCCTCCCAGCAGGTCGCCAGCGCCAGCAACGGAACCCACGAATTCATAGTCGAGCTATATGGGCTCAGCCCGCGGATCAGCGCAATCGAGGTATACTCGGGCCAGGACTACGAGTTCACGATCCGGGTGACCACAGGCGAGGACGTCTCGATCGAGCTCCGAGAGGGACTGCCCAGATCACAGGTTCCGTTCGTCCCCCAGCAGCCCGACCTAGTGGCGACATATGGGGACACAACGGTACTCTTCGGCTCGGTTCCAGATGGGATGGCCCACGAGGTAGACCTCTCCGAGGTCGTGATTCACGCATGGTCCGAGGGGGAGTCAGCAGCTAGCATGAGGCTGGACTGGGGCGACTACAACGTAACTGCAGAAGACGGCACCTGGTGGAGCATAATGTGGCTGGATGCGGGAAGGCCGGGACTGCTCTCCTCCTTGGACGAGTACCGGGTACGAACAAACTCCACGGAACAGTTCGACGTCAGGTTCTACGACCTGTGGTCAGATTGCTGGACCGACCGCGCTCTCTGAGAACCGCAATAATGGCGCAGGGGCCAATTCTATAACTGCCCATTAAGCGGGAGACGCATGAAGAACGAAAGCATCGCCGTGACGATGTGCCTGCTAATGATTGCCTCATACGCGCCCGTGGTTTCATCCGAAGCGCCCGAGGACTCGAATATCTGGGGGATATCCTACGACTGGGCCCACTTCGAGAGCGACATGCTCAACATGACCGGGGTCGACGTAAACGAGATCAACCGAGACCTGGAGGAGGCCGCCACATACGCCGGCTTCGAGATGGAGTACGACCAAGTGCTAAGCGGTACGACCCAGTTCTTCGTGGAGTCCTGGGACGAGGCGGGACCATTCACCGTGGAGGACGTCGATGGGACGTCCCACACGGTCAGCAAGAGGATCACAGAGCTAACCGTCAGGCACGGCAGCCTGGCCGACACTGGCATGGCATCGAACTGGAACTACTCCGACGAGGAGATCACAGTATGGATCAGCGCCTACCAGGATACCCTGGCGGTGATCAACGCCCACTACGTGGAGTACGTAGACAGCGACCTGCTGGTCTACGGTGCCGAACTCTCCATGGACGGGGAGTTCTCGATCTCCATGGGATTCGACGTCGAGATAGGGGTCACGGCGGCCAACGAGACGGTCTCGCCCGACATCTCCTCCGACGTCTCCCTGTCATTCGAAATCCCCAGCGTAAACTCCACCTGGAAGGTCTTCGAACCCGTTGACTACCACTTCCTCCTGGCCGAGCAGCCGAACGAGCAGGACTCCGAGACTAGGGCAGTGGCCGGAAAGGAAGAGCCCGGGTACGAATTCGACGAGGAAGAGCTCGCAGCAGGCATCGACTTCGGTGAAGTCGGTTTCATAGACGGCTCCTACAACAGCCTGTCCAGCTACTCCCTCTCGATGTCTGTCGAGGACATCCCCACCGAGGAGATGGACATAGACATAGACATCTTCAACCTGGCCCTATCGGACAGCATCCCAGACCAGGGGGTCTTCTTCGACGAGATGCCACTCTTCGCGGGTGCCATCTGGGGCATGGACTGCCCGCCCGTGATGGGCACCGAGACGATATCCGTCGATGGCCAGGACGTGCAGGCACAGTGCGGACTGACTTCCCCTGTTCCATGGGGCATGGGCGTTATGATGGGATTATCCATGGCAGAGGCCTTCGAGAGCGGCGTGGAGCAGCTCGGGGAGGCAGTCGCCGGAGAGGCCGAGGATCTCTTCGGTGAGCTGGGCCTGGGCGACGACGGTGGCACCTTCGTGTGCAACAACGGCAACGAGATACCCGCATACTGGGTCGACGACGGATGGGACGACTGCGGGGACAACTCCGACGAGGGCGTTTTTGAAGACGCAATCTGGGACTGCGGGGTCGCAGTCAACATCGCCTCCCTCCCGGACCTAGGCGAGGACTCCTTCCAGAGCAAGGTGGACGCACACCCGGGATACCCCGAGTGGTGCGGCGCCGATGTCGAGGGCCCACTGCATATTGATGACACCGAGGAGCCCGCCCTGCCACCACCCGGGGACATCTTCGGGTCTTTCGACCCCGCCCCCTGGGAACAAGTGGTAAATGCTAGGAACGGGACCCACTTCTTCCACTCTTACTACGAACAGGATGATTGCGAGTACTTCGGTCACACTTGGTACACGCACGACTCCGGGGATGGCATCTGCGCAGAGATGCTGTACGGCTCATCAAGCGCCGACGGCGAGCTCATCTACGAGGAAGACTTCGGATGGTCGCGTTACGAGTGGTCGGGAGACTACCTGTACATCGCCCAGCCCATGGATGATTACGAAGAACCCTACCCCGACCAACTGTCCCACTGGTGTGACGATTACGACGGCGACGGCGAACCCGACTGGGCTGTCGCGGGATATATGGTCAACGACGGTGTCGTGGACTGCGACGACGGATCTGACGAGCCTGGATCCGTGCCAACGGAGCCGGACGATCTCGACAAGTACGAGCGGATGGCCGAGGAGCTCGCTGAATCGGACCTCGAGAAGACGATGGAGGCATTCGCCGAAAGGCTAGAGGTACTCTTGGAGGACAACGTGCCAGAGGATCCCCTTTACGACCTTGAGGACATGTGCGCTACAATGCTATGGAGCACCTCAGACTACAGGACACTTGGAATGGTCATGGTTCTGGAGGGACGAGTTCTCATGGGCCCCTCCATCAGCGGAGTCAACGCGCACCCCACGACGCTGAACGTCGAGTTCCTTTCGGGACAGGACGCGAGGGACGCTAAGGCGGGCTCCAAGTCAGTTGTGGAGATGGACCAACTGGCCCACCCATCTAAGCACGACGTTGAGGAGCTCTACGAGATACTGGGCCCACAGTTCCTCCCCGACTTGGACACAACCGACACCGACAGGGACGGAACGATCGACTTCTTCGACACCGACGACGACAACGACGGCGTGAGGGACTGGGAGGACTCCGACCCGACCACGGTGGTCGTCGAGGAGTCCTCGGGCAAAGTCCCGGCACCAGGTTTCGTGGCTGCGATTTCAGTCATCGCTACCGCGGCAATACTCATCTCTAGAAGGGATGAGTAGGGCCCGGTAGCATGGACGACGGCCGCAAGGCAGCCCTGGTGCTGACCGCCGTCTTCGTACTGATGTCTTGGTCGAGCCCCTGGTTCGAGATAACGGCGACAGGGACCTACACCGAGGGACTGGAAAGGGAGCCCACCATCAGGACACAGTACTCCATAGACAACAACCAGCAGACGTTCGAGCTATCCATAGACAACGCGACCCCACTCCTCCTGTACTGGATACAGAGGGAGGACGTCACGCCGCAGTCGGAGCCGCAGGCTCAGGGCGGCCAACAATCCCAGGAGGGTCCAGTGGAAGCCGAATCCGAAGAGCCGTGCTCCGGCTCCTGCATGGACCTGGCACGCACGTCCCTCGGAGCCCTGATGTCCGCCTTCGCAGTCGCCCTGACAGTCGCAGCCTCCAGGCCCACGAAGGCCACGAAGTCACTAGCGGCTGCCATTTGGCTGGCCTGCCTTCTGTTCATCGCGGTCGCCGTCCCCCTGGCAGCAGCCGCGGACTTCGGAATTTTCTCAGGGGGGGACGGGGACTCGGGCGGATCATCGACCGGGGGCTTCGACTCCGAGACGGAAGACTCGGTGTCAGTGGACCAGTTCGCCCACTTCTCGTCAGACTCAGGCGGGGGGCTTTCGCTCGAGGGACTCGCCTTCACCTATGACTCCGTGGGATACGACCTCGGGCTGCTCGAGGAAGGACAGAGGCAAGGGGTGATCGACTCCCCCCCCGAGGAGGGCGAGCCCGGATACGAATCCCTGATCCGCTTCCACGGAGAGCTAGTAGCCGGGCCCGGCCCAATCGTCTCCTGGTGGTTCCTCACCCTGCCGCTCTCCGCGTACGTTCTCTCTAGCGGCCACCGCGGCGATGACGGAGGCGAATAGCGCTCCTACGACCCCCAGTCCCGGAAGCCCCCTCTCCTCCTGCCTCTTCGGGTCCAAGGGGTACTGGTCAGCGAAGTCAGAGACCCCATCCCCATCGGTATCGGGAAGCAGGGGATCAGTCCCCTGCTCAATCTCGAACAAGTCGGTGAGCATGTCATTGTCATCGTCACTGTCCGCGTTGTCCCCTATGCCGTCTTGGTCGTTATCGCTAGATTCCGAAGAATCCCGTGGGAAAGCGTCCTCCCAGTCGTCCACCCCATCCCCGTCGTCGTCCTCGTCGTTGGCGTCGCACTCCCCGTCGGAGTCGGTGTCGGCCGGCCGGTCAAGTGCGAGCTGTGGATCTGTCCCACAAGACGCCTCGTTCTCGTCAGGCCAACCATCATCGTCATCGTCGGTATCGGCGTTGTCGCCGATTCCGTCGTCATCGGTGTCGACGGTCTCCGCAGGGTCTAGCGGGAACTCATCCCCCCAGTCGTCCACCCCATCCCCGTCGTCGTCCTCGTCGTTGGCGTCGCACTCCCCGTCGGAGTCGGTGTCAAGCGGGAGGGAGCCGGAGTCAGCGGGATCGGTCTGGCATGCGGCCTCCTCCTCGTCGGACCAGCCGTCATTGTCGTCGTCCTCGTCGTTGGCGTCGCACTCCCCGTCGGAGTCGGTGTCAAGCGGGAGGGAGCCGGAGTCCGCGGGATCGGTCTGGCATGAGGCCTCCTCCTCGTCGGACCAGCCGTCATTGTCGTCATCGAGGTCGGAATTGTCCCCTATTCCGTCATCATCCAGGTCTGAGATTTCGCTGCTGTCGTAGGGAAACCTATCGGCGTTGTCCCCAATTCCGTCTCCATCCGAGTCAAAGGCCTCGGTGCTGTCCATCGGGAATGCGTCCGAGTTGTCACCCACCCCATCCGCATCGGAGTCCTCCCACTCGTAGGGGTTCAGGTGGAAAACGTCAACATCATCCCTGTGCCCGTCTCCATCCGAGTCCCGGACGAATCCATCCAGCGACCAGTCAAGAGTTTCTTCGGCGAAGGAACCTTCGTTGAATACGGGGGTATGACCGCCGCTTTCGATGCTCCAAAGGGCAACCCTGTTCCCGTCTTCGCAGTTCAGGTGCTCGTCCATGGTGGTCTCCTCCCCGAACACCAAGGAATCCAGGTCAAGAGTACCCATTTCAGTAGACGATACATCGCATCCGGAACGGTCGGCCCAGAATGATGTCGATAGGGTGGCCGAGGGGTATTGGTTCAGCCCCCCCCATGACCAGAGAATTCCCCCATTGTACCATATGACGGTGTCAAGAGTCCCATGGACGTTCAGGATGTTGGGACGACCAGTGTCCTGGCAGTCGTTTGCGAAGTCATTGTAGTTGCTCCCTCCCATGTTAACGATAGAACGGATAAGCTGGCCCCTCTCACACGCCATCCTGTGGGACATGAATCCCCCGTTCGAGTGTCCCACCAGGATGATTCCGTCCGGGTCGGCCCCGTAGAGTGAAACGGCCTCGTCGATTAGTGCCGTGAGCCACTCCACGTCGTCGGAATCGATGTCCTCGAAGTTGCAGCATGCATCGGTGGCGTTCCAGAATCTTACTCCCGCGCTATTTGCAGTTCCGTTCGGCCAAAGAAGCAGGTGCTCGTTCTCATGCGTGCTCTGGAACAGGTCCATCCAATAGGAGTTCAGCCAGCCGTTACCGGAGAATCCATGGAGGCTGACAACGAGAGGAAGCGGCCTGGAGAAGTCGTGCCCTCCCGGGGCGGTGAGCATCGCAGTCCTGTCGGACGGCCCGATCTCGAAGCTGGAGAGGTCGTCAGTGTATTCGATCGCCCCATTCCCCCACTCGTCGCAAACCTCCCCCCATATGCCCTCAACGAAATCGGCATTATCCACGAAGGGGTTCCTGTTTCCCTGTATCTCGTAGACACGGTTGTTCCTCTCCATCTCGAAGTCGCTGACTGGGTCATTGTAGTGCCAAGAGTAGAGGGTGCAAATCTTTCCCAGGTAACCCTCGTCCTCGGATGGCTCGGTCCAACTATTCACCAGGCTAAGGGCCGGCTCATCGCCGAACCCGTTGTATCGAAGGTCCATGTAGAACACAGAGCGAGCAGCGTCTCCCTTGGTTACGTCCGACGGCTCCCATGCATCTGCCGATGCATCGCACTCGGTGCATTCCGAGTGATCGTCTTCAGCCTCCCCGAAGTCCTTGTCGCTCCTAGCGGAATTCACCGTGTTGTCCACCGGTCTGAGAGCGTGCAAGTCGGTTCCCGCGACCTTTGACATGGTGGTCCCGAAGTCCCCGTGCGACTTCGGCCAAACATGCTCCCTGTTCCATGATTCGCTCGTGCAGTCATTCCCGTCACCGCACGTGTCTTCCTCGGAGTGCGATCTCTGCATGTAGAAGAGAATCACGTTTTCTGAGTTTTCCGGGTCCTCGTCAACATACCTTAGGTGGTCCCAAGCCGAGTAATAGCTGACCACGGTGTGGTTTCGCACGATGTCATACAGTTTCTCGTGCAATTCGGCCCCATGCAGGCCATCTGTCCCATCGTAGTAGTCTTCGGAGGGACCCGTCCCCATTTGCATCCCATCATCCTGCAATGCACTGTTCAGGGAGGGTGCACTGAGCATCAATGCCGAAACTGCGAGGGCCAGTTTCCAACTCTTCACCATATCCGGTAAGGGGCTTTGGACATAACACTCTCCTACTGGTGATTATTGTCAATTCCGCCCAATATGGTGACTCCACCTAATCCGAACGCATCCTATCCCTTCGTCAATTTTATTTGCGGACCGCCCCATGAGGTCACATGTCGCAATCTGGCACCGGCAAGTTTCCCGTTAGAGTGAATGGAAAGCTCGCCGAGGAGCTAGGCACATCTAGGTTGACCGTGGAAGTCAGCGTTCCTGCGACGATTCAGGACATACTGGACGAGATCAGCTCCAGCCATCCCGAGTCAACGGGAACAATCCTCGAGGCGATCCCATTCGCTTCTGGGAACCACAGGGGGACCGCAGAAGAGATACAGCCCGGTCAGGAGATCACTCTCCTGATGCCGGCAGCCGGAGGATGACAAGGAGATGAGAAAATGACAGAAGAAAATAAAGGAAGCGAAACAGTATACGTGAACGAATTCACAGACGGGGTCCTTGACCCGGAAAAGCCGATGCTAGGTCCGGTCAAGGACGGCGGGCACATAATTGCCAACACGGCACCCGGCTGCTGGGGGCCCATGATCACCCCGGAGTTACGTGGCGGGCACGAGGTCACAATCCCAGTGGCCGTCGAAGGGGCCGAGGTCGGGGATGCCATTGCCCTCCGGATCAAGGAAATATCGGTGACATCTATCGCCACGGCATCCGGGAACGACTACTGGGTGGATGGGCTATTCATGGGCGACCCCTATGTGGCAAAGTACGACCCCGACAACGAAGAGCTGAACCCCGAGAGCTACGTCGAGGGAATAGGCGAGGACGCTGTCAGGTTCAAGTCAACTGACAAGCCTGCCAGCCCGTTCAAGTTCACCAACGGATACACCATCGCGTTCGACAACAATAGGAGCCTGGGGGTGACCCTCGACAAGTCTGCATCAGAGAAGATCGCTCATGACGCAAAGCACTACGCAGCGATGCCGCAGAACGCCATCCAGCACTCGATACTGACTTTCTGCCCGCATCACCTGGTGGGTCTCGTTGCTAGGCTCAGGCCCTTCATGGGCCAGTTGGGCACCTGCCCCTCGATAGCCATGCCCGACTCCCACAACGCAGGGGACTTCGGGACCTTCCTGGTCGGTGCGCCACATCCGCAGGCGATAACCGCTGACGATCTCAAGCACCGCACGGACGGGCACATGGACATCGACGCAGTGAGGGCCGGATCTATCGTGATATGCCCGGTAAAGGTCCCGGGAGGGGGGATATACATGGGTGACATGCACGCCATGCAGGGCGACGGCGAGATTGCCGGCCACACCACGGACGTCTCTGGAACAGTGACACTGCAGGTACACGTACTGAAGGGACTGGACATCGACGGGCCGATCATCTTCCCCGTGGAAGAGGACCTTCCCTTCCTGGCCAAGCCCATCTCCGACGAGGAGAGGGCTCTAGCAGAACAGGTCGCCAGCGAATGGGGGATGGCAGGGGTGGAGGACGCCGTGCCGATCTCCGTGGTCGGAACAGGACCGGACCTCAACTCGGCCACAGAGAACGGCCTGGAGAGGTCCGCTGAGCTCCTAGGGGTGACAGTCCCGGAGATCCGTAACAGGGCCACAATAACCGGCTCGATCGAGATTGGAAGGGCACCGGGAGTCGTCCAGGTAACCTTCCTGGCCCCCTCGGACAAGTTGGACGAGCTCGGCCTTCTGGGCTTCGCGAATGACATGTACTGAGGGTGATGACTAGCTGCCCATAGGCACGCTGAAGGGCACTGCCCCTATGCGGTACTATGAGTAGCAAGCCAGTAGCACTATCGTTGATCGTTTTCCTTAGCATCCTCTCCGGACTAGCGTCCTTCGATCATGCCTCCGCGCAGTCCGACCCCGACGACACGGAACCAGAGCCCGACCACATGGCATACTTCTTCGACTTCGCAGCGATCAGTGGTAGAACCCATCACTGGATCGACAAGTCCGATTATGCTCACCTGAACGACAGCGAATTCATCGAGGTGGCCCTGAATGAGATGTACTTCTACGATGAGGTTAATGCCTTCGTCGTCAAATACACAGACGAACAGCAGCAGGAGGCGTACA
>MDSZ01027388.1_pt1 | contig 15670 bp, 13 predicted proteins | sample 811201 | NCBI WGS metagenome assembly MDSZ01 (sample SAMN05326647, study PRJNA326480) | marine metagenome | isolation source: seawater | place: Indian Ocean: North | collected 2010
AGTGTCCCGAACTCTCACGGGAGCAAGCCGAGAAGATCGCCAAACTCAACGTGCGAACGAACGCTCTCAACCGTGACATCGAAGACTTGATTATGCGTATCGACCCTCGCTGGCAGGACGAAGACTAAAATAAATCTTTTTTTTACTTGACAAATCTCTCTCAACGTGTTACATTATATATATGAACAGAGCACAACAAATCTTTTTTTTCCTACTACTCACCCTCTCCCTCGGAGTCCTTATTATGTCAACTACTGTCAACGCTTTCATTCAAAACTCAACCAAGTTCTTCGGTCACTATCAAGTCGTCGTCCATCGTTTCACCACTGTCGTGGATGGTCTGTATCAAACCTGTGAAAAGGAGGTCATCGACTGTCACAACATCGGCACTGCCGTGTCTATCCGTGACCGTATCAACAACCCCGAGCCTGTCGCTCCTGTCGCTGTCGCTCCTGAGAGAACACCTAACCTCGAAGAAGCTGGAGGGTGTTTGACTGGGGGGCTTGGCAACACGCCGGCTGTCACTTGGCTGTTGACTGGACGGGTGGAGCAAGTTCACAACTGGGCAACTGCCCGCTCTCTCAAGCGTGACCATCCTCCCTGTCCTGCCTTGACTGGTCAAGCGTAGGGAGGGGGACATATTCTGACCGGACAATTTCTGACCGGACATTATTTGACCGGACACATTCTGACCGGCACCTCCGAGACCTACCCCTCCCCCCCTGCTGGGGGAGCCCATCGGGAGATCTTTCAAATAAGAGGTTCTAAGCGGCTTTTCGTCGCCCCCTTCGGGGGCCTGATACATTCGATACGCCGGTAAAATTTTGAGATTTAAGTTTTTCATGACTATACTCCTCCCGGGATATGTTTACCTTTGAGTGCTGGTTCCTTGCGTCCGTTCCATGTTCCCATGGAGACACTAGGTGCTCTTTGAATATAATCAACAGCGCTCTCAATGTCTGTAAATTTTGTATACACCACTTCGTATCCCCCTAGGGATAACATAATAGAATCGCTCTGACTTCTACTAATACTAGTAATATTTGCAGGGTTGATAATAACGTTCCCTGATCGTTCTGTCTCAATTACAATGAATCTCATATGTTCTCCTTTTTTGATTCGCTAACGGACACCCCATCCGTTATATTATTAATATAACATGTTCAGAGGCACTTGTCAAGAAAAACCGCAAAAAAAAATTGAGATTTATGATTTTATATATTGATTAGCCTTAAGAAAGATAAAGAATTCAACTTTCGTCAATGGTTCGCAAAGGAATTCGTTCTTATCTTGGTTTAGCAACTGATAATACCCAGAGTCAACAACCACTCGGACTCCTTCGGGCAAATCTAACTTGGATTCTAAGACTTCATCATACGTTGGCCTGAAGATTTTCATCAGGGATCTGAAGTTGTAAAAAGTAGGCTTCATAAATTCTACTCCAGATTTGTTGGTTTCATTATAATTAGTGATGATTGAAAGAGTATTAACTCTTACTTTTAACTATTTAAAGAGAAAAAGGAGTTTTATTGTATGTCAAAAAACAATATGAAGTTAATAATGGAGGGGTGGCGGCACTCTCTAAAGGAAATGAATGCCGTGGAAAGTGCCGGGATGCAAGGCCATGCCGCTCCCCAGAAAAAAGAGGAAATCAATGAAGAAGAACTCGATGAAGGCATAAAGGAAATCGCTTTAAGTGCAATCCTTGGAATGGCAGGGCTTGCCATACCATCCGATGCCGACGCTGGGACGATGTCCACTTATAATCAATCATATTCACAGGAGGTAGTGCAAGGAGCAGCCACCGCTGCTACAAATGCCGCCGCTAAAAATCCCGAGTACAGCAGAATGGCTGACATTTTAAATAAGGCCGCAGCAAAGCCCCCTACGGAAGATACATACGTTGATGGTGCTGTCGAAATAGGCCCCGACGGTGACAGAGATGCTGATTTGATCAAATATCTTTTAGACAAAGTTGAAAGCAGCCGTTCAGCCGATAGCGAACCAGAAGCTTCCAGTAAACCAGATGTTAGTGGCATGGGCGCTCCAGAAGCCAGAAAAGCTTTATATGATTATTACAATAACCTTCCTGATGAATCAAAGCCGACGAACATTACTTTTATGGTCAACAAAGATCTTAGGGACGCTGGTGTTGGGCAAATGTCTGACGCTGAACGTGGACAAGCACAACAAGATCAAGCCAGCATGGCTGATCAATTAAAATCCCTTAGGGAAGAAGGTTGAGCGGAAGAACAACAACCGGTGGTTGTAAGGGACACATAAATGAAAATAAAAATATTAACCAGTAAACATAGACTGGACGAAGCTACAAGCAGATTGGGCGGGGATTGGGCCCCTAAAACGGAGCACGGTCTTTTACAAGAAGCACCCGAAAACATAATTCCGCCGGCATTTGACCTTTTGGTGACCTATGCCAAGATGGGAGGCCAAATCCCTGCTAGAGGCTCCGTCCCGGGCCACGATCCCTTCGGGAGACATCCTGAAAGAGACGAGAAACTGTACGATGAGTTCGTGGCTGATAGAATTGATAAATTTGGCCTTTCCAAGGCCGCATGGGACACGTTTGCTCAACTTATTGTACGATATGCTGGTCGGTCTTATACTCATCCCCGTAACGGATGGTCAGTCGATTTCGCCCTAAACCCTTCCGGGGTCCACATGTCTTTTCGTGCAGCATTTAATGATTTCCTTAATCTTTGTTGGGAAGCATATTATGCAAATGTTCTTGGCGGACGAGCACCGACAGAGACAGAGCTTAACCATTGGACCGAGAATAAGTACTGGTATGAGGACTGGTTGAACAAGAATTTTGGGCGAGAAACTCAAACCGCCACTGAATGGACCAATAGGGCTCGTAAAATGGCCGCTGATGGTGCTAGCGCACAAGAACAACTGGTTCTCTTGGGACAAATGCACAAATCCTATATTAAAACAATAAAAAAATTCTTTAAAAGAAACCCTGAGCTTGCTGGTACTTATCGCGATGAAAATCGAAATGAAAAAGACGCCCAATCAGTACTTTTACAACGTGTTAGTGAAAAGTGGGAAAGATGGCAACGAAGAATCATCAACCACGCTAATGGTAATCTTAGAAAAATCGGCCAATATATGAAAGATAACCCTGATAGCTATAAACAAATCAATGCGTTGATCAAAAAACACCCTTCTGTGCCTAAAATTGATCGCAAAACTGGGGATCTTCTCGAAAAAGATTCCTTATATCATATATCGGAGTTCGTTGACAACGCATTGTTGAAAAAACAACTTGATGTCTGCGATGAAGGATGGGAGGCCGCAAATGCACCCAACGCCGAAGACGAACACGACATGTCTGCTCCTTGTGTCTTGCACAAATATGACGATGGGTTTTTTTGGTGGAACCGAAAAGCAAGTAGCTGTACCATCGCCGGTGAGGAAATGGCAAACTGTGGGGAATCCAATTTATCCGATAGTACGCTCCTCATTCTTAAAGAAAAGGTAACAAATGATTCCATGGACGTGATGGATAAACTTAAAGGTCGCGTAATGGTTGAGTACAACGCTGCAAAAAACACGTTGGTGCAAATTTTGGGCTTCGCCAATAGCTTCCCTGAAGCAAAATACTGGGGGAAAATCAAAGACCTCTATGACAACCTTGATGTGGATGACCTTAGCAAACATGCTTTTGTGCATCTTCGGGAAAGAGGTAAAACCACCCAAACGGAAATTGACGAATTTTTAGAATTTATTACTGGTGGGTCCGGTATGAAACCGCCTGATGAATTTTTTGGTGGTGGAGATGTGGATTCCTTCATGAGTCGAATAACGTCTCGAACTTACGATTTAGAAACTGACCCAAATTTTGGCGGAAGGCAAAGCATCCGTTTTACCTCTACACATAGGCGAAATGCAAAGCACTATGCGCCAATTCGAGTTTCATTTACCCTGCGTCCTATATACTATCCTTTCGCTCCTGATACACTGTCCACAGAAGAACACCCATCTTTTGATCCTAGGTTTCGTGACAACTTGGAAGAAAACACGGAACAGCTAAAAAAGATATTTGAAGATACTATTAAATCAAAATTCGGAAAAATAATCTTGGCCATGGGACAGGATAATGGGATTGTAACCGGTGATGCTGCCAGCAGCATCAATCGAACTGTTGACACACTTAATGTATTCAAGTTCAAAGTTGGAGTACGAAACATGGCAGGGGGAACCAAATTAGGCATAAGGATTCTTGTAAGAAGTTTCATCAACATAGCACCAGAGATCTTTACTGATGAGTCGATTGGCGGCCCCGGCGATACCCCAATGGCAGGGCCCGCGCATGACATAGTATCAAGGATAAGGAGAGTGTTTGGTGGTGACAAACTCATGTTAATGCTTAACGATTCGATTCAAGAAATAAATAAAAAACTAGATCCTGAACGGTGGGACAACACAACACCAGACCCCGGGGCCACAGAAGATTCTCCATTGACGGTGGATGAGATTGCGATGGAAATGGGCCAAATCAGAAGAGATTTTGTCGGCGGCCAGACCATGGCTCATATGATTGATAGACTCGAAAGACTGTACGCATCCCTTGCAGCACCACACCCTGCTGGTGGGCACTTAAACATTGATAGACTTAGTCCACATGTTGCCAATGCATGGGAAGACTGGATTGAAGACGATGACTATTGGTCTTCAGAGTGGCTACGACTCAGAGCTGACTCAAGACAAAGAATCGCGGCGATGCGCGGACAACAAGAGCTTAGCTTAGACAATTTATACGATATGGATGACGAGCCCACGGTACAAAGGTGGTCTGGGGCTGACGGCAGGAGACAACCCAGTAGAGCTACTGCTTCACGATTTGTTCGTAACGTAATGCATGACTACCATGAAAGTGGCTTGGAAGGGGTCGGCAGAGCCTATAGAGCACAAATAAACGCCATTTCCCGCAACTATGATGTCCAAGGTGGGCTCGGGCTCGATGATCAAGATATACTTAGATATAGGCAATTTATGGACGATCTTGCACACGAATATTATCAAGACCAATTTGGTGATGATATCACGCCAGCCGAAGCTAATGCTGCAATGCAAGGTGCTGATCGGCCTGATGGTGACCCGAGACTTGAAGCCACAATGAGAGCCCTTGTAAGAATAGGAGGGGGACATCTAACAGAACCCGAAATCGAAACAGTGGAAGAACTGTATATGGACCTCCTGTATCCACAGGGTGATGCTGGCGATGGTCTTAAAATTGATTATATAGACGAAGATTTAAAATCTATGTTTGATGAATGGATACAAACACTAAATATAGACGATCCTGCTATTAGCAGAGCAGACCTCTATACACGGTGGTACCGTATGAGACGCGAATCTCAAGAAAGATTAAACCCGCTAAATCAATTTGTCGATACAACTGATTATGACGATGACGAATACGCCCATATACCATTACCAACTGAAATCACTCCCGGTCAGCCGGACGATGGACCTGATGAAGAAGAGCGTAACTGGCGTCCCGGCATGCCTACACCCGGTCTAAGACCATCGGACCACCAAGCCAACATCGACCATCACTTCCCTGATGACGAAGATAGCGAAGCTGAACGACTGTACGAAAGAGGCGCTTTGTTGTTAAGGTTTTTTGCTCGGAATCCTGAGCGTGTTAACGATGGGGCGGTTCGTTTATTTCAAAGATTTAAAAATGAAATGGAACGAAATGGTCTTTGGGATGAATGGTGGAGTCAAGTTCCTAACGATCACCCCATAGCTAATGTAATCTCGGGACTGCAAGAAGACCATGTCATGGTAGAGGCAAGAGAAATAGTCAATAAAATTTTAGGTGAAAAAAAATTTGGCGTTGATAAAGCCCACTTAAACGAGGATAACAAAAAACGCAAAGGCGGCATATTACCTTTCAAAAAAGAAGAGGGAGAATTTTATTTCTTGCTTGGACAGGCACCACAAGGGTGGTGGAGCGATTTTCGTGGTGGCGAAGAACCTGAGGATGGCGGTGATCTTAAAGTGACCGCTGCAAGAGAGTTTACAGAGGAATCTTCTTATGATCTTCCTGTGTCTCTTGATGATGCTTACAGAGTCGAACACAAGAACGCTGCTGTTTACCTTACTGATCTGGCAGAACTGAATGTTGAGGATTTCGATATCAACAAAGTTATGAAAATAAACAAAGGTCATTATGCTGGAACTCCTGAGATTGTGGCTGTTCGTTGGTTCAAGATCAACAGTTTGCCAAATATACCTAATTCTAGAGTACCAATAATTCAAAAAGCAATACAAATCCTTACTGGTCCAGAACCAAATGCAAGAGGTATGGAAACAGCCGGAGGGGATGCCTACACCCCATATTTAAATGAAAACCAAAATGCCAAAATCCTACACATATTTGATTTTGATGACACCATTGCTTTTACTACCTCGCACACACTGGTTACTCCACCTAGTGGAGAAGAACAAGCAGCACAAATACTAAGTCAGCTTGACCAAGAACCACCGGGACCACCATACGCTCTTAATCAAGAAGGTCTGGATCAAATGTTCAGAGAGATTGGCCCCGAGAATGAACTTAGGAGCAGAGGCTTCGATTTGGATTTCTCAAGCTTCAAGACGGTTGCATCTAGTAGCCCATTAAACGACGAGGTTGCCTCTAGAATAAGGACTTGTTGCTTGATAGGGGGTGAGGACCCTCTTGGGGATTTCTACGTCCTCACAGCCCGTTCTATGGCTGCTGTGCCTTCTATACACAAGTACCTAGAAGATAACGGTATTGATATAGATAGAGATAAAATAGAAGGTGTCGAGGGTGGCCTCAAATCTGTTCGAATTAAACAATGGATTTTGAATCGACCTGTGAAACCAGAGAGGGTTATCTTCTATGATGATTCCATAAATAATATAAACGATGTCAAAACCCTAAGACAAGATAAAGACTTAAAAGATGTTTCTTTCGAGCTTTATCATATAGAAGATGGAAACATTCCAGAAAAACCTATGCAAGAAACTATTTATGAACGAAAAGTATTTAAAATTAGGATAGGAGCCAAATAAATGAAGCTTAGAATCTCAATGAAAGAAGCGATCTTTAATAAAGATTTAGATGGCGATGGCAAAGCCGAGGTCCCTCCCGAGAGAGAAGGTGAAACTGCCAGTCCAGAAGTTGACATGGATAGTGGGCTCGGAGACGCGAACAATGACGGCCAAACCGATACATATTCAGATGAAGAACTTATAAGCATGGCTGATGAAGAAGGCGAGCCAGTAGATCAACTGAACCAGCAAATTCCCGATGAAGCGTTGCCCGGTGATGACGAGTTGGCAGCAGCGCTAGATGCTCTTGAAGAAGAGGTTATGCATAAAATAAAACTTGTTGTGAAACAAAGTTAAAAAATATTTTTCACATCTCGGCAAAAATACTAAATCTGCACCCTAGTTAAAAATAGGGGGGAACTGAAATGTTCTATTTATTACTTAGCCTATTAGGCTGTGTTGGCGGAAACTTGGACTCTGGGGTGGTACAAGAAACAGCAGAAGAAGAGAGCCCCATATATTGGGATGAGTGTTCTTATAGAATTGGTGAGCATATCTGCAATGTGCAGCTTACTAGTTCTGATATGCAAGATTTTGATCTCTATGAACACTATGGCAAGCCTATTGTTATTCAACTGGCTGCTGAGTGGTGTGGTCCATGCCATATGGCAGGAAGCCATGCAGAACAATTCATGAGCGACTGGGCTGTTGATGATTTACTTTGGGTTACCATCTTGTTGGAAAACGACCAAGGACAAGAGCCAACAGCAGAAGATCTTAGCGAATGGGTAACCAACCACGGTATTAACAACGCCGTTGTGTTAGCTGGTTCGAGGAACTTAATTGAAGCGTCTGGGTTGTATGGTTTTCCCTTAACGTCGTGGCCTACGTTTGTGATACTTGACAGAGATATGGTTATATTTCATGGGTTTTCTGGTTGGAGTGAAGAGTATCTAACTCAGAAACTTACTGACATGGCAATGCAAGGGAGATAAGATGTATGTTGTATTTTATTCTAGCATTGTTAAGTTGTACAAATGACAACTTAATGAGCAAACACACGGTTGAAGAAAAATATATTTATCCAAGTTACTATGATGTTTGGGTGGAGACTGATACTGCAATTGTGGAAGTTGAAGTACCTGTTGATGACACTGGTACTGATCCAATCTGGGTTGATTCGTTTGAGCAACCAAACGCCACAGCAGGGGTTGATATCATCTGGGTCATTGATCCTTCGGGCTCCATGGTCTCACACAGAACAAGACTGTTAGCTGGTATCTCTGATATGATGGCTTCTCTACCTTCGGTAAGTTGGAGACTCACTATTATCTCCGCTGATCCGGGACGAGCAGTCAACAGTGCAGACTTTCCTTTGCTTCCCGGTGATAGCGGCTCTGATGCTCAAAACATGTATTCCAACTCAGTAACTGGTGGCCTTGAACAAGGGTTTAAAGCAGTCTACGAATATATTGAAAACAATCCCTTTTCCTCTAGTTGGATGAGAGATGACGCCTCATTGCTTGTACTGTTTGTGTCCGACGAAGAAGAGCAAAGCACAAGCATGTTTCCTGATGTTGCTGATTTTACTGATTGGCTTGATGAACAAAGAAGCAGTGTTTATGTTGCGTCAATTGTAAACCATGACCCATCTGTTTCGGATTGCAACTCCAATGCTCTACATACTGGGGATCGCTATATGGATGCTGCGAATTATTACTCTGGACAAGTTCTTGATATTTGTTCCGAAGATTGGTCAGGAGGGGTTCTCGATGCGGCGAACGGAGCTGTTCCTTACTCTAGTTATCCCTTGTCACACGTTCCTTTATATACAGATAATATTGTTGTCTTTGTTGATGGAATTGTATACCATGACGCTTATTGGGATTACAAGCCTTCTGGGAATCGCATAGATTTTATTTTAGAACCTCCGGGCGGTTCACTTGTTGAAATTGCTTACCATTATTAGTTCTGCTGACTAATTAGAGTTATATTGAAGACTTATGATTTGCCTCGTAAAAAGTATAACGTCATGGATCATAGTCCATGAAGGAAGATTTTAATGAAAATAAAGATACTCAAAGAGCAGAATGAAATAAGCTCTGGGACTTGGAAGCCTGTTTCAGACAACACGCACTCTCATGATGCCGAAGAAACTATGGATAATTGGAGGGGCGAGCCTCTATATGGTGCTGACACTTTAGAACAACCAGAAGAAACTGAAGATGAAAAACGCCAAAGAGAAAGAAACGCACCAATAGATGTTCATTTAAGAAGTGCTGGTTTTGAAAACGTAGAATACATTGCTTCTGGACAGTTTGGCGCAGTGTATAGCGCTGACCATCCGACAGGTAGAGAAATGGCTGTAAAGGCCGTTGCAAAAAACAACCGAGGCTACGAAAGAGAAATAAATGCCTATAAGACAATTGGGGCTGCAAGACAACAGTCTCAGATAATTGCCAAGCATTTTCCGTTAATTTATACAATAGATACTGATAGTCATGATCAATATGGATTTATTGTTATGGAAAGACTTACTGATGAAGGGCCCTATGCAGATGTTATCGAAGATGTCTTCTCTGGTGGAGAGTATCTTGTTCACGCAAGGGGCGACCTCATGGCAAGGGGCGCTTGGAAAGATTTATCACGCAGACTAAAGACGTATTTTAATAATGAGACATCTAGAAACAAAATAATTGATACTGTTTTTGAAGGTACTCCCGATGATTATATACAAGACATCAAGATTTGGGCAACGTCATGGCAATCTTGGAGACAAATTCAGTCCCCAGACAACTATGGCGACTCTGCTAAAAGACTAGCTGGTAGTATTATGGGTTTTGTTGGAGACGCACAAAGCGAAATTGAACTTGAAGATGTGAGCGAACTTGATAAAGCTTTAAGAAATGGTTACTATTTTGACGCACTAGAGATTATGCGAAGAGAAATACAGGATACAAGCAGTCCGCAAACAAGAAGAGACAGAATATTGAACAATTTTTATAAAAGATATTACTTAAAATTCTTTAGGTCTGGTATTTGGATGGACCAAATGATTGACGAATATCTTTTATATTCTGATCGTGATGCATTGCAAGACGAGTTTGGTGGCCTAAAAAGAGAATTTGAAGAAGAACCTTGGATGGCCTACTTTGTTCTGGGTGCTTTACAGAAGTTGAAAAACTATCGACCAACTGAAATTGACCCTGTGTGGCAAGATGCAACGCAAGGTCCGAATATACAGGACCACTATTGGAGATGGACAACGTCTATTATAAACGGTTGGGTTAATTTTATTAGAAAACAAGCACCGATCGGGATTCACCATCGTCCAGAACTAGCTAGAGCAGACAGAGGTGGCGCACCTGAGGAAGTTGGTGATGCATATGAAGAAGCTAGAGACATTAGACGAGCATTAAACGAATTAGAGCGAATAACTGGTCTCGCTGCTAGAGATATGCATGATAAAAATGTTATGATGAGACCAATTGACGGCTCAGTGGTGATTGTTGACGTTGGTATGTTCAAACCAAGAGAAGAAATCAATCAGAACGCTCAAAGAAGAATGAATGAGACAAAATCTGAGCTTCGGGAGCGATTCTACGACCATACCAAAGATTTTGACTTCAATTTCGATGATTTTAGGCCCAAAACAGCCCTGCATCCATCATTTTGGAACAAAGACAAGCTATTTGACAAGATTTATAACAAATTGAGAAAAATTGCAGAAGAGTTTGCTGAAGATATCGATATAGATACTATTTTGGACGATATTTTGTTAGTTGGGAGCATTGCTTCGTACAATTGGCACAAAAAATCAGATATTGACCTCCATTTGGTTATAGATTTTGAAAAAGTCAACAAAGATGAGGACATGGTCGAAGAATTGATGCGTCTTTATCGCATGAACTGGAATGATGACCATGATATCAAAATCTATGGCCACGAAGTAGAGGTTTTTATACAAGATATTGAACACAAGGGGCATTATGCCGGTGTTTATTCATTAATGAAGAACGAATGGTTAAAAAAGCCCCAAAAAGACAACCCAGAAGTTGATTTTGCAGCTATTTCCAACAAAGCAGCTACCATCGCTAACGAAATAAATGAAATTTATAGTTTATACAATAGAAATTACTACAATGAAGCCCATGATCAAGCAGAAGTGTTAAAAAAGAAGATATCAAAAATGAGACAAGCAGGTTTAGACGAAGAAGGTATCTATTCAGTTGAAAATTTAGTGTTCAAATTGCTCAGAAACAACGGTTATATAAGAAAATTATCCAATATCAAGCATCATGCTTACGATTTTATGCACACAATAGGGAATACATCGATGATAAAGTTAAAAATAAAACAAAATTACAATGAAGCTTGGGCTGTTAAGTCCAAAAACAAACATGGAATGCCGGCAGGGTTTGGTTCCTTGGCTAAACCAGTGTATTGTGTTGCTGGGAGAGAAGGAGAAGCCGCAGAAGCTGTGAAAAGAGGCGAAGAATTACAAGGTTGGGACAAATATGCTCAATTAGTGGTTGAAGCTTATGAAAATGCACCCGCAAGAGACCCTAAAGCCGAAGAAGCCTTCGAAAAACTTGGACATCACATCTTGAAAAACATAAAAAAGGTCCAATCTTCCTATCCAGTTGAGTTTGTTGATGGTCAACCTTATGATTCTGCCGAAGAAATGTCAGCAGAGATCAAAAAAACAGGAATTATGAAGATTTCTCGGGACTTTAACCAGAGTGAAGTCTTCGGAGAAGTAGAAAATCTGTATTTTAGAGCGGTTCATGACTATTATGGACACCTTGCAGCCCGTGGACATGAGACAGATGACTCAAAAATAACTACTTTTGACCTCGAAGGGGAGTTGAGAGCTTATAATGGGCACCTCAAGATGCTTGGAACGTCCGATATGGCCAAAGCAGTGTTCACAGAAGTCATTGGACAAGCATGTTACAACCTATTTTATGGTGATTTTCCCGAACAAAAGGTCTGTTTCCTTGAAAACTTTGACCATGTTAACCTTGGAAGAGTAGATGGGTATCAAATTGTAGACCAAAATCTAGTCCCAGTCTCTCAAGAGGGTAAAAAAAAGAGAAAAAAGGGTAAGAAAAAGTCCCCGAAGACATCTTACTCAAGAAATCCACGTTCAAAAGGCGGATACAAAGGAAAAACCCACTGGGGAGTCGGTGGATGGGGACATAATGGCTCCTCTGGGGGAGATTCTGGCGGTGGTGATGCCGGAGGAGAATAAAAAAAGCACCGAATACCTTGAAAAACTTTTTGGCAAGCTTCAAGAGATGCTACTGAGTAACGAGGGCGACCTTAAACAGGTCATATTAAAGAAAGATGCGCCTAGATTTCACTTTTCTGTTAATGATAAGATGTATGTGGAGATAAAAAGTGGATGTGAACTGTACCTTATGAAGAGTAAGGAGCCAAAAGAGGGCAAAGTTTATGTTTTTTCACCATGGCACTGGAATTCTGGACGGATTTTTCTGATTTTAGAGGATTATTTAACTGATTTGGAGCCAAATTGATAGAAAAACTACTTATTTATGCACCATTTTATGTATTTTTACTGATTTTTAATCATTTTTGTGGCTTTGAAGTCACTATCATAACCCTTTTACTAATTATTATAGCCAGAATGAGGTAAATTTATGAAATTTTCACAGAAAAAACTGATAAAAATTATCAAAGAAGAGCAAGAAACCATCGATCAGATGCGTCAAATGGAGGATCCAGAGGGTGAAATGGCCGGAAAACAGGCCGAAATGGCGGCAAAACATGCCGCTAAAATAGCCCAAATGGTCCATAATATGGACGAATTGGAGGATTGGGTACAAGCCAAACTGACCTTAGCTACGGATTACTTGCAAACCGTAAGCGAATATCTTGAGTTTTCTGATGTTGTTAAGAGACATATAGGCAAAAACCAAGAGGAATAACAGTGAGACTTGATCACGTTGCACTACAAGTTAAAAACCCAGCACAAGCTGCTAATTGGTACAAAGAAAAGTTTGATGCAGACATACTTTATTGCGATAAGACTTGGTCCATTGTTCAATTAGACAATATAAAGATTGCTTTTGTTGTGAAAACGCAACATCCAGCACATATTGCTTTTGAAGTAGATGTTTTTAAGACTTCAGACAAAGTAAAACAGCACAGAGATGGTTCTAGTTCTATTTATAAGAGAGACCCTTGGGGGAACACCATAGAATATATAAAATATTCCAGTGAAAAGGACTCTTTAAATGAAAACAAAAGACAAAGCATTTGGCGAAGAGTACGGAGAAAGCTTCAATATTGGAGACCTTGTTATGTGGACGGACGTTTCTGTGTTGAGTCTCCCTTTCGAAAAGCGAGAAAGAATAAACTATGGCCTTTTGATAGCAAAAAAGATAAGAGTAGTAGGTGGAAGAGAAGTGTGTTTTGCTAGAGTGATGCCAACGACAAAAGACACTATTTATGAAGTAAGCATGATAACAATAAAAAAATTTGAGGAAAGTAAAATATGAAATGTCCAATGAAAAATAATTCTGATTATGATATGGAAGCACACCAAGATCTTATAGATTCTTTGTTTTCTCATGCAAATCGAGAATTAAAATTTCACAAACCCCCCACGCTGGTGTTCCAAACTGATCCGAGGAACTATGGAGCACTATCAAAAACAGCACAATATAATCCTAGTTCTCAAGAGATAACTATTTATGTTGATGGCCGGCACATAAAAGACATTCTACGGTCTTTTGCTCACGAACTGGTACATCACCATCAGAATGAACAAGGAAGGCTCTCAGGAGCGAATTTGACCCAAGGAGAGAAAGATTTTGACGATATCGAAGGTGAAGCTTATCTGGTAGGTAATCGTGAGATTTTTCGAAGATGGGAAGATCAGTTAAAAGAAGGCAACCCAACTATTTATAACGAGAGGAGAATATATAAAATGTCTACTAAGAAATGGAAAAATAAAGAGTTATCCAATCTCATGACCGAGAAATATGGTTTTAAAATGGATCTCAACAAGTTAAATGAGAGTGCTCAAGCCAAGCCCCGCACATTAGAAGAACAAGAAACGTCGATTCAATACCCAGCCGAGATTACAGAAATGGGTGGTGGCGTTTACGACGTGGCAGAGAACCCCGAGGAGCTTAAAGCAGTATTGAAATCATTGCAAAGAATGCCAGATTTTGAGGATTTTAGGATCAATGATATAGCAATTTGGAAGCTGGAAGATCAAATAGAGGCTCTTCTTGCTGCCGAGCCAGCAGCACCACCACCGGTAGATGAGGCGCGACAACGGGATGATGGTGCGAGCCATGTGATGCAACGGGCTGGTACTTTGATAGGACAACACGGGCTCCAAGGGATGAGCCTAAACCAACTGTGGCAGGGAGGTATGTATGACTTTATACAAGACCTCGCTGATGAGCTTGGTCCCATGATTGACAGAGGGGCTCTTGAGGAAGCTAAGGGTTGTGGTGACAAAGAACCAATGGAAGAAGCTAAGCAAGAAGATTGTGAAGAATGCGGAAAGACAGATTGTGAATGCGAAAAAGATGACGATCCTCGCGGTAGAGCACAGACCGGAGATTCGCCAACAAAGAAAAGAACTGGAAAGAATAGTCCAGATGGGAAGAGATTTGCAAGTCAGAGCCTGAAGGAGTGGAAGGATGCAGAATTATCCAACAACTTGAATGAAAAATTTGGGTTCAAAATGGACCTTAAAAAACTATTGAAATGAAAAATATTAAAAACTTAAATAGCCTCATTGATGAGGCGGTCAAAAATAGACATAAATCAAATATTGTTGAGGTCTCCTCTCTGAAGCAATTGTTTGAAATGTCAACCGTTGCAAAAAAGGAGAACAAAACAGTGCGAAAAGAAATGAAAACTGAGATGATGTTGAGAAAGCATATCAGAAAAAAAATCTATGAAAATCTCGCAAGAGAAAAACAAGAAGAGTTTGCACTAAGAGCACTTATCAGGAAGATGCTCATAGAAGGTGATGTTTCTGATGTTCACCCTCATCGATCAACAGGTATCAATGTACTTGAAGACGTTCTTAAAAAATCAATCCCAACCTTGCGGGCTGATTACAAAAGACTCACCACTGACAAATCTCAGAGAGATTCATTTCGTGCTCATATTGTGAAAGCAGTAGAAGACCAACTGAAACCTTCATTGGTGAATGATAAATATCCTCTTGAGGCACCAACACCTGATCCTACTAAAGGCGGTGAAAGACCCTCCGATAGAGTGGCACAGGATGTAGATGATGCTTTTACAGGTGCTGATACCATGGGAGGTGAAAGCCCTGAAGGTGGTGATGAAGAATTAGATGATTTAGCTGCTGATCTTGCTGCTCTAGAGGAAGCAGAAATCAACATTACTGATGAGCCTGAAGAGGAAGAAAAGTTTGCCGCTATTGAAGACGACGATGGTCCCACTGATGAAGAAGCCTTTGGGCAAGGTCTTGAGGGGATGGATGAAACTGGTAGAAACATGGCGTATACCTCCTTTAGAAAAATTTCTCAGTACATCTTAGATGCATATGATACACTGGCGAATATGGAAGATAAGAATGTGTTTGTGGATTACCTTGTAACCA
>MDSZ01175082.1_pt1 | contig 15670 bp, 12 predicted proteins | sample 811201 | NCBI WGS metagenome assembly MDSZ01 (sample SAMN05326647, study PRJNA326480) | marine metagenome | isolation source: seawater | place: Indian Ocean: North | collected 2010
CCAAAGATACCACTTCCAAAGATTACTTCAGAAACAGCACCTATGGCTACAAAAGACATCATAAGATGAACTAAATCATCTATGTAGCCTTTTACCATTGTTATGATTTCCTTCATGGTTATCTCCCGTTAGTTAGAAACAAAAGGGTTTAAAAAAACCCTTAGTAATAATTATATGTGTAACAAATAATAAATTTTGATATATATTTATATATTATCATTTTTAGGTTGTAAACTATTTATATATGAATAAAAACATTTTAGGTAAATTATGAGTATAGATTATGAAATTTTTGAAGGGAAATCATTATCGTCTCTCTTTGAGGATATCTACAAAAACACAGAATACAACAGAAAACAACTTGACGTATTGACAAAAGAACTCGTACAATTTATAAAAGACGGCGATACCGCTGTACAGATAGTTCCTATGATTAAAGAATATCTTGAAATCAATGTTAAAAACGATGACCAACTTGTTAAAATGGCTGGGATAGTACAAAGACTCATTTCAGCTGAAAGCAAAGCTGGTTCAGAGGATGAATATGGTTTATCAGATGACGAAAAACAACAATTACTTTCTGGTATAGAAACCACAATAAAAGACATACAAATAGAATCGGATAATATACATAATAAAATAGAGTCAGTTAAAGAAGGAAATTAAAAGTGTCAAAGAGAATAAAACTTACGACAGATTCCAACACAAGTATACCATTAAGTAATGTACCCTCAGGTACTGAAATAAGTTCCTACGTTAAACAAATCATTAACGCATCACTATATGATTTTTATGAAACTGAAGCTTTTGAAGTTAAAAATGTAATATTAAATGACAATAGAAATCATGGAGCTGTTACAGGTGTTTTTATAGATGAACCAAATCAGGAAATAAAAGGTGATGTTGTTTTACCACTAATACCTAATATTTGTTGTATACCTGTTGTTGGTGAACACGTTGTTGTAGTAGAGTATAACGGACAACATTATTACACATCGATTATCAATAGAAAAAATAGTGTAAATGAAAATTCCATACCAGGAACAGCTGGTGGTTATGTGGAAAATACTAAGTATGGAAAAACATTTGAAAGAAAAGATGTCAGACGTATCGAAATGAGTGAAGGTGAAATTGCATTTCAAGGTAGGTTTGGAAATTCAATAAAACTTGGATGTAATAAAGCGGACAATTCACCTAACATAAAGATAAGAGTTGGACAACAAAGACCACCAGAAGGGTTGGGTGAATTAGTCAAAGAAAATATAGAAAGAGACGGTTCTTCTATCTATTTATTAGAGAATGGTTTACCGTGGACTTCAACTACAGATGAAGAAAAATTTGATGGTGAACAAGTAACAGGTAAAAAAATACTAATAAAATCAGATGGGATATTTATTAGTGGTAGAGATAATCTAAGACTTAAAGCTGCCAATAGTATCGATGTTATATCAAATGATATAAAATTGGGACAAAAAACACAAACACAAGAATTACAACCAGTAGTTAAAGGAGATGATTTGATAAATTTGTTAGATGATATGATATCAGCAGTTGAAACTGCATTTACTACTGCGGCAAATTTAATGCTGACTGGTCCATCACCTGGTTCACCAGTTGGAGCACCAGCTATACCACCTTTTAAAACCGCTTTAACAAGTATTAAAACAAAAATAAAATCAAAACAAATACTAAGTGGAACAGTAAAAACAATATAGGAGTTATTATGAATAAAAAACAATTCATGAAAATAATCACAGAAGTAGTTCGTAAAGAAGTAAAAAAAGAAGTGAAAAAGATATTTATTAAAGAAGAATCTACGAGTAAATTATCTGATATAATTCAGCAAGATTCAGAACCAAAACAAAAAATCGAATATACTAAAAATAAAAGTTTGAATGATGTTTTGAACGAGACTGTTGGGTTGAGTAAATCAGAGAAACAAACTGATGAATATCCAACTTTAGGTGGTGGAACATTTGATACTTCAAGAATGACCGAATTGATGGGATACGGTAAAACAGATGATATGAAAAGAGATATGGTTGCCGTTGACACTATGCAGAAAGCTGGAGTTAGAGTTGACCAAGTACCAGAACACGTTACAAATGCTTTAACAAGAGACTACAGTAGTTTGATGACTGCTATGAACAAGAAAAAGGGAGTATGATAAATGTCTGAAAGTGCTATTGCAATTGATTTGAATCCCAATAGAACTGTTGGTTTAGAGTTACCGATAGCAAGTAGTAATACTAGTGACTTTGCTGTAACAAATACTTCGTCAGAACAATCTGAATACAACATACAAAATCTATTACTAACCTTTCCAGGTGAAAGAGTAGGTCAGCCTGAGTTTGGTAGTAGATTAAGAGCTATTTGTTTTGAACCAATAGATAGTGACTTACCAGAAAAAGTAGAGTCTGAAATCAGAGATGCAGTTTCTATTTGGTTACCATACATCAATATTATCAACGTATCGACACTAACAGAGGATGGTGACAAAAACAAAATTGTTGTTAGAATTACATACTCTACGGCTTTGGATTCTCAACCAATGAGTACAGATGTACAGATGGATCAAGGGTAGTATACAACCTTAACAGGAATATAAAATGGCTCGTACAACAGTAAAAAAAGATGTAGTAAAGACAGTAAATTATCTTAATAAAGATTTCAATGATTTCAGAGCTAATTTAATTGAATTTGCTAAACAGTATTTTCCGAACACATATAATGATTTCAACGAAGCATCACCAGGTATGATGTTTATAGAAATGGCTGCATATGTAGGTGATGTTCTTTCTTACTACATAGATTCTCAGTTTAAGGAATCATTGTTAGCATATGCGGAAGAAAAAAGAAATGTGTATAATATAGCTCAGTCATTTGGATACACACCAAAAGTAACTTCTCCAGCAGATGTTGTTTTAGATGTGTTTCAAACAATACCAGCTCTAAACAATGAACCAGACTATAGATATGGATTAGTTGTAGACGCTGGAGCTATTGTAAAGTCAACAAGTACTGGTAAAGAATTTAGAACATTAGAAGATGTTAACTTCAAATTTTCAAGTTCATATGATAAAATAGAACAGACTGTTTTTGAAACTGACGCTGGAGCTCCGACTAAGTTTTTACTGAAAAAACAGGTTAAGGCTCAAAGTGGAACAGTAGAGACAGAATTTTTTGATTTTGGTGCCGCTGAAAAATACTCACAAATAAAACTATCAAACGAAAATGTTATAGAAATTATTTCTTGTATAGATAGTGATGGTAATAAGTGGTATGAAGTGGATTCTCTAGCAAGAGATACAATATTTGAAGATATGGAAAATAATATAACTAATGATCCTACTTCAGTTGCTGATGGTGAAACTGCACCTTACATTTTGAAATTAAAAAAGACCTCTCGTAGATTTACTGTTTACATAGACCAAAACGACCAAACAATTTTGAGGTTCGGAGCTGGTATTTCTGATAATCCAGACGAAGAAATTATACCTAATCCAGATAGTGTTGGTTCTAATTTACCAGGTAGTCCTAGTAAACTAAACACGGCTTTTGACCCAAGTAACTTTTTAAAAACAAAAGCTTTTGGTCTAGCTCCATCCAACACAACACTCACTATAAAATACGCACACGGTGGTGGTATTGGTGATAACGTTAATTCTGAGGATGTTAACAATATAGCGGATGTCAGTTACACAATACAAGATAACTTACTATCGACAACTTTGGTACAAGATGCTAAAGATTCAGTATCGTTTAACAATCCAGAACCAGCGAAGGGTGGTGCATCTGGACAAACTGTTAGAGAGGTTAGAGAAAGTGCTTTAGCACATTATCAAGCACAACAAAGAAATGTTACTAAAGAGGACTATATCGTAAGAGCTTATTCACTACCAGCTAAATATGGTAGTGTAGCTAAAGTTCACTTTGTACAAGACGACCAACTGAATAAATCAGCTGAAGTTGAAAATTTAGAAAGACAAATAACTGAAGATGATATAGGTTCTACAGTACTGTCATTACAAACTGGTAGAATACCAAATCCATTAGCTATGAATATGTATACTCTTGGTTATGACGCTAACAAAAGATTAACAACACTAAGTCCAACAGTAAAAGGTAATTTGAAAACATATTTGTCACAGTATAGAATGGTCACCGACGCCGTAAACATAAAAGACGCTTATGTAATAAACATCGGTGTAAATTTTGCTATTTTAACAAAAGTTGGGTTCAATAAAAATGATGTTTTACTAAGGTGTGTTTCGGCGGTACAAGACTTCTTTAACATTGATAGATGGCAAATAGGTCAACCAATAGTTTTAGGTGACATAGCCTACGAACTGTCACTAGTTGATGGTGTAGCTACAGTTGTACCACCTAAGAACAATAATCCAGATAATTTACCAATAGTCATTGAAAACAAATTCAGAGTTGGTGAGGGTTATTCAGGAAATTACTATGACATAAGAAGTGGGATGGTAGAGGGTGTTTTATATCCATCATTAGATCCAAGTATTTTTGAAGTTAAATATCCTAACGTTGATATTAAGGGTAAAGTAATTGGTGACAATTTAACTGTGGGAGAATAGATAAATGCATATTTTTACATTTGCAGATAAAGATGCTACTTTGTATGAAGCCAGTTCTAGTTTAAATTCTGGTCTAGATGAAATATTAGAAGTTAGAAAAGACGTTAGTGATACTGGTGATGTTGTAGACGTATCTCGTATATTGATTCAGTTTGACTTAACTAAGATTTCACAATCAATATATGAAGGAGCTATAACTAATCCAAAATTTTTCTTGAACCTTTTTGATGCTCGCCCTACTGCATTAGCGACTTCACAAAGTCTACACGCTTATCCTGTAACAGGTTCTTGGTTAATGGGGGAAGGTCGTTCATATGATAACCCAATTAACGAAGAGGGTTGTAGTTGGGATTTTAGAGATGGAGCTACAAATGGAACATTATGGAATCAGTTAAGTGGATCTGGTGGTAATTGGATTAGTGGGAGTGGGTATGTAGCATCATCTTCTTTGAATCACAAAAGTCAAGATGTTAGGATGGATGTAACTCAGATTGTTAATAAGTGGTTAGATGGAACAACACCAAACGAGGGTTTTATTATCAAAAGAAGTGGAAGTTTAGCTAATGTAAACACTGGTAGTGACGAGGGTAATACAACTAGGTTTGGTAATTTGTCGTTTTTTTCATCTGATACCCACACTAAGTATCCACCAACACTAGAAACAGTATGGAACGACGCTAAATGGACTACTGGTTCGTTACAACCAATTACTGGTTCTGATTTAGAGGATTCACTTATTTACATGAAAGGGTTGAAAGAGGAGTACAAAGAAAATTCAAGAGTGAGATTTAGATTAGTTTGTAGAGAAAGATTTCCCGCTACAACATATTCAACTACACCATCAAATTTGGTAGTGAAATATTTACCAACTGGTTCGTCTTTTTACTCTATAAAAGACGCAGAAACTCATGATGTAATCGTTCCATATGGTAGTTCTTCACTAATAAGTTGTGACAGTAATGGAAACTACTTCAATCTTTGGTTAGATGGTTATCAACCTGAAAGATACTATACATTAGAATATAGGGTACAAAGTGGTAGTGGTACAGCCGATGAAATTGACCAATACTTTGTCGAGGGATTTACATTTAAGGTATCAATATAATGCCATATACATCAGAAGAGTTAAGAGACGTTGACTTTTACTCTGAGTTTTTAGACAAAAGAGAGAGAGTTTACTTAGAAAGAGTAACTAAAAGTGCGTATCAAGGATTCAAAAGAGAAGATGGGACACGTGTTTTATTTCAAGCTCTTGAAGATGACCAATTAGGATTTGAAGATGCTAATTTAGAGACAGCTGGACTCTACAGTACATTCGTTTCCGCTCTAAGTAATAATGCAGGAAATCAACTATTGAATATCTTGAACGCCGAGTTCAATGCTTTCATGAGTGACACCTCTAATTTAATGAATTTTAGTGCTAATATGAATCCTCAACAAATAGGAGCTCCAACACAGTATAATCAAAGTGATGTTCCAACATATATAAGAGAGTTAGCTCAAGGTAAACCATATTACACACAACTTCCTGAATATATTAAAACAACAAACTTGGAAAAAATTATAGATAGAAGTATATCAGAATTATCCGAAACTAGATTTGCAGAAACTTTACCAGACGGTATAGAAAATGGTGATGTTATAACAAATGAATTTGCTGATGATTATAGAAAATGGTTGATTCAGAATAATCAAAAAAGAATATTTCCTGACTTAGCTACATTTTATGGTACTGTTACTGATTGGAATACAGTAAAAACTTTAACCATGGCACAACTAAGAACCATACCAAATGGAGAACCAGTAGACTAATGGCTAGATTAAACGAAAAAGACAGAGAACTTACTTTAACTGGTAAAAGTGTAGACTTATCAGCTCCAATTAACGCATACTTAGGTGGTGAATTTCTAACTAATCCAAAAGACTATATAGAAGTTTTAATTTATGACACTAATGAAAATCTTTTGGAGAGCAACATAGTATCAGAGGAAGATTACGTATTTGACCCACAGACTGGTGTGAAACTAAAAACAGGTACCATACTTAGAAAAATGGGTTATGACAGAGGAAAATTTATTGTAAAGTATAATTTTTTAAGACAAGTAGCTGGTTCATATGAAAATGTTGCTCTTGATGAAAATAACAACATTACTGATTATGTTGATGGTGAAACTAGATTGAAAGAATATAAATATTTTATACATGAAGTGTCACCCACAAGAAATGAAATTAGAATAGCACCACAAAATATAAACGATGAACAATATCTGAGAGATTTTTTGTATGCACAAAAAACAAAAAAAATGGTACAGGCGGATGGAACTGGTGATTCTGGTGTTACATTTCTAGGTGAGGCTAATGGAGAACCACCACAAGATGAAAGTCTGAAAATAAAATTAAATGGTGGTGAATTTGTACCAGAAATGGTTGGTGGTACATTTGTAATACCTAATGCATTTATAACAAAATTTACTGAAATTTTCGCACCACCTGCGGCTGGTGGTGATGTAGTGCCTTTAGAAACAGAGGGTGATATGCAAGCTAGATTTTTTCTAGATAGAGATGCTAGTTTTGAGGAACGAGAAAATAGTAATAATGTTTTTGGTGACGTATATTTCAACGCAGCTTTTGAACGATTCAAAAATAATGGTGAGGGTTTTGATGATAATGAATTACCAGACAATACAAATGGTCTAAAGTTTACAGGTACAGAAAGAATGAAAAATATAAGAGATTTAGTCGATTCTGTATTCAAAACTGTGTGGTTTGTACGCGATGGAGATGATGGTGCTAACATTGTTATAAGAAGTAACTCTACTTTAGCTTCTGGTGATGCACCAACAACTTACACTTGGGAAATTACTGGATTTGACAGAGACGGAAATGATTTCGATAGAGTAGTACCAAGACCTGATGGAGCAACCGAGGGGGGAGATTTTAGAATTGTAAATCAAGTTACTGGTGAAGATAATCTTGCAACAACATTTGGTGCTAACCAGTTTCAAGCTAGAACAGAAGATTCAACAGATGGTAGTACTTTAGTGTTCAGAGCTTTCAGTACAAATCTTCATATTGGTATTAAATTAACTATAAATCAAGCATTTGGAGAGGGTAGCAGTGCAACATCCACTATACATCTCCCATGTATTCTAGAATTCCATTAGTAAGATGCCTAATCCATTTTTAGAATTACCACTATCCAATGAGTTGTTTAACAAACAACAAGATGATGGACAAAATCTGCCATCACAAGAAAATATAGAGGGTGAATTTCAATTCAGTTTAGAGAATGAATTTACTGGTGTAGGTTCAAATAACATATATGAAGTTAGTGATGGAATCTACGAGTCTTTGAATCAAGAAGGTGCACCAATTTTAGTTGCTACCTATGGTAGAGAAATAACAATTAAATTGACCGAGAATTACACTAGAGAGCAGTTCAAAGATTACAACTTAGAGGGTGTTAGATGGAAAATTTCTAGACCTGGTCAATCTGGTTATGGATCCACTAGTAGTGATGGTGTATATAATGTTCTTCAAGATTATGAGGGTTTTGGTGGTGGTACATCATACCTTGATCCAACAACACTTTCAGTAACATTATCAAGTTTAGCTAATATTGATTACTTTGTGGATACAGTATATGTGATAAAAGCTTTTCCATTGGTCATTCCACAGTCAGGAGTTCCTGATCCAGAGTATTTTAATGATTTACCAGAATTTGAATTTGTAGCAATACCAACACCAGCTTCTGAGGATGAACCAAATTTAGTTCCAAAATTTTCACCATTTGTTGCTAATATCACGGCTGTCAGTAATGATACGATTACAATAAACCAAAGTTGGAGTGAATTTAAAGAAAAAATAGGTGGTATAGAACAACAAGTAATCAATCCGGAGTCTGAAATTTACAATTGGACTATATCATATAAAATAAATGATAAGAGAGATTTAAATACTTATTTACATTTTGGTGATGGTAGAATGCAATTAGTTACAAATGTAAAAACAGACCATGAAACATTTCCAGATTTACCATATTCAGCGGTTTACAAGTTATATGAACCTTTACCAGAGGACATTAACGAAAAAGATAATACTTTCATAGTACGTGAAATTTTACCACAACACACGGAGATGGTTGAGTTAATTCCCTACGAAAGAGAAGAGGATGTACTAGTACTAAAAATCCCTGACAATCCCGCCGAAAATTCTCCCATAGTCAAACGTGAAACAGAATTAAAAAACTACAATGATTTAATAACCACAGATAAAAGACTAAAACAAGAAATTGTTGATAAATATTTAAAAGGTGCTGAAAAACCAGTTGATTTAAATGTTGAGTACTCTAATTATGAAAACTTTGTGAACTTTTCATCAGCTGAAAAAAGACTGAACAATTTTAAATATAAGATAGAACAGATAGAAGAAAACTCTGTTAACAGTTCTTCATTTTCCTCAATTACTGGTGGTGAACGTGATGTCTTAATATCTGAAAATAAAATTAGAGACATAAAAAATAATTTTGATGGATATGAAAATTATTTATATGGTACAAACTCAACTTTTGTAACTAGCTCTATGGGTGAGTTTCCTAATGCTTCATGGCCAAAAACAGGAAGTGGTTCTTACGCTGAACCTTTTAAACCAGTAAGTTCATCGTCTGATTTATTTTTAAGTTGGTATGGTTCTAAGATTGGTAAGACAGGACAGATATACAGTGCTTCACTTTATGATACTAACAACCCAAATAGATTAGTTAACTTACTACCAACCCACATTAAAGATGACAGTCAAAACAAAGAATTTTTAGATTTCATGGATATGATTGGTCAACATTTCGATGAACTTTGGTCTTACACGAAAGCATTATCTGAAATAACTGATAGACAATCTGATTTATCAGAGGGATTTTCTAAAGATTTAATTTACAATTTAGCTAAATCTTTAGGATGGGACACAAACGATGGTAAAGATTTATTAGATTTAAGTAGAGATGGTTTTGGTCAAAAAGTAAGTGGTTCAGTATACTCTCTGTATACATCTGGTTCAGCGGATTCACCACCTGAAGGTGATGTTTCTAAAGAAATTACAAAGAGACTTATAGCAAGCATGCCTTACATTCTTAAATCTAAAGGTACAGTTGGTTCATTAAAGGGACTATTGAATTGTTATGGTATTCCAAGTTCAATATTGAGAGTCAGAGAATATGGTGGTCTAGACCAATCAAAAGAAACTCAAAGACAACCATTTGAGATATCTAGAAAATTTACTAAAGCATTAGGTTTTAGAGGTGATGCATATGTTACAAGTAGTTGGGATAATGATTCTAGGTCAGGTAGGAAACCAGAGACAGTAGAAATGAGGTTTAGGTCTGTTAGTGGTTCAGACCAAACTCTCGTTCAGAAGAATGACAATTGGGCTATATCTTTGAAAGATAACGGTTCAACTGATAACTATGGAACTGTAGCTTTTTCACTATCTGGTTCAGATGGTTACAAAACTGTAAGTTCATCTTTACTACCAGTTTTTGATGGTGATTATTATTCTGTTATGTTACAGAAAACAAAGGTTGATGTTGAATTATTTCCGTTTCCATCTTTCAACACAAGTTCATTGTTTAATCCACCATTTATCACTGGTTCTGATGGTCAAACATCAAGTGCTGAATATGGTAATATACAAATCGTTAGTAGTTCAAATGTAGCTAGAACTGGAACTAAAAGTTTACGACATATAAATTCATCACCAGACAATGTTTCTTACACACATTTATTCAAAGTTCCAGAGATATCTGGATCTCTTGGTTCACAACAAGCTTCAGTAGCTTCAGTAAGTGCAAATGAAACCTACACTCTTTCAGCTTACGCTAAAGTTTCATCTAGTGTAGTTAACTCTGTAGGTCGTCTACGTATATTTGAGTTAGATGAAAATGAAAATGTGACAAATTGGGATGAAGATGTCAACAAAAATGAAGATTCAATTAGTTCCATAGGTGGTATCAAAACTTCACCTAACGTTGGTTTAGATGAAGTCGAGTGGAGACAGATATCTGTTACAAAAACCATAAGGATGCCTAACACTACAAAATTAGGTATAAGGTTTGAGAATGTCAAACCAGATACTACTATCTATTGGGATGATGTTTCTCTTAGAAAAGGTTCATCAAACACAGATACTATTGCAGATGCTTTTAACTATGATTTGTTTGTAAAGAAGTATGAAGCTGGATTAGATAGAATAATATACTCGGCTAGAACGTCATTGACAATTACAGGATCTAATACAAACACACAATCATATAATGCTTCTTGGACTGGAAGTGGAGACTTATACATAGGTGGTAAACCAAGTGATGAGTTTGGAAGTCAATTAACTGGTTCTATTATGGAATTTAGATTGTGGAATGAACCATTAAAAGAACAACACTTTGATACTCACGTTGAAAATCCAAAATCTTACATCGGTAACACACCATCTTCATCATACTACTCTCTAGTTAGAAGATATTCGTTTGATGACAACACTACTTTATCTAATGGTGATAACATAAGAGATGTTAGTTCAGACCAAACTGATACTGTACCTGGTTACGCGTTTGGTTTTGGTGGTCTTAACACATTTGAAAATGTTGAAGATAAAACAAAGACTATGGTCCCCAACTATGGGCCAAACAGAAGAACTTCGACTAAGATAAGAATAGAAAACAATGTATTGAGTGGTAGTAGTGCTATGTTAAGTAGAACTGAAAGATTTGATTTTAGTTCAAATGACTTTGCTCCACTTGATTCACCAAAAGTTGGTATATACTTTTCACCAGTTGACGTGGTTAACCAAGACATAATACTGTCTTTTGCTAATTTAGATTTCAATAAATATCTTGGAGATCCTAGAGACAATTTTAAATTACAGTATCCTGAATTAAGAGATATTTCAAATGAATATTTTCAAAAGTATAGTGGTAGAAACAATTTTTGGGATTATATGCACCTTATAAAATACTACGACCAATCTGTATTCAGACAAATAAAAAAATTAATACCGGCTAGGTCTAAACCTCATTTGGGAACTGTGATTGAACCTAATATATTTGAAAGGTCAAAGTCACCAGTACAAAGAAACCACCCATCGTTTACTTTACCACAGTATGAAAAAACAATAAACTTAACTAATTTTCACTACAATGCAGATCCAAACAACGAAGAAAGTCAATCTGTATTACAAATAAAAACAGAGTATCCATTTTACGAGGGTGAGATTGATAAGAGTCTAAGGTCATTTGAATTACCATCTTTATATAACTTTGGTTTCAATGACAATTTTAGTGACAATAGTATATACGTAAGTGCTTCAGCTGAAGGGGGTGGTCCAAATTATGTATTCACAGAAGCGACTGGTGCTATGGCTACACAAAACAGATTGTCGGAAACAAATCAAGAGTATAAGTTCTTTTACTCTAGTTCTGTTTTGTTTGACGCTAGTCGTAGGTATGGAGAATACAGTATAGATCCAAACTACAATCTTTATTATTCAAGGTCATTACATGAGTCTGATTTAGATCCTGGTTATCAAAATGTAACTGCTTTTAGACGTTCATTTTATGAAGGTGTAAAAAATACTAAATCTACAACAATAGATGGCGACTATCCAGTAATAATAAGAACAACCTCACCAACTGTAGCTGTACCAAGTAACGTAGCTGATTCTAATTTAAAAGTCGTAGATGACAAACTTAAATAATAAAATGATAAAAAATATGGATTTTAGATATTTATTTTTAGAAAAGTTATATCAATTTACATATCTTTGGAGATAATAATATGGGATTTTTAGACAATTCAAGTGTCACAGTAGATGCTATTCTAACAAAAAGAGGTAGAGAAATTCTATCTGAGGGTGGTGATTTAAATATAGTAAAATTTGCTTTGAGTGATGAAGAAGTAGATTACAGTCTATACGATGTTAGTCACCCAAATGGTACTGATTCATATGGTGCTGTAATTGAAAATATGTCACTATTAGAAGCTACACCAAACAGAACAAATTTCAGAAGTTTTCTAGTGGATAATTCACTAGCAGGAGCTAAGGTAAATGTAGATACCTTAAACTACACAAACGTAGATACAAATTCAAATATAGCTATTAGTCCAGCTACTGTTGGTGCACCAGCTGAACAATATACATTTACAATTGAAAATACCAATGTTGTCAAATTTGCAAATGCAGCCGATTCGGTAACAGTACAAGGAGCTGACGCTACTTTGATAGCTCAATCAATAAACACCGCGGCTACCACTACTGTGACAATCATAGGTATGCAATCTGGTATAACTAACGTAGTTACTATATCTGTCAAAGCTGACGCATCTTCTAATGTTTCTCCATTCGGAAAAAAGAGGAAAAAAAGAAGATTAAGAAATAGGTCTAGAAGCACAGCTAGTACGAATATGTCACCAAATACCTCTAGTGGAAGAGGTGGTGCTGGTAGCTACTAATAACTAAGGACAATAAATTATGTATAGAGATTTTACAGATAATGATACAAGCACAGATATAGGAATTGTTACTTCTGGTGTTTGGCAAGATGGAGCTTCAAACATCACAACTTTTTTTAGTTCATCGACACAATACACAAATACTGGTGATTACAATATTGACGTTTACAGATATGATCCAACTAATAATGTTTCCGCTTCAGTACAATTTGGTATAGTTTATGGTCACAGAGAAGGTAGTGGTTCTTTGGGAACAAAAGGTGCTACAGGTGATAGAACATCAGCGGCTGTATTTGGACAATTTAATAGTTTGATAAATCCTCCAGAGACAACAACATTTACTTTTCAAAACAATACAACATCCAAACAATTTTACGGTATAGTTCTTAATAGAGCTAGGATGAGAGAAGCAATTGAACCTGGTGGTTGGGAATTACATTTAAGTTCAAGTGTAGCTAATAGTACCTTAAAACTAATAGATGATTCTTCCACTAACAAAGGTGGTAACACAAATCAAAGAAATTTTGCTCCAGAGTATAATATTGTTAGTGGTACACTAGTAGGTGGTACTACTATAAAAACCGCGGCAGCTTCGGAAGATTCTACTATGGGGTCTTATGGAACTTTTTATCCTAACCTCGGAGTTCTAATATTAAATCCAGAAAGACTGAGTGGTGCTGAGTTAGGACTCGTTACCAAGAGTGGTTCAAATAGTGATGATAGAAACAATAGATTATTTTTTGATGCTATAGTAAGAGGTAAGTACTTTCAAATGAAAAGAAAAGAAGAAATAACCTCTACACATTATTTTGTTAGAGCTACTGCAAATCAATTCAACGCTACAACTAATGAAACTTTTTATACAGAATCCATATCTGGTGTTAAACAAGTTATTTCTGGTTTAGCTAGTGATCCTAAAACTTACATTACAACTGTAGGTATGTATAATGAAGATAGTGAGTTGTTAGCGATAGCTAAGTTAAGTAAACCAATATTAAAATCAACATCGAGAGAAGCTCTTATTAAAGTAAAACTCGATTTTTGATAAGGTTCTATCATGTCATTCAAGAATCTTGAACCTGAAGATATCTTAATTTCAGCATTTGAAGTTCACAAAACATTCACAGTAACAAATGTAGATAGTGGTAGTGGAGTTTATTCCATACCAATTATAAAAGGATCTGATTCTAATTTGTATGGTTGGAATACAGATGATTCTGATTCTAAAACTATCTCCTCTAGTGTATTTTATAAAGTTCCAAACTATTATACAATAAACTCGTTGTATTACCGTGATATAACTCAAATGGCTGGGGATATAGATTACATAGTTGGTGTACCAACAGCGTCTGAAGCTGTAATAGAGTACACCAAGACAAGACATCTGTATGATACTGTGGATAATTCTTTCACGATGAAGTTACGAAGGCCTTATACAAGACAGTTACATGATACGGCTACCGTGATATCTGTACCACAAGAATTGTATGGTGAATCTATAAGTAGAGATTCTATTAGATTAACAGATGATAGTACAGCTTCTACAATTATATTACAAGATGATGGTTATGGTAACTTGTATGACATAGCTTTTAGTTCAAGTTACTCTAGAAGGTCACCAGATTCAAACAGAAGTGGTAGTGTTGTCGGTAATGTTTTTTATGATGATGGTTTAATTGTAATAACTGATACTGGTTCTTACTCTACTGTGGGAACTGGAGAAGCAAGTGATGGGTTTAGTTTAAAATTTGATTCCACACAAACTATACATGAACGTGAATACGTATGTAAAGTTAGTGAAAACGAATTCCAACACACTAACAATAGGAGTTTGAAAAGTGGACAAAGTAGTAGTGTTGCGTTTTTTGGTAACAAATATACTGATGATATTTACAAGAATTCAATTTATGATTCTTATCCGTATGATTTAACTGGATTTTCAACATCATCGTATAAGAATGAACAATACGAAATAGGAACTGAACTAATTGGTGAAGCTACACACTCTGAGTTTGCTACCTACGTAACGACTATTGGTTTGTATAACAATTCAAATGAATTAGTAGCTATCGGTAAAACTGCAAAACCGATAAAAAATGACAAAGAAATGGCTTTGACTTTTGTTGTAAGATTTGACACTAACTAATATTTATTACTGTATAAATTTCATAAAAAAGGAGAAAACAGATGTTAAAGAAAATTATTGTTGGGATAGTACTGTCCTCATCTTTGTTTAGTCAGAACTTTTTTACTAACTTTTTTAAGTATTCCACAGCTTATTCAAGTTTCAGTTTAAATGCTCCTCGCTATCAAGACGATAGGTTTGCTATCATTGGTGGTTTATCTACAGGTGATTTACAAGTAGAAAGAACCGAGAGAGATTTAAAACCAGATTTTCAAACATCCTTTGGACTTCGTAAAATTGGTAGATTTCAATACGAACCAAAAAGAGGTGTCAAGGGAGCTGGTAAGGGTGGAGTCTGGTATGATGGTTCAGAGCAAAATGCTAACGAGAGTGCAACGTTTGGTCCTGTAAAAGGTTGGGAGTATCTGGTTAAATATTCTGAAGGTAGACAA